>Ga0209768_10002104_pt1 | contig 12452 bp, 2 predicted proteins | sample LauGreSBDMM110SD_3_FD_187564 | JGI IMG/M metagenome (GOLD analysis project Ga0209768, IMG submission 187564) | Freshwater lake microbial communities from Lake Michigan, USA - Sp13.BD.MM110.SD (SPAdes) (version 2) | ecosystem: Environmental > Aquatic > Freshwater > Lake | place: Lake Michigan... | reverse complement strand
GCTCATTGCTTTTCTCTATCAGCAACCCAAGCTGGAACATCTTTGCCAGGTAAGCCGGATCTGTCATCATTTGGCGGGCGTAGTCCCCGTAATGGCGCAAGTACCAAAACGGGTATCCGTACACCGTTTCAATTACGCGGTCGAAATTGAACTTCTGCCCATAGTCAAACAACATCAGGTCACGCTGCTCTGTGCCCACGCGCATTGCCACCTGCCGTAGCTCTGACAGGCGTTGCTGAATATGTTCACGGTATTTGTCTAGCTGCATGGCAGTCTGCCCACCGACAGCGCCACCAGGATTACGCAAAGACTCAATTTCGCTGCCGCTAATAATGTCAGAAATGCGTTTCATGTAGGCATTGTTTGAGGAGTATTTCAATGCCTGTTGCTCTGCCGGTGTGAGTGACACCATGCTTGTGTTGTCAGACTGATATAGCACACCGTCAGATGACCCTAGCAAGCGTTCCGCTTCCCATTGCGCCACAGCCGCTTCAAATTTTTTTCCCTTCGGAAATGGCAGGGTAATTTTACCGTTTACACCAACCAAAAAGTTCGTAGCTTGCACTGGATTGTCTAGTGTTATTGTTCCATTACCCGGAACCTTAAATGTAACCGGCCCAACCCAATTGTCTATTTGGGGTTGAACTAACTCATTTATGTATTCTCTTTGCGTTTTAGTAAAAGAATATTTTGAGGAGGGCGCTGGCTTGCCTTCGGCGAGGGCTTTTTTAACTTTGTCAAACTCTTCTTTAATTTCTTTTTCTATTTTTGCTTCAATGCCAGATAAGGAGGGAGCAACAGCTCCTGTTTCGGGCACACTTGCAGCTGCTGGGGAAACTTCATTGGCAAGAACGCTTTTTACCGACTCCCTAAGTTTTCTAATTTGTGATGGTGTAGCCTGATCTATTTTGGCAAAGTCAGCAACCATATTGTCTATTGCTTTTCCACTTTTATTAGTCTTGGCATATTCGACAAACCTAGCCGCCACATCCTGCATATCGTAATCATGTTTCCCAGTGTGTCGTGCGGGTGAAAAAGCATCTAAATCTCCGTAGAGTTCTTCTCCAAACAAGTCCCAGTAACTAGGTTCTACCGCTGCTGGGGAAACGCTGGGCACACTTGCAGCTGCTGGGGCGCGGCCTGCATTACGAACCCTACGATCCAAAATCGCGTAGCCTTTATCGTATTGATTTCCAGTTACATCAGCCCAATCTTTGACTTCCACGTTTACCCCGCCACGCTTAAAGTTCATTAAGAACTTTCGTCGTTGAGGAGTCATCAACTTTTCAGGTATAAAAAATATGCCATTTCCACGATTTTCGGCACCCTTGAGTTGTGTCATAGCAAGTGCCGCAGCCTCATCTAAAGTTAATTTCACCTCCACTGCTCCCGCACTTGCAGCTGCTGGCGAAACGCTGGGCACAAGGTCGGGGTAGTCGGCCAAGACTTCGAGCGGGACTGGCTTGTCATTATCTATGGCGTTTTTGACAGACCAGTAATGCCTGTCCATGTTTGGTTCAATCTCTTCGGTAAATCCTTGGGACTTGAACTCGGCGTTTGATGGAGCAAGTTTCTTTCGAGTTTTTTCCGCCCACTCCGCCTTGGTCATCATCCACGGCTCAACGCCTGGCATCCCCTGTGAAACCGCTGCTGGGGAAACGCTGGGCACACGGTTGGTTCTTTTTCCGTCAGCACCAACCTGTGTGATTTCTTGAATATCCATCTTTGTTCCAGGTCGAATTGGAACCTCTGGAAATACTTTATCTTTGTATTCCTTGCCACCTATTTCACGCTCCATGATAGGAAGGTCTGTTGGATTATTCCAATCCATCACATTCGACTTTCCTGGATGTTTTGCCTTAATAATAAAACCAGGTTCCTCGGATGCCATCTGTTCCATTTCTTTTAGCGAGTGAGTCCAATGAATTCCATACTCAGAGCCAGGATTTAATTCATTACCAGAAACAAAGCGATAGAGAGGGAGAGATTCGTTGCCAGGCGTTGTTCCAGCTAAAGGCATAACGGAGTGACCGTCTACTACCTTTTGCACCGCCGCTCTTTGCCCAGCCATAAAGTCGGACACGGCATCGGAGGCGGGAGCGGCCTTGAACTCCGACCTTGTAACCAACCTGTCAAATACACCCCTCATCTCCGGGCTAACTTCAATGTCAATTTCACTGCCCGTCAGTATTCTATAAATGTCCCCCAGCCATTGTTCAAATTTGGTAAAAAGGCGTTGGAGACCCTCTGTTGGGGCATAACCATCACGCATATACCGCTCAAAGCCACGCGCAAACTTCTCATCGTGCTTCGCTTCCCATACCCCGTTTGTTACGCCAGACCACGCCTCTGCAATATTGATGTCTGCGTTAGTTATGCCTAACCGATTTGCTTCTGGAATATTGATGTCAAATAAAAAACGACGGGCTACATGCGCAAGTTCGTGAACAGCAGTAGAAGTATCGGAGTTTTTGAACCCGCGAATAAGAGCCTTGCCACCCTCCACTATCTCCATTGAACCCTTTGCGCCCTGAAACAGCTTGCTTTCTGGGTTTCCAAATACAGCGTCTTTTACAAATACGGTGTTTCCAATTTGAATAGCTTCACTGCCACTTTCCACTGGAAGCATAGTGGCTTTGTCGTAATAAAATGAGTGGCGCGTCGGATCAAACCCAACCTGTGTCCAGCTCTGCACATCAGCAGGTATGCTCTGGTCAGCACTCCAGTTTCCCTTTACAGACGCAAATGGTGTGCGCCCTTCTCCCAATGCTATTTTGGCAGCTTCCTTTTCGTTTGTAATAAAACGCGGGTTTGTTATTCTTCCGCTTCCCTCAAAAGCAATGACTGTTCCTGGCTTGTTACCAGCGTCTTGTGCGTGAACTACCACAGCAGATTTTCCAGTCTTGTTTTTCCACGGCAGATCCGTCCGCAAACTAATTGGTTCCCCGCTTCGGATAGACAATCCCTTCCCAACAACTCCACGGCTGTTGGACTTCACCCCGTTGACACTATCTAGCATTTCTGCGTTTGTTGCCGGAATTGGAATTTCTGTCACTGGAGAAACTGGGCGATACCTCTGCACTATGGCGTTGTATTCCTGTTTTGTAATTTTTCCAGCCAGCAAATCTTGTATACCGTTCTGTATTTCTAAAGAACGGCCTTTGATTACAGCTTTCTCGCCCTGCGTTAGTGCGTCTTGCGCAGCCTCACCACCACGCGCAACCAGAATATCCTCCAATGGCAGGTTCATTTTTTGTGCCAGCGCCAGTGTTGCCTCCCCCACGTCGGGTTTTACATTGAACGCCCTGGCCAAAGACTCTGCGCTAATTTTCTCTGGATTGGCTAAAAGGTCGTCTATATCTTCTAAAGTACCACCACCATAATCACTCACAAGTTGCTGCATTCTTTGTGCGTCAGCAATAATTTCCTTTTCTGCATCTAGCTTGTTCTTGTACGGAAAACCTAATATATCTGGAAATTCTTTTTCTACCACATACCATTCACTTCCAGATCCCACAACCATTTTAGAGCTGTTTTCAAACAAATCAACCATAATTTGCTCGTTAGCTTGTGCCACTTCTTCAGCATTAATTAATATGTCATTTCGAGGAGGTGTGCTCGGATATATGTCCGATGGCGACATATCATTGATTAGACCATTTACGCCAATCATGTCTTCGTAAATTTTGTTTACAAGAAAATCCCCGTGGAGATAAAATTCCTGCTGGCTAGATTCATCAACTGAAAAATTGTAATTGAATATGGCTTTGTTTTTTCTTTGCTCCGCTGTTACATTTTTGTAAAAGTCATCCATAGTTCCATGACCCACTACAGACCATTTAGAATCCTGACCCACAAAAAATGATAGTGGCACTTTTGTCATATCTGTACCAAGAGCTGCAATAGGGCGTGGGCCTACCATGTCTGTAACATAATTGTTCAGGAATTGGTCTAATGTAATTGGGCTGCTTGCTCCCCAATTTCCATCCGCATCTTTTAACGGATAATTCCCAAATGGCATTTTCGTTATATCTATTGTTGCTGTGCCAGGCACAATGTTATCGGAGTTAAAGGTAGCGGTTTGTAAAAAGTGGCGCAACAATTCTTGTCGCCGGTCAGAATAAGACTTAAATGCCTCGTATAAGGCTTCCGCTTGCTCATCCGTAACGCCAGGTAATGATTCCTTGAATTTTTGATATATTGGGCCAAGGTACGGTACAGCCCTTTCGGTATACATTTGCTGTACTTTCTGCGCTGTTTCCTCGGCCAACTTTCGCACTTGCGCATCAGTAAGATTTGCCTTTTTTATAAATATATCTTTGTCAATTCTGCTAACTTCGCTATCTGGGTAATAGTAAATATTTAGCAAAGCAGCATCGTGTCTTGATATTTCTATTGCCGCTTGCGGTGCAGCTGCTGGTGCTGGCGGTACAACTTCTGGTGCCGCCGCTACTGGCGGTACTGGTTTTGCCGCTACTACTGGCTCTGCCGCCGCTGGTGCTGGTGGCGTGGTGGATTGGAATGCTTCGCGGGCCAATCTACCTTCTTCATCCAAGACAGTTTTTCTTGCAAATAATGCGTCAAGCTCTGTTTGCATTGCATCAAGTGATGCGTTAATCATTGTTTGCGTTACTTTTTTGCTTGGTTTGCTGTTGCCGACTTTTCCCATATCGCTTACTAATTCGCCTATCTTCTTACTTACTTGCTCAAGCGTCATACTGTCAATTTTAGAAACAACCGCTGCCGCTGGTGCAACTGTTGATGGCGCTGGTAAAACTGTTGATGGCGCTGGTGGCGAAAGTACAAAAGCCTGACTTGAAAGCGTATCAATTACTTCTGGAGTCAAAACTGGGGGTGAGAATACAGCGGGCTTGGAGTTGTTAATTGCTTCAAGCATTGCCTTTTGGTTATTTTCTGTAGTTACCCGCCACTTGTAAACAATGCTTTGTACGCCACTCTTGCTGGCGTTAGGGGATTCTAAATATCTATTTATTACATCCCGAAACTGCCTGATTAATTCTTGATCTACACTTGTATCTTGGGATGCTTTCTCAAGTACCGCCCGCAATTCTTTGTTGTATTCAACACGCGGCAGACCTTTCTTTATAGCGTCAATAAAGTTGTCCAAGTCTTTAGGGTTGTGGACTGTGCGCGCAAAACTATCAATCGCGTCAACCGTTTCTTGGTTGATTACACGCACGCCACTTGCATTTGTCAAACGCGCAATATGCTCCCCGCCTTCCGTTAGCAAACCGCGCCCACTCCACTTGTTCATAAACCTTTCGATTGTCGCCCAATAGTATCGGAGGCCAGCGGCTTCCTCTCCCTTTTGCGCCATTATGAAACCGGAGTTTTGGATTGCGTCAACTATTTTCCACTTGGATTTATTTGCTGGCCCCTGATAATCGCGGGTTTCAATCGTGCGCACTCCACCTTTGAAACCAATATTCCGCGCAATAAATTCTGGAGTTGAGCCACCAAACCGCTCTATGTATTTCAAGTCCATTTTCATCGCGTTGCCGTCCAGTATGAACATCTTGGCAAACTCTGACTGGAGATTGCGCAATCCAAACCCAAACGACGGCCCAAGTGTAAAACGAGATGCGTACCATTGTTGCCATTTATGCCAGGCCCGCGCCCGATACGGGTCTGGCAATGTATCCCCCAAAGAGGATAGCCCGCGCTTCATAAGCTCGTTTAGCAATTCGGATTGCGACTGCTTTGCAATATCAATTGTTTCCTTTGTGGCACCAGGTAAAATTCGAGAATCTGACAACAAATTCATAAACTTTTCGTTGTCACCCTCGGCTATATCACTAAGGATTTTGCGCGTGGTAAGCCCGCCGATGCTGTTCATGGCGCTAATATTGGAGCCATCTGCCATGCCGTACATACTGCGCTCTAGAGTGCCAGCTTTGCGCGACCACATACCAGCGTCTTGAAAAAACTTTATTGCGTCTTTTTGTGTACTACTCAGATTTTCCGCCAAGGTAAGCGGAGTGGCATCCCCTAGATTGCGCATATTATCTATCAAATCGCCAATATTGTTACCGTCAAAACGGTTAATCATTTCGTTTATGGTCGGCAACACCACTTTCACCATCTGGCGTGCCTTTGAGTCGCGCTGTAAATCAAATATGTTAAAACCCTTTTCGATTGCGTAATTTAGCACTTTCCGAATAGGGGTTTGTTTCAAGTAAAGTTCTGTGTGTAGAGCTTCTAATATGTTGGTGGGGGTATGGTCTACCTGCTCCAGTAACATTCGCCCAGCTCGTTCACCTTCACGCGCCAGTGTGCGCCCAGCATTGACCTGCCCTATATCCTCAAACAAACTCATGGTTGGGGTAAATCCCTCTGACAATCCAGCAATACTATTTATAGGGGGGATTAACTGCGCTCCACCTTTCAGCTTTTTGATGCCTGCCGACACCAGTTTGGGTGTTGCTATTAACGCAAATATCTGCTCGCCCAATGGAAGGTTTTTAAAGTTGTCTTGTGCGTTGTTGATGTTGTACGATAGATGCGCTCCCAAACTTTCGTACCAGTTTGGCTTGGGCACACTTTCCGGCCATGTTCCATTCTTGACGTATTCGACCACCAGCTTTGTGCGGACTGCATCGCTTACTTTTCCCGCCAGTTGATAGTCCAACGCCTTTTCGCTCAGAGGCGGTTGCTTGGTAATACCCAACAAGCCGCGTGTGCCAGCGTATATTTGTTGGACTGCCTGCTGTTCTGCTTCAAATGGCCGGAGTAATTCCATTAGTACGCCGTGCCCCTTGCTAGGATCAGGCTCTGTCCGGTCTCCCAGAATAAATCGGTACGCTTTACTTAATGGATTTTTAGTCGGCATGGCTGCCGTGCGCGACCATACCCCGCCAATATTTTCCGGCACCGTTGCCAATGCCCGCACAAAATCCCCACCGTAATTTTTGCTAAACCGATTAAGGATGCGCCCTGGACTTGTGGCTTCATAACCAGGGTTGTTTCTTGCACTGAGTTCAGTCTCGTATTGCTCTTTCCAAGCTTCCCGTTGCCCCCATTCCTTTAAATTTGTAAACGGATTAGGGCCAGTGTATTCGTCTTTTAGTATTGGCTCTATTGCGCCACCAAACATTTTAGAAATAGCACTTGGTTCTTTTGTCCAACCAAGTATTTTGCGTGCTGCTCCAAAACTTCCTTCTTCAGAAAAAGAGTACGGACGATTTGTTCTCTCACCAGGGAAGGCGGGGGTATATCCCGAAGGTTTAGTGATGACGGAAGCACGCGGCTCGGTGTCAGGACGGTTGAACCAATCATATATTTGCGGAGCCGCCATGCCTGCTCCACCAGCCGCAATCGCCCATCCAAGCGGGTTACTGCCAAGCAGTCCTGCTGTAGCAGCACCAGCTATAGCTCCTCCAACAGTGCCAAAAGCAGTCCTTGCATCTATGCCCCATCCCCGATCTGGTTGCGGGGCTACGCCTTGCGGCCTTACAAAAGCAGGGCTAGGCGCAGCTTGCGTCCGCATGTTGGCTTTACTTTGTTGACGCCTTAACTCCGCAGCTCTTGCATTGGCAACCAAAGCCGCTGCAATTGGGTTTACAGGTGGTTTATTGTTGTATGTCATGCCCTAGTTGGATATTGCGGCCTTCCGGGGAATTGATAACGCGGTGAATTTCCCATTTCGCCAAAGAAGTAGCGCATGGCTGCTTCTGCGTTTTCGCGTTCTGTTGCTGGCAACCCAGCATAATTGGCAGCATTTTCGTAAGCGGCATCGCCAATTGCCAGTGAGCCAGGGCCACCAGGTCTGGAGTAACTGCGTTCTCCGTACCGGCCTGTCACACCTGCGCCTGTGTACCCTAAAGTTTTTAGCATCTGTTGCACAGATTGCAGGTACATTGGGTTCATGTTGTAAAGCGCACCCATGCCAGGGTCGGACAATTCCAAATACGCTCCGTTTTGAGCACCTGGGGAAATGTAAGGCGGCACAAACGCTTCCGGCCCAAGGTTTGGTGCTGGAGCTACTGGCGGTGCAATCGGCTTCTGTGCGTCAATCAAAGACTGTATGTATTTGTTTTGTAAATCCATCATGGATTTTTGCAATTCAGTGTACATAGCCATAATTTGATCAAGCTGACCGCCATCATCCCCAAACAAATCTTTCATTTGGGTAAACATAGCCATCATTTCTGCCATGCTTTGCGGCCCAAAGAAGCCGCCACCAGTGTTGGTGCCAGGGCCAGGGCCGGTGTCAGTTACACCACCACCGCCACCTCCACCGCCACCTCCACCGCCGCCTCCACCGCCGCTAGTGTCGGTTACGCCAGGTACAAAGGGAGGGGCTGTGGTTTCGCCAGAGGGAGGAGGATAAATTTTATCACCTGGGAAAAGAGGGCGTCCCATAAAGTACGAATTGAATGTATCTGTATATGACTCTGGCACTTGACTTCCAGGAAAACCACTTGGAAATTCAACGGGTGTATATGGTAGACGTTCAACTGGGGGGACAGCGCCAGTGCCCGGAACAACTGGGGGGACACCGCCTCCACCGCCAGCACCGCCACCACCTCCGCCAAATCCGCCATTCAAGCCATAGAGACCAAGACCAGCAGCACCAAGAGCAGTAATACCAGCAGCTTTTGGATTTGCCGCAATACCCCCACCAACTTTGCCAGCAGCACCTCCAAGGTATTGAAGTATATTGCTAGGAACACCTCCAAGTTTTCGCGCTGCATCCGCAATTGCTTGTGCCGTATAAGCATTACCTGCCGCTGCCTGCGCTGCGGCTCCTACTGGCCCCGCTGCTGTAGATTTTAGAGCAGTACCGGCAGCACCCAATTGAGATGGTACACCAACAGCACCCCCCACCTTTTTTACTGTTGCTGAGACTATAGGCATTATTTTCATTATTTCGTCTGCCAAGCCAGGGCCAATCATGCTCCTCAACACATCTAAATCACCTGCTTCTACAACGCCATTAGTGGCAGCATTCATAGCCCAATTGCGTGCCTTTTCCTTTGTGTGCCCTGATACACTACCTAACAAGTTGTCAATTTCACTGTATGGTATTTTTGCGTTACCTAGTATTTTTCCTATTACTTGCCTACCAACATTCAAAATAGAAGTTGGTGGGTTTACTTGACCACCCAAAAGAGAAGCTAAACCTCCTCCAGATGGGTTTTGCCCTATTGATCCAGTCATACCTGCTACACCTAAAGCATTTTCTGCCAAAAAATCTGAGTTTCTTAAGTTAATTCCATATCCTGCATCTCGTGCCCTGCGTTCTGCATCAGATCTTTTTTGTATTTCTCCAAGATAGTTCATAGCGTTCATAAAACCACTTTGAGGAGCAGCGGATGGGCGCAATCCCATTAAACGCCGCTCGTCAGTTGGAGGCGCAACAGGAGGGCGTACCAAAGTTTTTGAAACAGCTGCTTTAGGCGTTGAATTTTTTAGTACCGTTCTTGCAGGCACAATTACTTTTTTAGGGGGAGCAGGCATAACAACTGGCGGGCGTTTGATAACTTGCGCCTGCGCCATCCTGTCTTCGCCCGGTTTTACCGAGGGCTTTTTAATTGGGGGTGTCTGAATAGCCATGTTAAACTCCTCGTGGTGTGGGCGGTCGTTGCGCACGCCGCATCTGGTCTAGTATCATTTGCTGCGGAACATCTGGAATTAGATCCGCAATATTTCCTTGGAACTCTGACGGTAATGCTTGATTTGACATAGCGCCTGGTGCCATACCTATTTGTGGCATTGTAGCACCTTGTTGCGGCAACATGGGCATACCCAACGGATTTGTCGGCATACCGCCGCCCGCCGCTTGCGGCATAGCCGCCCCCATGCCAGGCTGCATACCACCGCCCTGCTGTTGCATCATTGCCGCAAACTGCGCCATTGCATTTGGATTTTCAACCCCGTTTGCTTGTTGCATTTGCCCCATAGTTTGAGCTTGTAACTGCAATTGCTGTTCCTCTTCCTTTACCTGCTGCTTGCGCTTCTCCGCCAGCTTTACCAAGCTCTTGTTATCGTCCAGCCATTGCTGCTCGGTTGCCATTGTCAGCACTTCCTGAATATGCGGACTGAGTTTGGGCAGCATCTGCTCGCGCACGCGCCGCGCCACCTCGTCGTGGTTATCCATCTCCAATACGCTCTCCAGAATAGAACGGTCATCCAATAGCGGCTGGCCGTCTACGCCCGGATTGCGGAACGCTGAAGCCAACTGCGCCTTGATCATGCGGTCTTGCGGCAACTCCGGCTGGATCATTACTTCCACATAATGCCGCCCACCCACATCATCTGGTTTGATTTCAATCAGCGTAGTGCGTTTTCCGCCGCGTCCACCGGCTTCCGAGCTAGTAACCGGCACGCTTAGTTTCAAGCCGTCCATATCCCCGAACTTCTCAATCAACTGCAGCTTGTGCCCAAAGTCCCAGCCAAGGGCTTGCTCAATCGCAATTTTCTTATCGTAGATTTTATCCATCACTTGCGACAACACCTGTGACACGGCAAACCCGCTCTGGAGATTGGCAGGCTCTGCGGCAAACGCCACTTCTGGAATACCACCGATTTGTTCGTCAGCACGCAGGAAGCTCATTAGCTGTTGCATCACTGCCGCGTTGGTGGTTGGGTTGAGAACCGTCACCTTTGCATCGGGCGGGATCTGCGTCTCCACGCCCACCACGCCGCTATCAAGAATAACGGCCTGTCCAGACGCAGATTGCACCAGCACTTTCGGGTAGTAGTACAAGTCCACTCCCGTTGCCATCTTGCTTGCCATAATGTACTGTTGCTTCAGGCTGTCCATAATCGGGCCAAGCACACTTTGATACGCCCAGCGCATGTCGTTCAGCGGTGTGCCCATGCAGTGCGCTTCGCACAGCGGCACAAACCCGTACTCGTGCTCGTTCACCCACACGAGCTGGTTGTCCACAAGCAGGGCGTTCCAGTTGCTGTCCCAATACTCCACTACCAGCACGCGCTTGTTGGGGTCGCTTGGCAGTGTAATGTTGTGGGTCTTGTTTTTGTTTTCCAGTTCTTTCTTGATGTCCCAGGCAAATCGCGTGTACTCTTTGGTGTACCAGCCAATGCCGCTTTCGCCCCACACGCTGTAAATCTGGTTGGGGTCGTGCGCCATGGTGCGGATGGGCATGTAGTCCCCGCCAATTGCTTTTACATCAAAGCGGGTTTCAATGCACCCGCGCCCGCGCAACAGGAAGAAGTACACAAAATCCCTGTACACATTCTTTTTCATTTCCATGCCAAGGCAACGCTGATAACCCACCAGCCACTGCTCCAGCTTTTCGCAAGCACGCTGCTCTGCCTCTCCCGTACTCTTGGGCACTACTTGGATTTGCTGGTTGGCGCGGATTTGGAGCAGTGTCAGGAACTTCTCCAGAATGGCACGTGCACGGGCAGGGCGCGTAATGCGCGGCTTGCTGGATGTCATGCTGTCGCTTGTGTCGCGTGGCACATCAAAGTCTGCTTTCCACAGCTTCTCTACCTCTGCACTAAAGCGCAAAGCTTCACCATACTGCCCCTTGGCAAAACGGTGTTGCTTCAGCACCCAATCAGCGTCTACTGGTTTTTCGTTTCGCATTATTTACCTTGGGAGTTTGTGAAGCATTTTGTGAAACATATTGCATAAGAAAATTGACATCTTCATTTGTCAAAGTTCCATCATATAGTTTTTTATTAAAATAATTATAAATTTCTGGTGTTAAAGTTTCTTTAGAGTTATTTATAAAACTTTGTGCTGATACATAATGCGGAGTATCTCCCGCAAGAGGTTTCATCAATCCATATTGTCTACCAAGTTTTTCAAATTCTGCATGAAGACCACTTAACCTAGAATCGGAATTTTGCATTATATTATTATTTTCATCAAGAAAATAAATATCAAGGGCATACCCGGATTGATGTTGTGAATTACCTGGCGCAGCTGATGTAGACTTAGTATCTACTTTACCTTGATCTTCGGAACTTCTGTATCCTTCGCTTACTACAAATTTATATGGACTTCTCCATTTACTTTGCATATTTAACAATACAGGATTTAAATCTTTATTTACTGAATTTACTGAATTTTGTCTCATACTTCTTATTTGATTATCAAGAGGTACAACATCATATCCTGCAAAATCTAACGGGAATATGGGATCTGATGTTCTTTGATAATTTTTTACAATAGGAAGTGGTGATGTTGCAATTTGAGCTGATTTTGCAATAGGTTGTAAAGCAGCTTCAACTGGTGAAAATTCATCCCTTGCAGATTGAGTACCAGGGCGATTTACGCTTGCGGTTGGTACTCGTGATGCAAGTTGTATGTTAGCGTAAGGGTTTCCAGCAGGCGCTCTGGTTGCAGCTTGAACTGGTGAAAATTCATCCCTTGCAGATTGAGTACCAGGGCGATTTACGCTTGCGGTTGGTACTCGTGATGCAAGTTGTATGTTAGCGTAAGGGTTTCCAGCAGG
>Ga0209768_10002103_pt1 | contig 12461 bp, 13 predicted proteins | sample LauGreSBDMM110SD_3_FD_187564 | JGI IMG/M metagenome (GOLD analysis project Ga0209768, IMG submission 187564) | Freshwater lake microbial communities from Lake Michigan, USA - Sp13.BD.MM110.SD (SPAdes) (version 2) | ecosystem: Environmental > Aquatic > Freshwater > Lake | place: Lake Michigan... | reverse complement strand
TGGGGTTAATAATCTGTAAGGTGCCGTCGGGAAGGTCAAAATGCACGGAGTTTTTCATGGATCCCTCAATGAACTTGGTGGCCTCTTTATAGGAATTTTCAACCTGAGCGGGTAATGTCCGATTCAGGGGTTGTTCCTCTGTATAATCATTCTTTACTAAGCACACTGCTCCTTTATCCAATTGGAACGTATGGGAGAGCGCTGTATTATAGACATCGTCTTCTAATTCATAATTGTATGCTTTCTTGTAGCGAAAGTTTAGATTCTGCACTAGATTGCTATAAATCGGATGGCGATCCCGAATATCGTCACTTTGATTGCTATATTTAAGAGTTGCGTTATAGCCCGGGTAAGAGTCTTCAAATCCTTCGGGGTAGAATTTGATTTTAATAAAAAACCCAATAAATACCAGGATTAATATTATTAAAAGCCAGTAATTCCAGTATTTTAACATAAGGTTCTATACATTATTCAGGTAAAAAAATCGTTGTAGGTAACTTTGCCTCTTTGCGTGCATCGGTATCCGAAGGAAATACAAAATCGGCTGATTTTAAACTGGTATAAGTCGCGTTTGGATTCTTACGCTGCAGTTCTACCAAGCGTTCCTGGTCTTCGCAACACATAGGCGACTTTGGGTTCTTACATTGATAACAGAATGGCGCATAAGGGTCTTTATCTAAGTATTTTTTATAGGCCACGCGTAATACACCTAGGGGCATTTCACAGGTGCCATCTTTGAGACAGCCGCCGCGTTGATTTGAATAGTTTTTATTGGCCAGATAAAAAGGGCAATCCTTATTGGTAAGGCATTTTTTATCCCATACATTTGAGGTTTTCTTAGGTTCTCCCTCTGTATCGTAAGCGGATTCACATAATAACTTGGATTTAATGGTTTCATCCCCAAAGCATTTGAAATCGGCATCGGTATATTCTTTGGATAACTTTAGGGTTGTGATGAATGTCTCGGCAATATTAAGGCGAGAATTATACACGGCATCGGTCACTGCGGCATTTGTGGCGTTGGCAGCAGTTCTCTCAGCGGCAGTAGGTGCGACGTTAGTTACCATTGCAGTTGGCATATTTACAAGAAGTAGTTGTGTAGTGAGGAATGTAATTACTTTATTTTTATTTTGAACTCTACGATTTAATCCAAATAGATCGTCAATGAGTATGTTTTCTTTTTCCAGGCCGGGATAGCTAATTCTTAATCGCTCCATATCAATGTCTTTCCAATCCAGTAACGCTACATCTTGAGAGGCAATGAGTTTTGCCAAGGGAGATTTGGGGACAATGTATAGAAGGAGTAGATCTATATCGTTAAAGAGAGCGTTTAATTTATCTACTTGATCCAGACCGATGGGAGTCACCTTCGCATGTGTTCTATAACCAAATAAGACCGCTTTGATTAAATTGGATTCTACCCGATCCACGAAACCTATTTTTCGGTTCGTCCAATCAAACCCACATTGGTAATCAGGTGCCTTTTGAGGACTGGTTAAAATGCAAAAAACGCCTTTGGGCAGTTTGCTGGATGTGAGCGATTGACCGTAATCATTGTAATCTTTCGGGTCTAAGATAATTTGAGCAGGATTTTTATAGAGAGTGAGTGGCTGACGATTTACCAGTTTAAATATAACATAGTCCCATGCTTTATACGGCATATCAATCAGGTTTCCTTTAATACTTAGATTTAAACGTTGTGAAGTTAAAATAGTGGCGCCGCCTACTGCAGTGGTTTGAAACGTTTCACGAGACAGATAGATATAATAAAATGTAAAACAGAGCAACGCAACAATAAGAGTGTTTATGATTATAGAATCCATATATTAATTACATAGCAGAAAGTTTATTTCGCGATGGCGTAGTAATCGCACTCCATCGTATCCATCGCTTTTCTTAGAGCGTTATGCTCTTCCCACTTTAGGGGCGCGACAGTTGTGTTCATCTTGCTCATTAGAGAGAATTCCACATTTGCTTTACCATGATCACCCACAGCCTTGTTCAGTGCGGCCATGCGCTCATTGAAATTGTTTTGAGGGTTATAGCCATAGAAATCTAGAGAAATCGTATGGAGATGAGGGCGCTTTAGAGGAGGAGGGTTCTCCTGGCGAATCTTCTGAGTGCGCACCAGCTCAGGGGTGGGAGGAGGCGTCGTATGTGACTGCGTCTGTAGCACAGCGAAATCCATTTCTAGGTTGGTAAGATACTTCTCTGCGGTTGCGCCCTTCTTAGCCTTCCAGATAATGATCAGGGCGCGCAGCTTTTGAAGCACCTCATAAATAGAACTATTTTTTAGAACTTTTTGGATAGCATTGTAACGGCTACTGTAATCGCCACCAATCTTATAACCATATGCACTCAGAGAAATATGAGCAGATTTCATTACATTCACAGCATCTTGGTAGGTCATCGGCTCAGTATTATGAGTGTTTAGCACCGGAGTGTTGGTCTGGAGCGGTTGCACCGGAGTGTTCTGACGAGGTGTGTTCAGCACCGGTTGCACCGGAGTGTTCTGGAGCGGTTGCACCGGAGTGTTGGTAAGCGTCGTAATAGGTTTGTTTAGAGGATAGGGAATCTGCACATTTGCGAAGGGAGTCGGTAGGTGCTGATAGCGAGGATGCGACTTAGTCTCCCCCGCCACCACCTTCAAAGCGGCCACATTGGCCAGATATTTTTGAATAACCTTCAGATTGTCACCCATCTCCTTGCAGCTCTGTAGCACCTTAGTCATGTCGGCAGCGTAAGCGTCCAGGTTAGCGATTTTCATGTTGAAGGCCATTGTGTATCGTATATATGAGTTATAGCAATGGTAAAGAAGCGGTTTCAATTTTTATTTTGTAATCATAAAGTAGAAGTAAAAAATATGTTAATCAACCGTTGGCAAATCGCATTAACGGTGTATTTACTCATTGCACTCGTATTAATATATTTTAAACCTGCGATGATGTTCACCCCAGAAGGCGACGTAAAACACTGGAGCTCTGAGAATACAGAAACCACTAGTGTATTTTCTTTAGTGATCGTATTTCCGATCCTCGCTCTCTTATGTTATTACTTAGGGGTTTGGATAGAACTATTGCTAGCATAATTATGTTTGATCCAAAAACATTGGACGATTTAATTGGTAATAAAATTAGCATTGATTACGTCTCTAATTTTTTAAAGGATATTCAATCCAATGATAAGCTATTAATTATTGGGCCTTCTGGTGTGGGCAAAACTATTTGCATTGAAATGCTGGCTAAAGAATACAACTATGAACTGATTAAAATTGACAGTATGAATTGTGAAAACTCCAAAGACTTTCTAGATCGCTTACATAAATTGCACCAATGGAAGGATATTAATTCTTATCAGGAAGATAACACTCCTAGAAAGCGTGTTTTATTAATTGATGAATTAGAGACACTGATTAAGATTGATCGCAATATACCCTCTTATCTTATTAAGTATTGGAACCAGATTGAAACCCATTTGCCGTGCGTTTTGGTTGGTCAATACGATGCGGAAAAGAAGATCGGTGACCTAAAGAAATTATGTACCATGGTTCATTTCTATCGGATCCAGGAGAACGATTTATTCTTATACTTTAAAAAACGTATTCCCAAAAATAAAATTAAACTGGTGGATTTGATGACGATGGTAGAATCTTCTAACGGAAGTATTTATGCAACGATACAGATGGTCACCCAAAGATTAAATAAAAAGAGCACCGCTTCATTATGTGCAGTAGATTGCCAAGATAAGGCACTTATCATAGAAGATATCTATAAATATGATTTATACGATGATATTTACAATACCTTGATGGAGGATCCATGGATTCACCCGCTCAAAATTTTAGAAAATGCCCCCAAGCTTTATCCGAATTACGAAAAGTTCTTAAAAGACTATCTGTTCTTTGAAGAATGGATTTACCATGAGAAAATACATAATGAATACCCAGTAGGGTATCTCTCTGATGTAATATTATTAAACAATAAGCAAATACCATATTCTAAAAAAAAGACCATTCAGATGGACTTTACAAAACTATTAAGTTATATGTCAACGCAGAAAAAATTACATCGGTTATTATACGAAAAGATACCCAATCAATTTTCTATCTCGGATATTGGATATTATTGGATTCATCAAATGAAAAAGAAATAATTTCTGTCAATACAATAATAGAAGTATGGCAGATACATCTGATCCAAAAGCAATTCTTGCGGAGAGTACAAATGCCGCTGTTGAAAGAGTTTCTAGTGCGGCTTCAAGTGCTGCGACGGTGACAAGAGAAGCTGCTAGCGCCAGTGTTGAATCGGTAAAGGACTTTAGTGCGAAATATGGTATTACGGTATTTTTCTCTATTCTGATTGCGGCCGCTATTTTATTTACAGCCTATTTCCTATATAACTATATTTCTGGTATCCTAGCGAATAAAATTACATGGATTATTCCTGAAACGAAGGTGCCTACTCTTGGAAATGTATATACTAAAGCATCCGGGGATGGTATCCCGACAAATCTTAATGGCAGACGGATGACGTTCATGTTCTGGATCTATATCAATGATATTACCTCTGGAGCAGGAGAATACCGTCATGTGCTACATCGGGGTGAGGAAAATCCTGCAATCTCCGCATCTCCTCTAGTTATGTTGGATAAACAGGTCAATAAACTCTATATCCGCTTCTCCACCAAAGCTCTCGTATCAGATACCACAAAAGATAAGACCTGGGCAGATATTATTAAAAATTCTAAAAAGAGTATTGCGCCGTGCGCAGCAGCTGTATGCACTACGGCTGAGCAAACTGCCATTGATGCCGTGACCGATGAACACGCTATTATTAAAGATTTATCCACCCATGGTATTATTGTGGATTATGTCCCGCTGCAACGTTGGGTGCATATCGCGGTCGTAGTGGACGATAACGTGAATAAAGGCAGCATAAATCTCTATATGGATGGAGAACTCGTCAAAAGTGTCTCTTCCTCTGAATCCGTCGTCGTTGGTAGTTCAACATACAACTATAGTTTCCAAGATCTGAACTTAGAGAAGAAAGGAGACATCTGGCGTGGAGGAAGTTCCTCCTCCGTCGTTAGTAATGGATTCTCTGGCTTAACCGGTAAGGTCGGCTTCACCAACTTTGAAATGAATGCGAAAGACGTCTATCAAGAATATCTAAAAGGACCTATGGACAACCTTACCAGCAAACTGGGACTACCTGCCTATGGTGTCCGCTCCCCCGTATATAGACTGGGTTAGACGCTAAGAACGACCATAGTATTTATACAATTGATATTCTAATATTTGCCGATTGGGTAGATCGTAAGTAATAAATTCATAGCCATACACCATAAGGTTACCATCTTTTTTAAACGCATTCGTTATAATAACCAAGTTAAAAAAATGGAGCAGACAAAGGATCTCCACTTCGTTAGAGGTAACTTTCTCAACTTCAAACGGCTGAATACTGGTGCTAATAACAGTGGAGTTGATTAAATCGTCCCCTGTAATACGGTCCATCATCTTGCACTGTTTCTGCTGGTTTTCTAGGTATTGTTTAAAGACATTTGCATGGTTCTTCTCTACAAATAATACCAACGAAGATTTTGAACATCCTGGGTCATAATTCGGCGCCAGCATATCTCGGTGGATGCCATAATAGGAACCGCGTGTTTTTATAGAATATAGATGATTGTGATGAATAATCTTCGGTCTATCTGGTTGTATTTTATATTTGATCATCGTTTCTCTTTTATTGTTTTTTCTTTTTATATACTAAGTGTAAAGAGGATGTTATTACAAGTGCTGTTAGCCATTACGTTGGTTATTATATTCTTTATCGTTGGATTCTCTATCTATAATTTAGAATTTATCAAATCCGTGCGGAAATCGGGTATGACAAAGTCGTCGGTGCAGATCTTCAAAGGTGTTAAGGACTTGTTTAATACAAAAGATGAAATATATAATACACAGGATAAAAACTCTAGTTCTTACCGGCCGTTAGAGCTCTCTTATAATCAATCTGCTGGTGCGGAATTCACCTATAACTTCTGGTTCTACATGGATAAAGCTGTAGCATACCCAGTGGCATGTGTGGCATCTACTGAAAAAGAAGCGGATCCAGGATTTAAGGCCACTACCACAGGTGCCACTGGTGGCAAACCACTGGTGCTATTCTTAAAAGGTAATCCAACACTCGGAACCTATAAGAATATTTGTGATGTCAATAAAATAGACGTTCTAGTGAAAGGCCCCTTAGTGAAACTTGAACAATGTGGCAAGAACTTAACCGTGGAATTTAACAGCGTGCAATCTCCGGATATTGTCTCCGAAAATTCACGGGATACATGCTCAACCAGCACAAACGCGTCTTGGGCAGCCGCAAATGCTCATAAAATTACATTGACTGGTATTAATGATGATAAGTTTGATAAAAAATGGAATATGATTACCATTATTATACAAGATACATACCCAAATGATCCTCAACCCATCCGCAACAAAGTTCGCTGCCGTATTTATGTGAATGGATTATTAGAGTTAGACCGTTATGTGAATAATAGTCTTAAAGGAACCTTCGCCAGTTCTACCGCGAGTTTATTAAAGCAAAATGACGGTAATATACATATCAATCCTACTATTACCAGCACAGCAAATACAGCTATAACGACTTCACTACCATCTGCAGACAAAAGTGTACTGATGAGTGATTTGACTTATTTCAACTATGCACTTGAAGCCAATGAGATTAACACCTTATTTGATAGCAAATTTACAAAGGCCGTAGCTACAGCTCCAGGTGCAGAAAACATTAGCAGTGCGGATGAAATTTATAACTATGCAGTCAAGCCTAAATCTAAACAATTTCCGGATTTCTCATAGGCGCTGGCGCAGCAGCAATCAAGCGGATTTCATAAATCCCTGATTTTTTAGAAGTATAGAGCTTACATGCTTGGGGAAATGTGGCTAACAAATATTGGCAGGAGGCTTTAGAGGTTTCTATCCGATCGTATGGGCGGGCTTGCATACCACCCTGCGTTTTATAATATCTCGTTTTTAAGACCATACGGTTTAATCGTAAAACCCCATGGTCTTGCATATAATACCGTAGGGTGCGCTCTACGTCTTCTTTTTCTTCCAAATGCAGCATTAATGTCTCGCATGGTTGATTGATACAGCCCCAGAATGCTCCCACACAAAAGCGGAGATCGGTGGTACGCTCTGGTAAGTCTTTCATAAAATAGCCATTTTTTACTGGATAAATACCAAAGAGATGGAGCTGTTTATCATGTAACTCTTGGAAGGCGCCGAGCATGGTCTCATGAAATGTGGCGGCATCCATGGGGAGCAGCGGATACCGTTTTGCAGATTTCTTATCGGCAATCGCTGCATCTTCTTGCATATGGAAAAAGGCTTCTACATCGTCGTCTATCTGTATCAAAGTGGTACCGGTTGGGTAATAGCGACGAATATGATTGCGCATATGATGAAGCCCTAAGGGGCCGACTTTAATGGCAACTTCTGGATAATCTCGTAAGGCGGCTTGATACTCAGCCAGTTCTTCTGAAACCACAAAAACAGTGATGTTGGATGTAGCTATATTTAATTTTGTATATAATAATGGAAATGTTTTATTCATTAAACATTCTGCTCTACGGTAAGAGGGAATTGCAAAATAAATCTTTTCCATGATGATGTGTTTATTATTTAATATATATGCCTTTTCTTAAACGCGTTTGAATACCTTTATCGGGTGGAGCCAAGCGGGGCGCAGATGTCCATTATCCTCAGAGTAAGAGTAATGCAGCACCGGGTCTAGCATGAACGAAGGAATTCCGGACATGCCCCAGTAGCAACCCATTAGCCCGCCCACAATACATGCATTGGTGTCGGTATCACCACCTTTTAGGAGCGTATGTGAAATAGCCTCTTCGTAAGATGTTTTATGATAAAGATGGAATAGCGCCAACACGAAGCCATGTTTTAGAAATCCAATCCGCCCAAGGCAGTCATTATAATCGGTCATGGTCTGAGCCAGCTCCATCCACTTGCGCACCTCTCTGCAGGCGTTCTTCTTTGCCCACGCCGTTGCTTCTTGGAATGCATACGCTACATCTAGAGGGTGAATAATCAGGCAATAGATGAGAATACTATAGACCGCAGAGCAGTCTAGGCAAACCGGATTCGCGTGGGTCAAAGAGGCATCCTGCTTTGCCATCTCTGCGACCTTATCCAGAGGCAGCAGATTCTTTGCCCCGAAGACACCAATGGGGGTGCAGCGCATTAGGGCACCATTCGCCGATCCATAATAGTTGTATTTGTATGAGTTTTTAATCATCTTAGCAGCCAAGGTGCTTAGTGCTTCATCCCCTCCTTCCTTTATGAGTTTGGCACCATAAGAGAGTGCCTGAGTGGTCGTCCTCCCTATATCAAACGGGCGAGAGTTATACCAATCCACGTATTTGCCCGCAATCGTGTTTAGGTCAAACGTATCGCCGCAGTTAGAGAGTGCGGTGAGCAGGGACATGGTAAGCTCACCATCATCCGTAACCTGTCCCTTGCCCATCTGTAGCGCACCGCCCCCGGGCATCCACAGAGCCTTTTGAACAATGTCTTCTGTCAGCGTATATCTCCAGAACTCCAGAGGCGCCCCAGCCGCGTCCCCACAGAGCGCACCAAAGATGGCACCATGAGCGTAATTCATTTTGTGTAGCGCAGCCTAGTTTTATATCTAAATACGAATATATATATCATTTTTTATTTTTATTACGTCAATAGATTATTTAAACATTCTTTCATAAGTAGAGTAGAACGATAAATATGGCCGGAGGTGTAATGCAACTGGTTGCTGTTGGCGCCCAAAATCAATTTATTACAGGCGCTCCTGAAATGAGTTTCTTTAAGCAAGTCTATAAGCGTCATACCAATTTCTCTATGGAGGGCGTTCGGCAGACGTTCCTAACGAAACCGACGCTAGATAACTCCCGTGGAATATTCACCTGTCGTATCAATCGTGTCGCCGATTTATTGAAAGATGTCTATTTTTCTTTCCAGCTACCCAACGTTTATTCCACAGATAAATTCCGGTTTCGTTGGATTGAAAACGTTTCACAGTATATTATCTACAATTGCAGCGTCCGAATTGATACGCAACTGATAGACCAGTTATGGGGAGAATGGATGGATGTATGGAATGAATTAACCTTAACGACGGATCAACGTGAAAGTTATAACAAAATGACGGGTAATGTGGAGGAATTTACCGACCCTAAATCACTCACGCCCTATGTTGTGATAGATAACAATAATATTACCTATTCTTATTATCCAGAAGGTTATGGTACGCCTTCCATTAGAGGCCGACGCTTCTTTGTGCCCATCCCTTTTTGGTTTACTAAGAATCCGGGTTTAGCTCTACCTTTGATTGCGCTCCAGTATCAGAATATAGACATTACCTTTGAAATTAGAGACCAAGAGGAGCTTTATCAGCTCTATGATACGGACAGTGGTCTCTATGTGAGTCCCAGTGAATACCGTCGCATTCATCCGACCCAATCGGAAGTGCCCTATAATCAGGACATTAATACGATTGTTGGAACGCCTCTCCAAGGCTATCCGATTGAAGATGTCGCGTTAAGACGTTTCTTAGTGCCACTGGGCACCAGTTACGCGGCTCTTTTGAATAGTGTGGATATAGATGCCTATTTGGAATGCAATTTTATATTTTTGGATGAGAGTGAGCGCCGCGCCATGGCCATGGATAGTCACGATTATCTGGTAGAGCGTGTATTCCGCACAGAGAATGGTGGTATTTTGACCAACAATACAATTGATTTGACGCTACAGAATCCGGTGAAAGAAGTCATCTTCTTATTGCGGCGCAGTGATATGAATAAATACAACGATTGGTCTAACTTTACCAATAGTTTAACACGTCTGAATAACAATCATATTCTAAAAACGGCGAAGATGCTGTGGAATGGTATGGACCGGTTTGAGGAAAAGCCGCCCGAATACTTTAACTATATTCAGCCTTATCAACATCATACGCGTTCGCCGAAGGATGGTGTATATGTCTATAGTTTTGCCCTCTATCCGGAGAAAACCCAGCCATCGGGTTCCTTCAATGCATCTATGGTCAATAAAATACAGCTGTATGTTACAGCCAATAGTCCCCTAGGGTCTTATGACTACGATATTTCCATTTATTCCTTCTATTATAATATCTTTAGAGTGATGAGTGGTTCCGGCGGCATGGTCTTTGCGAACTAATAATATTTATTACTAGTAAAAGGATGGATCTCATTTTATTAATTGTCGTCGCATTTGTATTATGGTTGGTCTATGCGCTGTATAATGCCTATAATGGTATTATTGCTGAGATGAGAGAGATGCGGATGAAATGCATTGGAACCACGACGGAGAAGATGGAATCTAAGTTGGTAGAAAAGCCTGTAGAGAAAGAGCTCTTTAAAATACCAGATACAATGGTCAGTGGCTTAAAACTGCTGTTGAAATTCGCTTAAAGTAGAAGTGCGTTAAAGTATTAACGTGATATAATGCCCGCCAAAGCCAAAGTAGCAGCTACACCTAGAAAGAGAAAAACCAAGAAGGATGAAGCGCTGGCAGCGAACGCAGGAGGTGAATTACAGGGGACGGGTGCTACAGGTGCATGCGCTAACACTGCCCCTACACAAGATGGCAGCGGCGCGGGCACTGGAGATTATGTGATTATCCAGTTACCCATTCAAACGGATAAGATTAAGAATCTTATGGAGATGGATTCACCAGCGGCAGCGACACATACAATAGATCCAGAGCCGTATATACCAGAGAACCAATTTAGCTCTGTTAATGATAGTCTGATTGAGGCCCCAGGCACACACAGTTCATTTGATGAAATGATTAAACAGAATACGGAGAATTATAAGATGAACGATACGCATAAGAATTGTTGCTATTGGTGTTGTCACTCGGTGGGTGCAAAAGAATTTGGGATGCCAATCAAATACGATATGCAATATAAGACTTTTACGACGTTCGGTAGCTTTTGCTCTCTAGAATGCGTCGTTGCCTATAACTATTCAAACCATACAGGTAGTGACCGAATGTGGGAAATTCATAGCTGGACGCAGATGATTGCGGAGAAGATAGGATTTAATACCCCGATTCGTCCCGCACCATCCCGCTATCTCCTAAAGATGTTTAATGGCACTTTGGATATAGAAGAATTTCGTAATGCCCACAAGTCCAATCTAAAGACATATATTATGAATATGCCGCCCATGATTCATATTCAGGCACAGATGGAGATTCTCAATACGTCATTTATCAATCAAAAAAATAATATTACTACGACGGATAGTGATAAGAATAAGCTGTCTAGAAAGCGTAATGTAGTGGATATGAAGAAATCCTTGGACAGTAAAATGAATTTGACGATTACAACCATTCAAGAAGAGGAAGGTGTCGGGCTACTCCTTCTCCAAACTACTTAAAGAAAATTTGATTTAGTCTAAGTGTGAGATGATAAACACCATTATGAACACTATTAGCGCTACCACTACCGCCACTGCTCCTACCCACTACCGTGTATCAACCATTACATGCAATGGTTCCATTGGTTCTGCCGTAGATCTCACCAATCTGTATAATAAAATTCCTGTCATTGAGCTAGGTTCTGACGTGACAGAAGGATTTATTTATGTAATTGACCGCAATGGAAAGGAAACAATGGGTGTGAATCCGAAGAAAAAGCGGGTGGTAAAAAAGAAAGAGGGGGATGAGGAAGTAAAGTATCGGCGTTTTGATAATGCGATTTCTACCTATTTTAAACTCCGCCCGGATTACTATCCGAGTGTCAAAATCTTTAAAAATGGAACCATACAGATGACAGGTATTAAGACCATTGAAGATGGAGAAGCACTGCATCGCTTTGTGTATGATACCTTTCATAAAATTTATCTGGAACATCCAGAGATATTTGTAAAGGAAGTCTCTTATTCATCGGAGAACTTCTTCGTCAGGATGATTAATAGTGATTTCTCCGTGCCTTACTTAATTCGTCGTAAGGATCTTCATCATACTCTAATTTCTGATAAATACCAGAACAGTTGCAGCTTTCAACCGGGCACTTATCCGGGCGTGAAACTCCAGTATTTCTGGAACCCGGTCATTGGCAGGAACAATGGACAATGCATTTGCACCGAGGCAAAATGTTTTGGAAAGGGCAATGGGAATGGTCATGGCGAATGTAAAAAAGTAACTGTATCCATTTTTGAGAGTGGAAAGATTCTGATTACTGGTGCGACCAACTTTGAACAAATCAACGAAGCCTATGGCTATATCACGCGTATTCTAGAGGAGAACTACTCTGTCATTCGGAAAGTATATGCTTAGCCGCGCCCATAATTACATTAAGCAGTTTAGCGCCAGCTCCGCTCATCACACGCACGCACTTACGTGGTGC
>Ga0209768_10002093_pt1 | contig 12477 bp, 11 predicted proteins | sample LauGreSBDMM110SD_3_FD_187564 | JGI IMG/M metagenome (GOLD analysis project Ga0209768, IMG submission 187564) | Freshwater lake microbial communities from Lake Michigan, USA - Sp13.BD.MM110.SD (SPAdes) (version 2) | ecosystem: Environmental > Aquatic > Freshwater > Lake | place: Lake Michigan... | reverse complement strand
ATTTTAGAAACCATTTTGTTTTTATTTATAATATTTTTTTATTATTTGTAACTGATTTCTAGTTTGTTTTCAAAAAGTTTTTATTTTTCATTGTTTTTTTTGCAATTTAAGTTATTTAAGTTCTTAATGCGAACCTAATAATCTTAATCAATAACTTGCAATAACTTAATCAATGTTGTTAAGTTATTAACAATAACTTACTTATCTTAAAACGGATATAAAAGGGGCTGCATATTATAACATATATCATGTCCAAGAACGAAAATGACTACACACTTTCAGTAAACAATCAAAAAATTCACTCTTTTTATCGAAATCATAGCACGATCAACTTTGAACAGGCCAATTTGTTGTTGATCGAATTCTTGGACACAATGTTCAACAGCATTACAAATGACCTTGACTCGAATATTAATTCCAAACTGCTTTCCTATATGACCTCTAACAAAGATGAGATTACTGCATTGAAGGATAATATTCACTCTATGAATGAGACAATGTCCAAGATGAACATCTCCACTATAAATAGCGTAAACGAACACCTTATGAAGATGAAGACAGATTATATCGAGGAGGTTAATCGAGTCATTACAAATGGTAATTTTACAGTCGGCGAAAAAATATCCTCTATTATGGAAAAGAACAGTGAACACATCTTGGACAAAACAACTATTCTCTTGAATGATGTTGTCCCAAAGAGTCAAGAACGCTTACATGCGACTCTTCAGTCCAATCTCAAAGACTTGCATGCAGATATGAACAAAGACGTGTCCAAGATGATCGGCTCTGTAAGTAACGAACAGGCGTTGCGTGCATTTTTATTAAGCTTTGAAACCAAATACAATACAATGATGCAGTCGATTCAACAACCACTGTTTTCATTTTTCACTGCTAGCGAAGACCGTATTTCCAAGAATATCGATATTCTCAAAGAAACCTCTCAGACCACCCTCACTGCACAAAAACCTATCTTGGACGACCTTTCCGAATTTCTAGGCAAATATAACATGTCCTCTAATAAAGGTAAATATGGAGAACAGAATCTCTGCTCCATGTTAACATCCATGTATCCTTCCGCCGAAATCCAAGATACAACGGGACTGAAAGCATCCGGTGACTTCATTCTGAAACGCTTGGACAAGAAACACATATTATTTGAAAATAAAGAATACAAGGCGAATATAGACAAGGATGAAATAGCCAAGTTCATTCGTGATATCGATACACAAAATATTAACGGAATATTTCTCTCACAGTATTCTGGAATCGCATTCAAACAAAACTATCAAATCGATATTCACAAAGGAAATGTTCTCGTTTATGTGCAAAATTGCGAATATTCTGCAGACCGAATTCGCATCGCAACTGATATTGTCGATAGTTTATCTGTAAAAATCCAAGAACTAGATATTGGAGAAACAAACAATATTACAAAGGAAATCTTGGACAATATCAACGAAGAGTATCAAGCATTCATCGCACAAAAGGAATCCATGATCATGTGTTTGAAAGAATTCCAGAAGAAGATGAGTTCACAAATCGACGCCATCAAATTTCCAGCTCTAGACAAGTATCTTGATACAAAGTATGCATACGTCAAGTCGCGCGACTTTATATGTGATATATGCACATCGTTCACGGGAACAAATCGCCAAAGCCTGTCTGCACACAAACGCGGATGTCGACGTCGATGTGAAGCCAATACGATTGTGAACGAAGAAGCTGCGTAAACTATAATACCAAATAATGTCGAAATTATTGGTAATACAAACATGTGATTTCTCATAAACCATTTCACACTGTCTCGATGTTCGACGATATTTTTTGTGTTTTATTTATTATCGCTCCATTATAGCTCATATGTATCCATATTATTCTCATATATTATCCAACTTTATATCCCAAAATTATTATTCGTATTTTATCTTGGACATTCTTCATTCCGAAGTTTTGTTGGAACCATATTATTATTTGATGTGCGATAGTTCACACCCAATGAAACCTAAAAACCCCTATCGACGGCGCGGAAAGACCCGCTATTGTCGTGAGCCAATTGTTCAAGACATCAAAAATGATTTGTGCAATTTCATCTTTCTCGATCAGCCCGAAATCACTGTGCAAAATATTACCCCTTTGGTTGGTCATACTATTCTCTATCAATTTCCATGTCCCACTTCCGCAGAATATCATATGCGGTTCGCGCGCATTTATTCCATTAATCCTCTCCAGAACACATTCACTATGGATATTGGGATCGCTTCACTATCTGACTTGCAAAGGCGCTCATCTGCTTACCGCATATGGCTGCCGTTTCAGCTATATGCGGATAAAATCGTCACCTTTGTTGTATAATCGGATTTCGACGTAAAGATATCGAATGTATACACAATTTAAACAGACGGGTATATAATATACATATGACTATGCGTCAAATTACTTTTTATGGGTATGAAAAAGATACCCATAAACAAACTCCATATATACGTGGCCAAGAACCAATCGATTATTTCTGTGATGGAAAAGAGGGCTATATTCATTTCGACGGTTATTATTATGTTGAGAATCACGCACCCCCTTATCTTGAGGATGAGGCTCTTGGCCAGAGAAGATATAACGCGTGGCTCCCTCAGACACTTCGAATGTTTTCACAACTTTTTGAAAAAGATCCATACAAGGTAGAAGTGGTTGATAATGTTACCAAGAGTTATTATACGGAAATCGAGAGTATTCAATACATTATTGAAATTTATAGGAAAGATATTCACGAAAATACCGACGTGACCAGTGAGATCGATGACGGCGATGGAGAAAATATGAAAATATGTTTCTTTCCAACGAATCGACAGACAATATATTTTCGAGTCCTTGAGATTTTATGAATATAACCGACTCGCACACATTCAAACAGTTGTCTTGTCTATCTTGGTCGCTGACCCGACTACTTTCTTCGCCATAGCTTCATTCGCATCTGTAAACCTCCACATATTGTTTACCTTGCTGTCTACATTATCATATTCAGACCCAATGCTATTGGGCTTCCACGTTTTGTCTGGGTTTTTCATAGTGTCCTTGTATCGTATACAGTGGTTTACACTGTGATGTGCCGCCGCACATGCTATTTTACTTACTGCATTCCCTTCATCGTCCAATATAAAACCGTTCTCATCATGTTTTACATATGATTTTCCACGAGCTACATCGACCGTTTGTATTGACCGTTTACATGGCTCTATATTACTATAAAATCCACGGATTACCTTCTCCATAATCGCATTCGAACTTGAATTTGCGGCATGCTCTATAAATGCAACCGTATCTAACCCCAAAATGTAGTCTTTCAACCTAAGTTTAGTTTCGTCCAGTGTCTCTGCATCTTTACAATCTATAGTCAAGTAATTGGTTAAATTGAACGTATTATTCTGGTTCTGTGTTTGTATATTTGTTGTTCCCAATGTCGGGAGAACCTCCAAGAATTTATTTTGAAATTCGATTTGGTTCTTCTGGTTTTCTAACTGCGCCTTCTGATTTTCTGATAATGTAGTAGCTAATGTGGTAACCATCGTTTGCAAAAACCCTTGGTTTTGCATGCATGCTATAACCATTTGCTTGACTTCTTCGCCGGAAGAATCGTTGCTACAATTAGGCAATCTTGTTTCCAAACGTAGCAATTGTAGGTGTCGATTTGTTTCTAAATGTTTGTTATAATTACACCGTTTACTGCATTTATAGTCACATGTTTCACAGATAAATTTATAATTTAATGTAGACTCGATGTCTTTGTGTTTCTCCGCTACTTTTTGTAGCTCCTTGTGTTTTTTTGTGTTTAAATGTTTATTATAGTTAGATAATTTACTGCAGGTATAGTCACACGTAGAACAAATATGAATTTTTACATCGACTACATTATGTAGCGCGCGATGGTGCTTCTTTGTATCCAGATGTTTATTGAAATTGCTTTCTTTGTTACACGAATAGTAACAGTTATTACATTTAAATCTATGATTTGGGTCTATCGGCATTTTTTCAGGCTACAATCTATATATTGTGTAGCCATAAAAGTTTCTAAATACTTTCCGCGACAAAATATGTGTAATTATATACACAAAACAGTTGCAGCCAACGACATTTCATTCTTTCCGATTTAACTGCATTATCGTAACAATTCACTTTTCACACATATCCAATAAAATTGTTTTCTCTTATAAAACATTTTTACAACAAATATTTTTGTGTAATTTTTAAAAGCTGAAAATAGTTTCAACTACGATTTTCATACATTCAGGATTTCATAAAATCGCACCTATATTTTTCGTATATAAGCGCGCAATCAGCTTAGGTGAATCTGCTTAAACTATGCGCGAATGTATATACACATTTCTCGAAATAATATAAATAATTTATTGATATTATTACTTACGTTTGCGATTATTATTATTATTATTAATGTTACTATAATGGAATGGAAAATAATATTCATATTAAACACGATTCGAGTGTTTTCAGACACTAAAGTGTCCACATTACATACAATTGCTACCGTCTTCGTAACAAGGTTTATTTCGCATGGTCCAAGTTGCAGGAATCGCAAACGCACACGTTTTCTCTATTCCCAACTGATTTTCACCTAAGATCAGTCGCATAAACCCCAATTCACCCCAATAACTTCCCCAAGAATTTCGTATATTCCAATATTGTTTTCCAAGTTCATCGTCATACCCCCATCCAACAACCGAAATAATATGATTTACCGTTTTTAATTGACGCGGCAAGTCCAATATACCACCCGTGTAATCAACTATCTCCTCGGCATTTATACCACATGCTATCGGGCCATTTTTATAAATCTCGATTTTCATATCATCACTCCCCTTTATCGCACCATAACTCGCGATCGTCGCATTGGGATAACTCATAATCGGGTTGCATGTTCCTCCTCGAGATGTAAACGTATCACATGTTTTGCATATATTTGTCGGAGTGCACTCGAACATTGCCTTGTTTTTGCACCCGTCTTCCTTTGAATCCGAACTACATGCTTGGTAAATCATACAATCCTCATATGGTATCGAGCCATATTCCTTAATTGCCTTATACGTCGCCAGATGATCTCCTCCGTTACAACTTCCACCCATTTGGCAATTCAATAAAAACTGAATACTCAAATTAATATCTGGCCACGCCGCCTTACGCATGATTTTTATTCTATCCGCCAAAGAACTAATACTCCCATGGGCCCAACAACTCCCACAATACACTGGTATATGCTGATTTAAATTTTTAGTTAGATAATTTACACCATCAACGTTACTCCAAGTAAAGGATTGAGGCAATGCCTCCGCCACATCATGATGTATTTGATGTTTTTCAATGTCCATGATGGGCACATATTCATTGAATCTACTTGCAACCGCACATAAACCAGTTAAAAATAAAACAAATCGAAGCATCACTGTTATTATATTGTATCCACATTATATTTTTATATGTTTTATCATAACAGAACATTTCGGTTCACATCAAACCATCTAAATTATACCATTTCTCTCGTTAAACCGCTTTAAACCCGCCTGATATCTAGCCCCTCCAGGCATATATTCAATTTCCATCATTATCTCGTAATATTTTTCAATTATGCGTAGTAAATCCGCAAACATGCGTTCCGTGTGCAATATACTATTATATTCAAATGAATTACACGGCGCTCCATAATCAATTGAACGTTGACGGTGGATCTGAAGGGCGTTTTCAATTCGTTCAGTTGTGATTCGATCAATCGGATCAGTTAATACTTGCCCCAATAAATAATATTTACCCGTAGACCAAGCCGACAATATTGTTTTTTCATATTCTTCAATAACCCGTGGTCTATCACCATCATAGTATACCTCGACAAATTCAACCAATTGATTAAATGTCGGTTCTTTACCAACAAACTCCTCGGGAACTACAGGCGTTGTTATCATTATGTTAGATTCGAATCTTAGTTCCTTGTATAATTACGGTGTAATATTAAATACAGCAATGAAAAAAATTTCAATTTTATACGGTATAACATTTTGAAAGAAACGTCGGCTTAGGTGATATTGAATTTTTATATTTTCAGGAGGCTTTAATGAAAATATTTGAACATGCGGATAATTTTATTTGGATTTGCAATAGTATGCGGTGTTTATATACCTTCAAAGTATGAAACCAACACTTTCTATCACGTGGGATGAATCAACCATGGAACAAAAGTTGCAGGCCAAAGGTTTAGTCATTGTTTGTGCAAAAGTTTTTTCCGTCGTGCACTCTAAAGACGTAACTGCGGCTTTACGTAAATTAGTTAAGGGAGATACATTGCGATTTGATACCAGTTCAATGAACGTATTCACATGTGGCGATGTTTCACCCGGAAATAGAAAACATCTATATTTCGAATATACAACATCCGAATCGTGTGACCCATCTCCTCACGGGAAACCGTGCGGTAAGGGGGGAAACTACGAAGATCTTATCCGTAAGAAAATCGACGATAAAATAAACCATCGCGAGCATGAGAAGCGCGAGCATGAGAAGCGCGAGCATGAGAGACATGAGCATGAGAAGCGCGAGCATGAGAGACATGAACACGAGAGGTGTGAGCGCGAGAGACGCGAGCGTGAGAGACATGAACACGAGAGGTGTGAGCGCGAGAGGTGTGAGCGCGAGAGACATGAGCACGAGAAGCGCGAGCATGAGAAGCGCGAGCATGAGAGACACGAGCACGAGAGATGTGAGCGCGAGAGACACGAGCACGAGAGATGTGAGCGCGAGAGACACGAACACGAGAGACACGAGCATAAGAGACACGGGCATAAGAGACACGAGCATGAGACGTGTGAGTATGACTCAGACGATAGCACATGCAACAGTGTCTCTTCATGTGGGAGCCATGAACGCACCAAGACAGAACATAGACTAAATAAGCGTCTATCTAGAATCGAAAACGACGCCTGTAAAAAGGACGCAATTGATGAATCGTTGTTCGAACGAGTTGTTAATTTGCGTAGCGACATTGAGAAAAATGAATGTGTAGACGAGAACATTTTGAACAGACTTGACCGGTTACAGTGTCTGATTGAATCTGCTATCAAAACAGATGCAGATACGATGCGCAAGCTCCATAAGCTCCAAGAAGAGGTCGGTATGCAACACAAGGTCGATGAACAAACCCACAAGAAAATTAACAGGCTCCAAGATGATGCGTCCGAACTCAAGAAGGTTGATGAACACACCTATAATAAAATTCACAAACTACAGGAGGAGTTACTTGAACAAAAGAGGTTTGATGAACAGACCACCATAAAACTCAATAAAATTCACAAGCTACAAGAGGAGTTGTGTGAACAAAAGAGGGTCGACGCAGAAACCCTTAACAAAATTCACAAACTGCAAGAGGAGTTGCGTAAACAAAAGGAGGTTGACGCAGAAACTAATAACAGACTTATCAGACTAACTGACGAGTTGCGTCTGCAAAAGGAGGTTGACGAGAGAACCGCCAGAGCACTTCATAAACTCCAAGAAGAGTTGCGCGAGCAACATAAATTTGACGAACAAACTACCATCAACATTAATAAAATACAAGATGATATAATCGAACTTAAAAAACTTAATCGTGAAGTTCATCGCATTGTAGCATTGATCGATGATATATATGATACATTTAAAACTAGCATGACTAAGCATTGCTAAGTCAGATCACATTTAACCCCGAACGCTTCTGTTCACATCCGCATCCCACTCACTCGCTCCCACTAATGCTCAGATTCGCTCAAGAACTTCACATCTGTTCAGATAGCGATTGAAAGGTTCGCTATAGTTTATACGTTTTTATCAATGAATATATATAATTCATTAATAAAATGAGCGAAAATGCAGATGAAGCGGAGCAAACCGAAGACGTTAGTCAAACGGGTTCGGCCTGTTATGTCTACTTACTCGAATCCAGCAATCACGCTACTTATATCGGTGCAACCGTGAATCTTAATCGACGCCTTAGGCAACACAATAAAGAAATAAAGGGCGGTGCGCATGCGACAAGTATGAAAGTAGCCAAGGGCGAAACCTGGACGCGACGTTGTTATGTGCGAGGCTTTCCGGATTGGAAAGCTGCACTGCAATTTGAATGGGCGTGGAAATTCTACAGTCGAAAATTGCCCGCGTCATTATTTCCCATGGATCGAAGAACACGTGCTCTAAACACACTACTCGCACTTGAACGGCCCACAAGCAAGGCTATCCCATATTCAGAATGGCCAGAACCACCTTCGGTGGTATGGGAAAATTCTATTCAATCAGACGAAGTATAATTACGCCGGAAATAAGATAAAGCATATAATACATAAATCTATGACGAATACTCTTAATTTTAAAAACGTCAAGTAATAATCCCGAAACTCCGAACGCGGCTATCCAAATCATTATATCACAATATGCATGCATTAATGTTGTTATATAATTACGGTAGATTTATATTTAGGCCGTGATATTTTAACATATACGTGTTTCGCCCCACATAAGTTCTTCGTTTCCTTCCGCATCTCGGTTCACACGTAGTTCTTTGCTGCCTAACATAATCCCGTTAATACTCAATATACCGTCACTAGACACATACATAATTGTCCCCCCCGGTCTTACGGTTTCTCGGCCATTTATTACTACCACATCGGGCACGGTTTTTACCGAGAGCCCCCCGCATATTTTTCCTTCTTGGTCGATCTTGTCTATGACCATTCCAATATTACCAATCTCCTTGGTCATTTTACTTCGGTCTGTAATTTCAAATGATATGTCGCTACCATACTTACGCATCGATGTAAAATCTCCATCTGGATCATTTCCCTCCACCGCATATTTATACATCTGTTCGAATGTATACAAATTACTATGGCGGCGCATAGTTGCCGAACTAAATTGGTCAAAATAATACAGGTTCTTTTCGCGACCTCCGCCCGGTATGTGCCCGGAATTCTCCGCTATGCGCGTTCCTACAAGATTTGGATATGTAGCAGATTGAATCACGACATTTTGCCCCCGATCTCTCGCAACAGTCGCATATTCATCTTCATATTGCACCTGATATTCCCCCGTTCCTATCCCAATATATCGACGAGACGGATCTATAAAAATATACTGTCCACTCGGGGTCGGCGATCCGGCCGGTTGCGCTTGATTTCCACCGCGCATTTGTGCTTGACTTGGGAATATCAAATTTAATTGTGCCTCCTTCATTTGAATATGTGTTTCTTCTCCGCGTATAATAACCTTCACAACCGCAGTATAATATAAATCATTGATCTTATATGTCGATAACACAACTTGTCCATGATACAAGTCTGGGTAATAATGTGCTATATCGGCCATTACATTAAATGTGGTGTTTGCGATATCCGAATTTGGATTGTTCAAATTGCAATCTTTAATATACATTCCATTCCATTGCGGGTGAATACCTGAATATACACACCGTAGTGTATCGTATGTTTCTGACGAACCATATTCCCAGGTCGTCGTCCTGGTCGCAATATGCGCCTCCGCCTCGTTCAATGTCGACTGTGCTGCCTTTGCGGTCGTCACGGCTGCCGCCGCAGTTCTCGATGCGATATGCGCCTCCATTTTAGCATCAGCATGTTTTGATTTCGCATACATATCAGTGGGGGCACTTTCCAAGACCTGGGTCGCAAATTTATAAACCGCATTCTTTTCCTCTAGATTTGCTATTGCGTCTTCCGCATCCTTAGACGCATGTCTCGCGGATTCTTCAATCACATTTATATATGTATTTGAATTCATTACTTGGGTGATGCTATCCATCAATATCTTATATTCCCGCGAAAATGTCTGCATATTATTCACATTAATGTTCGTGTAATTCGATATATTTACACCCGACGAAACTACTATCCATCTTTCTCGCATTAGAGGATCCCTTCGTATTAGGTTGAAATATGCTCGCACACCGTGTGTCCATAATCCCAAATTCGCATATATGTATGTTTGACCGTAAGCGGGAAGCTTCTTGGACACGTCAACTAAGCGCGTCTCTAATAATTGTCCAAGCATCGAACACGGAACGCCATCAATAAGCTCGGTGCTATTGTTGCTTCGCATTTCAAATACGCTTCGGCCGTCCAATTCTTCGTATTGTTTGCAAGAAAATAACATACGCGCACGTCTAACCGTCTCGATATTTGTTCCCAATTCAAGAATTTCGCAATAGTTTTTCGCCTCCGATTTATTATACCCTTCATGCAAGGTTGTTAACAACACACTGTTTATCGGATTTTGATCTCCGTCGTTTAATTTGTCGCGAATTTCGTCTACATAATCGTCTAATAGTTGGCTCAGGCTATACACATTATTGATTGCCTCCTTGTATTCTTCTAAACTTTCATATGCTTCGTCCAAGGTGATGCGCGGTTGATTCGCGTCTAAATTTAACTGTTTATTCGCGTCTTCTACCTGACCGGGTATTTTCCCCCGACCTTGTTGTGCAGGTTTTAACTGTGTGTTATATCGATTCAACGAATGATTACCGCCCATATTCACACAATTTATATAGAGTGTGTGAATACGAAGATTCGATATGTATTAACGCAAACTCAGAAAAACATATCAAACAAAATTGATTGCTTGATATGCCTTATTCTGTTTACCATTATTCGCCCATTATAATGTTGACTCGTTCCTCTTCTTCTGTGTCCATTCAAACTGCTTCGACTGCGCTTCGCATGCCGACCGAATTCATTCGAGAAACCCGATCATCTTCGCAGCATGAAAACACTCGAATTCCAATTCAGGAAACTTCGACTAGCACCCATTCTCCGTATATCACACGTGCGATGCGACGACTCGACGAAAATGTAGGTAATGTTAAGCAAACCGCAATTTTCGGATTAAACTCCGTCGGCGATAGCCGAAGGAGATTGGAGCGCTCAGGCGAACGAGTGCTGACCGACACCCCCATCCATGTCCCAACTCGAGAAGTTTTACACCCGTCTGATAATATTACCTACGCAGTAGATATCGACTTTGATGAAGCGAGCCGTGAATGGAATCGCAACAAGCGCCGCGCCGGACATTCATACGTATATATATGTGGATATATGTGTGCATCGGGTAAACCGTGTAAACGATCTCCGTCTGCTGGATGTGAACATTGTGGCGTTCATAATAAATAGCCGATCAGTTTGCGTCATTTACGTTTCTCGCCACATACACCCTCTTTTATAAAATATAAATAACCATAGCTTTCCCATGTATCTAACACGTCCCTTATTTCCTCGTATATTTTATCGTAATCTTTATTTAAATATGTGTCCGGCATGCGTGTATAATCGCGCCATATCGACACGTCATTTTTCTTTTTGGATTTGCCTATTTTTTCTTGCATAATCGTAACAACCTTTTTAAATTCGGTCTTAAAATGCTCTCGTCTAATTATATTTCTATACATTTTTATCATTTCCATCTGGCGTTTTTTCATGTCTGCCGAAATGGGTTTTCTAAGATATTTCAATAATGTGTAAGACTGACACAACGTATCGTTTTTATTTATAAATATATTTTGATATCCCTCGTCCACACTACACCATTTTTCTGATTCTCCTGCCTTGCCTGGTTTTACTAATATATGATGATTTGAATATTCAAATTCTGCTCCCGTTTCTTCTATCGCGAATTTTAAATCCCGTTCTGCATACATTTCGGTTATAATTTCACGAACCGTCTCATCGCCAAATATTTGGTTTATATATGTAAAATGTTTGTTTGAAAACAACCTCAGTTTATCGTTTGTGCATTTATTCATATTTCGTAATATACAATAATAATAGATAAACTTTGATTCTATTCAATATTACTTCGCATCGGTATATTCGCCTCAGTATAAATAAAACACACCGCGATAGCCAATATCAAAATATTATTATTGTATATAAACTATTTTTAAGCGAGTGCTGCAACAGTCATTATTCTCTGCTCCAATCTTAATATAATCGACCGTCGGATGGCCAATGAAGTTTTCCCATATATTCCCTCGTCGTTCACGTTAAATGACCTATTAATTGGTTTATTATCCGACATTTTACAAGCCTGCTCTTACATTTATAAAACGCCGGTGAAGTTTACATAAACTCATTCGATTAGAGCGGTTCGCTTCCTTCATCTACGTTTTCGGAGATCACATCCGGAACGGGGAGTTCTTCTGCTGCATCTACGTTTTCTGAGATCACATCAGGAACGGGGAGTTCTTCTGCTGCATCTACGTTTTCTGAGATCACATCAGGAACGGGGAGTTCTTCTGCTGCATCTACGTTTTCTGAGATCACATCCGGAACGGGGAGTTCTTCTGCTGCATCTACGTTTTCTGAGATCACATCAGGAACGGGGAGTTCTTCTGCTGCATCTACGTTTTCTGAGATCACATCCGGAACGGGGAGTTCTTCTGCTGCATCT
>Ga0209768_10002092_pt1 | contig 12478 bp, 11 predicted proteins | sample LauGreSBDMM110SD_3_FD_187564 | JGI IMG/M metagenome (GOLD analysis project Ga0209768, IMG submission 187564) | Freshwater lake microbial communities from Lake Michigan, USA - Sp13.BD.MM110.SD (SPAdes) (version 2) | ecosystem: Environmental > Aquatic > Freshwater > Lake | place: Lake Michigan... | reverse complement strand
ATTTATTAGCAAAGACCCAATAAAAAAACTTAAAAGATAACTTCCTCCATCACCTAAAAATAATTTTTGCTTAATATTAAATATAAATAAAATTAATAATAAAAATAATAATAATTTTATATCCTCGCTAATTATAAAATTATAATTGTAAGAGATTATTTTTAAAAATAAAACAACTAACAAAAAATAACCTAAAACTAATGAATTAAGGCCATCGATAAAATTAGTCCCATTTATTAATACCAAATAACAAAAAACTGAAAAAAAAAAACTAAAATAATAATTTTTAAGAAAGTGGTCTAACATTTCAACTCTAGTTTCAAAAACAATATTGTTAGATATGTAAACATAAGAAATTATAATTATTAAATGAAAAAAAATTCTCCAACGCCAAGACTTTAAAAACAAAGTATCAGAGAGAAGACCGGTAACTAATAAAAATATTCCAAAAATCTTAATATTTAAATTAAAACCACTATTGGAAAAAAAGAAAATACCGGTAAATAATATTATTCCACCGCTTAATGGAATATTATTACTTGGTATAAAATTTTTATGCTTTGAAGACTGTTTGTTATCTAACAGGATAGAATAAAATTTACATACGTGATTTAAAAGAAAAGTTGAAAATATTATGAATGCAATAAACAAAACATCAGACATGTTTAATGATTTTATTTATAAAATTCTTTTCTAGCTAAAATCATGTCTTTTTCTAACATATCTTTTACTAAAGACTTAAAACTATATTTTGGTTTAAATTTTAATTTTTTTAATGCTTTAGAGGCATCTCCCTTTAAATAATCAACTTCATTAGGTCTAAAATATTTTTTATCAATTTTAATAATTGTCTTAATCTTTTTTTTTTCTTTTATGTATCCAGTTTCTTTTAATCCTTTGCCTTTCCAAAAAAGATCTATTCCCAACATTTTCGAAGCTATATTGATAAATTGTCTTACAGTATGCGTCTCTCCTGTTGCAACAACATAATCATCTGGATTTTTTTGCTGTAAAATTCTCCATTGCATTTCAACATAATCTTCTGCGTGACCCCAATCTCTCTTTGCATTTAAATTTCCTAGATAAAGAATTTCATTACTTCCTAATTTTTTTTTTGTGAGAAATCTTGTAATTTTTCTTGTAACAAATGTTTCTCCCCTACGCGGACTTTCATGATTAAAAAGTATCCCATTGCACGCAAAAATATTATAAGATTCTCTATAAACTGTGGTTGTGTAATAAGAAAAAATCTTCGCAACTCCATAAGGTGATTTTGGGTGAAATCTTGATTTTTCATTAAAAGCGTTGTTATTGAATCTTTCTCCAAATAATTCTGAAGTGCTAGCTTGATAAAATTTTATCTTTTTTAAATTTAGGAATCTTATAGCTTCTAAAATTCTTAATGTTCCTAAGCCAGTTACTTGAGCTGTATACTCTGGATTTTCAAATGAAACTCCAACATGACTTTGGGCTCCTAAATTATAAATCTCATCAGGATTTATTTTATATATTAAATTATAAATAGAATTAGAATCAGTTAAATCGCCGTAGTGTAAAAAAAAATTAGTTTTGTTGTGAGGATCTACATATAAATGATTAATTCTTCCCGTATTAAAAGAAGAAGATTTTCTAATCAATCCATGAACAACATAATTTTTTTTTAATAATAACTCTGCTAAATAAGATCCATCTTGCCCTGTGATACCCGTAATAAGTGCTATTTTTTTCATTATTAAATTTTTATAAAGGATCTTAATATAAAAAAAAGAATTAATAGTCCATCTTTTAACTCATTAACCTTCTTTTTACCCTTAAATCTAGCTCTCTCTATATTAGGTAGAGTCGCATATAAATATTTATTTGATTTTATCTTTAAAAAAATTTCGACACAAAAACAGAAATCTTTTGATTGTAATTTAAGTTTTTTAAATGAATCTGTTTTTCCCATTACATAATTAAACAATACATCGCTCGTATTTAAAAAAAAAAGAATATTACAAATTTTAGTGAAAAAAAAATTTCCTATTTTTGTTAACAAGGTATCATCATAACTACCTGCTCCGGATATATATCTGCTATTAAAAATAAAATTATAGTTCTCTCTATTTAATTTTAACAACATTTTCTCAAGATATTTTGGATTAAAAGAGCCGTCGCCATTAAAAATACAGCTAAACTTTGTTTTTGAATGATTTAATCCCTCTATCAACGCAGCTCCAAACCCTTTTTCTTTTTGGAAAATTATTTTACAATTAAATTTTTTTGCTGATTGAAAAGTAAGAGCATCATTTTTACTCATAATAATAATTTTCTTTACTTTATATCTCTCTAATTCTTTAAGGACCAAAGGCAGCGCCTCATGTTCAAATCTTGCTGGAATGACCAGTGTTAGATCTGAAAAATTTACATTTATTTTTTTATTATACATTAAATATAAATCTATAATTTTTTAAAAAAGCATTAATAGACAATCTAATAGTATAAATCATTGATATAAAAATATTATTCTTTTGGTAATAACAATACACTCTAAAAGCATCGAAAAATTTTTGAATATTGCTACTTGATAAGGAATTCTCAGAAAATCTCCAACTAAGTAATAATTTATTTAATCCAAAAAATTTATATCCTCTTTTTAAAAGCTTTAACCATAGTACATAATCTTCTTTGGTTTTTAAATTAGGGAATCTTTCAGATTTTAAAATTCTCTTATCAATCATTACTGATGACAATCCAATATCACATGACTTAATTAAGTATTGGTAATCAATAATATTTTTTTTGATTATATTCTTTTGAAGAATTTTTTCATTTTTATCTACAACATAATAAGAAGTGTGTGTTAATTTATAATTGTTCTTAATCATAAATTCATATTGAAATTTTAATTTATTTTCATGCCAAACATCATCGCAATCTAGAAAAGCTATATAGGGTGATTTGGAATTATCAATTCCTACATTTCTAGAATATCCAGCTCCTACATTATTTTTATTAATTATTAATCTGATTTTTTTTTTACTTTTAATAATATTTTTTATATAATCAAGTTCTTGTAGATTATTATCATCAAAAATAATTATAACTTCATAGCTTTTAAACGTTTGGCTTAATACAGAGTTAATAGATTTTTTAAAAAAAACTTTTTTTCTAAAATACGGCATTATAACAGTTATTTTTGGCTTAACGATTTTCATGGATTTAACCTTAAATTTAATAAATATTATTAACAGAATAATTTTATAAAATTTTAGTAAAAAATTATATATATATAAATTAAATAACCACACTGTTATTTGGGTTATACTAGATATCCTCTTCAAATGATTAAAATAAATTTATTTTTTTTTTTACCTTATTTCGTTAAAGGGGGGGCTGGTAATTCAATTTATAAACTATGTAAGAATTTAAATAAAAAAAAATATAATATAAATATTATTTGTTTAAATAAATGTGAATATAAAAAACTTTTCCTAAAAGAGTCAATAAAAGTCTTTGAGATAAAATCATCAAGAACATTATTTGCTATAAACAAAATTAAAAAAATTATATTAAATAATATCACTAAGAATAAAAATATATTTGTATCTAATATAAATTATGCAAATTTAATAAGTCTAATATTTTTTAAAAAAATAAAAAATCTTAAAATTATATGTATAGAAAGAACACCAATAAAAGAACTTGATATATATTTTGATATTAAAGATTATATAAAAAAAAATATTATAAAATTTTTATTGAAAATATTTTACAAAAGATCAGATAAAATTATTAGCAATTCAAAAATTATAAAAGATCAAATATTTAAAAAATTTAAACAAAAATCCTTGGTAATATATCCTCCTTCTTTCGATGGAAAAATAATTCAACACAAAAGAAAGAAAAACAATATTCTCACTATTACAAGACTGGAAAGAGAAAAAAAAATTGATCTTTTGATAAATGCTATGAAATTATTAAAAAATCACAATATTAAACTTTTAATTTGCGGAACAGGGAGTCAGGAAAAATATTTAAAATCTTTAGTTAATAAATATAAAATAAATAATAGGGTTATATTCCTAGGATACAGACATGATGCGCACAAATTCTATAAGAAATCATTTGTTTATATTAATACATCTTATTTCGAGGGTTTTCCTAATTCTGTAATAGAAAGTCTAAGTTTCTCAACTCCCGTTATTTCCTCTCAATCACACGGAGGCATTAATGAAATTATTAATAACAAAAAATTAGGAATAATAATTAATAATATAAATGATTCTCAATTAGCAAAAGCGATTGAATTTTATTCTAAGAAAAATCATAATCAACAATTAGATAAAAAATATCTCTTTAATCATTTAAATAAATTCAGTAAAGAAAAAAATATTTTTTATTACGATAAACTATTTAGCAAAATTTAATTTTTTGTAATTAAGCCTGAACCAATCTGATGTGTTTTTAATTGCTCTTTCAACTTTTGTAAAATTTTTAAAATTAGTAATTTTGGTTACTAAATAATTATTTCCGTGAGTTTTTAAAATATCTGCTTTTTGCATTTTTCTCTTTTTAATTTGTGCAGTTTCTGCGTTTGAAAACTTATTAATTAAATCAATTATATAAGTTAATTTATAGGGTTTGTTGGAACATACATTTAAAATAATATTATTTTTTAAATTAATTTTATTTTTTAATAAAAATAGAATCTTACAAACGTCCTGTATATAAGTAAAATCTCTATAATGATTGCCAAAATTATTGAGATAAAATGATTTTTTTTTGTATAACGCATATAAATATTTTATAATAAACATATCAGGTCGTCCCCACTCACCGAAGACGGTAAAGAAACGTAGTCCTATAATCTTCATTTTGCCTTTAAAATTATCAAGCACAGATATTTCCTCATTAATTTTTTTACTTAAGCCATAAATATTTTTTGGATTTAATATTTCATTTTCTTTTAATGGAAATTTTTTACTCTCACCATAAACAGAACTTGAAGATGCATAAAAAAATTTTTTTACATTTCTATCTTTAGAAATCTTCAGAATATTGAAAAAACCAAGAATATTATTTTGAATATATGAATTGGGATTGACTAATGAATATCTTACTCCTGCCTGGGCTGCAAAATTATAAACTAAAGAAATTTTATTTTTTATAAAAATATTATTTAAATTATTATAATTTTTAATATCAACTTTATAAAAAAAGAAATTTTTATATTTTTTTAAAAAAGAAACTCTTTTTTTTTTATAAGAAACTGAATAATAGTTATCAAAATTATCAATGCCAATAATTTTATATTTTTTTGATTTATCTAATAAAAATTTTGCATAATTAAAACCAATGAAACCAGCAACGCCTGTTATTAGAATTGTCATTTATCTTTATTATTTATAAAATAGAATGTAATAAAGAGTTCTTTATAACATGCAAATTATTCCTTGTGTAGTTGGTTTGGGTTACGTTGGGCTTCCAATGGTCCTTAAACTAGCAAATAAATTTGATACTTTTGGCTATGATATAAACAAATCAAGAGTCATATTTTTAAAAAAAAGAATTGATACTAATAATGAATTCGCTAAATTTCAATTTACAACAAAAAAAGATATTTCTTTCTCCTCTAATATAGATCAAGTCAAAAATTGTAATTTCTTTATAGTTTCTGTACCCACGCCTGTAAATAAAAAAAATATTCCAGATTTAAATATTCTAATAAAAAGTGCTAAACAAATAGCTAAAATTATAAAAAAAGATGATATTATCTTTTTAGAGTCTACTGTTTACCCTGGAGTAACAAAAAACATATTTATTAAAACTATAAAAAAATATTCTAATTTAATTCCTAATAAAGATTTTTTTTATGGGTATAGTCCCGAAAGAATAAATCCAGGGGATAAAAAACATAATATTTCAAATATTAGTAAGATTGTCTCTTTTAATTTTTCTGATAAGCAAGCCGTTAAAAAGACTTGTCTAATTTATAAGTCTGTTTCAAAAAATGTTGTCTATACAAAAAATATTGAAGATGCGGAAACTGGAAAATTAATTGAAAACATTCAAAGAGATGTAAATATTGCTTTTTTTAATGAGTTGCTAATATTTTGCGATAAAATAAATCTTAATTACAAAAATGTTGTAAAATTAGCTAGCACAAAATGGAATTTTTTAAAATTTAACCCTGGATTAGTTGGAGGTCACTGTCTTCCTATAAATCCTTATTATTTGTCTTCAATATCACTTAAGAATAAATTTAACCCTAAATTAATTTTAACAGCAAGAAAAAGAAATGAAAGAATGAAGGATTATGTGCTGGAAAAGATAATAAAATTTTTTAAAAAAAAAGAAATTTTCAAAAAGTCTAAAATCCTAATTATTGGACTAACTTATAAACCTGGTGTTGCTGATTGTAGAAATTCAATCGGTTTAGAAATATTAAATAATTTAAACAATATTAATACAAATACTTACGGTTACGACCCTTTTTTAGAAAAAAAATTCTTAAAAAATAGTAAAATCTTAAAAAATATAAAAAATATTAATTCTTTTGATTTGATTGTGTTTTTAAATTTTCATAAAATTTTTAAAAAAATCTATAAAAAATCTCAAAAAAATAAAGTTTTAGATATTTTTTACAATTATTAACTTTCCTCAATAAGATTAGATATTTCCTTAAAATGTCTATAGTGACTAAATAAATTAGAAGTTTTTTTTGCTTTAATTATCTTATTTAAATTATTTTTAGAACTATTATTTAAAAAACTAAAAAAAACTTTTACTAAATCTTCTTTATTGTTGTTATCAAAAAGATAACCATTTTTATTATGGTCTAATATTTCAATTGGTCCATTAGGACAGTTACTTGATATAACAGGTAAATTACAAGCTGCAGCTTCGACTATAACAAACCCGGGATCTTCCCATAATGAACTTAGAACAAAACATTTAGCATTATTTAAAAATTTATAAACATTGCTTTGATATCCTAATAAAAAAACTTTATCTGATAAAAATAATTTTTTTATCTTATTCTGTAATTTAATCTTTAATTCACCTTCTCCAATAATAACTAAATTTAACTTCGGCTCCTTTAAAGAAATGTCATTAAAGGCTTCAAGAAGTAACTCGAAATTTTTTTGTCTAGTTAGTCTACCAATTGATATTATTGTATTATTCTTTGAAATAGTTTTATTATTTATTAGTTCCTTTTTTTTAAAATTAATTTCTGAAATACTTATTATTGGATCCCTTAAAATTCTAATTTTAGAAATATCAAATATTTTTAATTTTTTTAAAAAATCACATGTTGCTAGAGTTGGAGTAGTAACTTTATAAATCTTAGATGAAAAAATTTTCCAAAAAAATCTTCTAACAAAATGCAACTTAGGCAAACCAGAAATTCTTAGAATAATCCTACAATCCTTTTGAATAATTAGACTTAAAAAAATTGGCAATGAAGTAATTAAATTTGCTATCAAAAAATTAGGTTTTTCTTTTTTTATAATCTTAAATAAATTAAAAAGAGAATAAAAAAATATTATAACCTGTGATATTCTACTTTTAATAAAACCACCTTTTGGAAGAAAATTATAAATTGGAAAAGAATATATTTTTATAAAATTTAAACCTTTAATTAATTCTTTGTCTAAAGTCTGCCACTCACCAATAGAATCAATTATACATACTTCGTATTTTTTATTAGAATATCTCTGAATTGCTCTCGCTGAATTAATTACTGAAGTTACAGTACCGACTTTAGAAAAAAAAGGAGACCAGTAAAAAATTTTTTGTGACATAGATTACTTATGCTTAAAGAATATCAAATAGTTATATTTATACCATCAATAGAAAATGGTGGGGTAGAAAAAAATTTAGAACTTATATCTAACTATCTAGCTAAAAAAAAAGAAATTAATCTATCTATAGTTACTGCTTTTAAAAATAATAATTTTATTTTTAAAAAAAAAATTAAATTTTATACTTTTAATTCGAAATTTAATAAAATTTTTAATGCTAGATTTTTCAGAACTGCATTAGCGACACTGCTACTACTTCGTTTTAGTTTTAAAAAAAAAACTATTATTTTTTCATTTCAATCAAATATAGTTGCAATAATATTTGCAAAAATTTTTAATAAAAAAATTATAATTAGATTAAATACTTCCCCAGATAAATATATAAATAATTTTTTTAAAAAAAAATTTTACAGATTTTTTTATTCATTATCTGATTTGATAATAGTTAATAGTAAAAATTTTAAAAAAAAAATAGACTCTTTGATATCAAATAATTTATTTAAGAAAAATATTACCCATATATATAATCCATGTTTAAAAATTAAACCTAAAAAAATTATATTTAATTTTTTTAAAAAAAATGAACTTAAAATTATTAATATTGGAAGATTAACTGATCAAAAAGATCAAATTACATTATTAAAAAGTTTTAAAAAATTAATTAAAATTAGACCTGCAAAACTTTTAATAATTGGAAATGGAAAAAAAAGGAAAAAAATTAATAATTTTATTATCGAAAATAATTTAGATAACTTTGTTAAATTAATGAATTACAAAAAAAATGCAGTCGACTATCTTAATATTAGTGATGTATTTGTACTATCTTCTAAGTATGAGGGCTTGCCTAATGTATTAATCGAATGTTTATATCTAAAAAAATATATTATATCTACTAATTGCGATACTGGTCCAAAAGAAATTCTATATAATGGGAAGATTGGTACTTTATTTCAAGTAGGTAATGATAAACAATTATTTAAAATTTTACTTAATATAAATTTAAATTCAAATCTTTTATCAAACAAAATTTTGAAAGCATATAAATCATTTGATAGATTTGATTATATAAAAAACTCTGAAAAATATTATAAATCTATTTCTAGTCTTATAAAAAATTAATTGTTTAACAATGAGAAATTTTAAAAATAATCCGTTAATAACTATTATTACTGTAGTTCTAAATAATAAAAAAAAATTAGATAAGGCCTTAAAAAGTATATTAAGCCAATCTTATAAAAATATTGAATTAATTGTTATTGATGGAGGGTCAACAGACGGAACAAAAAATACTATAAAAAAATATCAAAAAAAAATTAAATATTGCATTTCTGAAAAAGACAATGGAATTTATGATGCTATTAACAAAGGTATAAAGAAATCAACGGGCGATATAATTGGTATATTACATTCAGATGATTATTTTTATAAAAATGCACTAAGTATTGTTGCAAGATACTTTAAAGAAAATTCTAAAATTGATTTTTTGTTTGGTGCGGTAAAAAAGTATAAATTATTATATGGTTACAAGCCTTGGAAAATTTTTTTTAGTTTTGGTTTTTATTCAACTCACTCTGTTGGTTTTTTTATTAAACGAAAATCTCAAATAAAATTAGGGTACTACAATACAAAGTATAGGTATTCTTCTGATTATGATATATTTTACAGAATGATAGTAAAAAAGAAGATGATAGGAATGGCCACAAAAAAACAAGAAATACTAGGAGTTTTTAGAAGAGGAGGCATTTCTTCTAGGCTATCTTTTATAGACTATCTAAATGAAACAATTAAAATTAGACTAGACAATGGACAAAATCGTCTACTTGTTCTACTTATTTTTGTCTTAAAATATTTAAAAAATATTAGTAAAATTTAAATAAATCGCGGGGTGGAGCAGTCTGGTAGCTCGTCAGGCTCATAACCTGAAGGTCCTTGGTTCAAATCCAAGCCCCGCAACCAATTATATAAATTATTAACTTTAAGTAGATTTATTAAATAAATCTTTTGTAATTTCGTAAGTTTTTATTAAACCTTTTTCAAGAGAAAATTTAGGTTGCCAATCAATTATTTTTTTTATTAACGAAGTATCAATTACCAATTTCATTGGTCCAGTGACTAATTTATTTTCGCTAATAATTTTTTTATTTGATAATCTTTCAATGATATCGGTGATCTCTTTAATTGAATGAGATTTTCCAGTTCCTAAATTAACTTTTCCGCAAAAATCTGAATCTAATAATTTTAAAACAGCGTCTGCGGCATCTTCTGCAAAAATAAAATCTCTTTCCGGTTTTGTATTCCAGATAGAAACACTTTTTTTTGTTAATATACTATTTATAATCGTTGGAACTAAATCTGGTCTAGTTAACTTGCTATACCCATAAATATTGCTAAGCCTGATAATAATTGAAGGGATGTAATCTTTGTAAAAATCTATCACCTCTTCTGATAAATATTTGCTAAAAATGTAATCATTTTTATAAGGATTAATAGGATTCTTTTCGTTAACTGGAAATTTTAAATTTTGCTCATCATAAAGGAGTACAGTCGTAAAGCATATAAATTTTTTAATCTTTTTACTTTTCAAAAAAGATAATATTTTTTTTAATGGATAAACATTAAAATCAATGCCCATAGTTGGACTCTTATTAATTTCATGATGATTGGAGCTGCCAATTAAAAAAATTACCTTATCAAAGTCTAATTTATTAAGATTTGAAAAATCATCTAGATTTTTAATAAAAATATGTTTATTTGAAACATTTAGGCTAGGTGCGGACCTTCCCACAGATATAATATTTGGATCTTTTTTTAAAATTATAGGACCAAAAAAACCGCTACCACCAAATAATATAGTATTACTCATAATTTAAAAACTTTTTATTATAAATTTCAGAAATACCTTCATATAAAGTTTTTAATTTTATATCAGGAAATAATTTAAGCATTTTCTTATTATCAATATCTTTTCTTAGCTGGCCATTAGGTTTTTTAATATCATATTTAATTCGCAAATGAGTAGCTCCGCATGCTTTTAGAGCAATGTTAGCAATATTAGATACAGAATAATTCTCATTAGTTGCTACATTAAAATTGTCATATACATTATTTTCTAGAGTTTTTTTTATTATCAAAGCTAGATCTTCTGCATACATAAATTGTCTTAGAGGACTTCCGTCTCCAAATAAAGTTATTGATTTTTTTTTATATTTTTTAGCTAAGTATATTTTATACAACAAAGCTCCGACAAAATGTCCTTTTATACTATCAAATTTATCGTACTCGCCATAAAGGTTACATGGGATCAAATAATTATACTTTGTATTATGTTTTTTATTATAATTATCAATCTGCAAAGCCATACATCTCTTAGAGTATGCGTAAGAAAATAAATCCTTATGCGGACTGCCTTGATGAAGCATATTTTCAGAAATTGGGTATTTTTTAATCAGATCTGGAAATACACATGAACTAAGAACAGTAATAAATCTTTTTACTTTATTTTTAAAAGACTCATGGAGTATCAGAGTATTCATAATAATATTATTATCAAAATACTTAACAGGTTCTAAAATATTATGATGAACTCCTCCTACTTGTGCAGCTAAATGAATTAAAATATCGGGTTTTAATTTATTAAACATTATTCTTATTTCTGCTTGTTCTAATAAATTATAATCTCTAGAAGAAAGATAAGTGGCATCAGGTAACACTTTCTTTAAATATCTGCCTAACAATCCTGAGCCACCCGTAACTACAATTTTTCTATATTTCTTCATTATAAATCAGTACCTATAATCTAAATTATAAAAAATATAAATTTAATGACTTTAATAAATTTAAATTCAGAGAACAAAAAAATATTTTTCATATCTTTTTTAATAACATTTACTAAATACTTAATTATATACATCTTCTCCGATAAAACTAATTTTTCTAATGTTGTTTTTAATAATTTTGAAGATTTATACTATTTACCTTATATAAAATATTTAGCAGAATTAAATTTTTATCCAAGCTTTAGCGAGCATATAAACAATTTAAACCCCATTGTTATTCCATATGCATCATTAATTTATCACGCAATTGCATTAAAAGTCTTTGGAATTAATAGCTTTATATTTATAGAATTTATTTCTTTAACAATATTTTTATATTTTTTTTGCAATATCATAAAATATTTTTATTCGAGAGATTCGTTAAATATAACTATCATCATTTTATCAATTCCATTAATTTTACAAATATTTAATATAAATATTAATTACCTAAACTTTTTTAAAAATGATTTTTTTGATCTACGATTTCCAAGGCCTTTAATCACAAATATTTATTTTCTTTCATTTATTTTTTTGATTCTTAAAGAAAAAGGAAATATTTTTATAAAAAATCAAAATATTTTATTCTTATCTTTAATACTTAGTCTAAGTTTTATTTCATTTTATTATTATTTTTTTATAGAATTATTAACATTATCAATACTTTTTTTAATTCATTTAAAAAAAAATAAAAAAAAATATCTTAAAAAATATTTATATGGAATTTTACTATTCCTTATTATTTGCTTGCCATTCATTATTAATGTCACATTTGCAGAAAAGAATTTTTTAGAAAAACTTGGTTCATTTCAGATAACATGGATCGAAAAAGAGAAAATTCTACATTATTTCTTAATAAAATTTTCAAAAATAAAT
>Ga0209768_10002090_pt1 | contig 12486 bp, 16 predicted proteins | sample LauGreSBDMM110SD_3_FD_187564 | JGI IMG/M metagenome (GOLD analysis project Ga0209768, IMG submission 187564) | Freshwater lake microbial communities from Lake Michigan, USA - Sp13.BD.MM110.SD (SPAdes) (version 2) | ecosystem: Environmental > Aquatic > Freshwater > Lake | place: Lake Michigan... | reverse complement strand
CACCATCAGTGCTCGGTGCATGCCTCCCTGCTACGCAGCACGGCACACCTTCCGGCGCTGCTTCTTGCGCTTGTGGAAACCGGTCAGGAACTCTCTGCACGCCGTCTCAGCGACAGCGAGAGCAAGACGCAAACACGAGCCTCGCCTGCGTGCTTGCTCGTCGAACACAGCCTCCACATTCTTGTCGCGACGCGCATGCTTGGGTATGTGGCGAGCTGCAGCGGCAGCCTGAGGGCACGGGGCACTCAGTGGCTAGCGAAAGGAAAGTGCGGCGGCTGACACAACGTACGTTCTCCTCCGCGCGCTGCCGCACGTCCTCCATGCCCAGCCTATCAACACACAGCGCACGCAGTAGGCGGGCGGAACAACTGCCGTCACATCAGCGTTGTTTCTTCCCGTCGGTGGTCGTACAGGAGGGATGCGGGGCGCTCACCTCTCACCACTCCTCATCACTGCCGCTCCCCCCCTTGGCGCTATGGCGGGCACCAAGAAGCTGCTCTCGGGCACCAAGTTCATTGGCAAGCGCAAGGCTGCGCCTGTGGAGCCTGTGGAGGAGGCGAGCGAGGAGGATGTGAGCGAGGAGGAAGAGCTCCTCACCGCGGTGGAGCTGCAAGCGTCTCGCCTTGACGCGGCCAAGGCGCGCGAGCTGGAGGAGGCGCGTGCAGAGCAGGAGGAGCAGCACCTGCAGGACTACGAGCCGTATGAGCTGCCCAGCGCCGCGGAGGTGGAGCGCGAGTTGGCTGGGGCGCCCAACCTGCCCGCCGTGCGGCGTCGCATCCAGGACGTCGCCCGCGTGCTCGCCAGCTTCAAGCACTTGCGCGAGCCCGGCTGCAGTCGCTCGGATTACATGGAGCGTCTGATGGCGGACCTGGCGCTGTACTACGGGTGCGGCTTTGGGGCGGCGGCTGGTGGCGGCCTCTCCGAACTGACGTCGCGCCCCTCTCCCCGTGCCCGCGAACCAGCTACAACGACTTCTTCCTCACCTACATTCTGAACCTGTTCAGCGTGGCCGAAGCGCTGGAGCTGCTGGAGGCGAACGAGACGCAACGCCCCGTGACGCTGCGTACAAACACGCTCAAGGCGCGCCGCCGCGAGCTGGCGGCTGCGCTCATCAACCGCGGCGTAAACCTGGACCCGCTTGAGAAGTGGTCCAAGGTTGGCCTGTTGGTCTACGAGTCGCGCGTGCCCATTGGCGCCACGCCTGAGTACATGGCGGGGCACTATATGCTGCAGAGCGCAGCCTCCTTCCTGCCCGTCATGGCGCTGGCGCCGCAGGAGGGCGAGCGCGTGGTTGACATGGCAGCGGCGCCCGGCGGCAAGTCCACATACGTTGCTGCTCTGATGCGCAACACGGGCACGCTGTTTGCCAACGAGATCAACCCACAGCGTCTGGCGTCGCTGGTGGCTAATATCCAGCGGCTGGGTGTTACCAACGCGGTGGTATGCAACTACGACGGCCGCCGGCTGCCCACGGTGCTGGGCCTCGTGGATCGCGTGCTCCTGGACGCCCCCTGCAGCGGCACGGGCGTCGTCTCGAAGGATCAGTCCGTTAAGACGAACAAGACGGAGGAGGACATTGCGCGCTGCGCGGCGCTGCAGAAGGAGCTCATCCTGGCGGCGGTGGACCTGGTGGACGCAAACAGCAAGACTGGGGGCTTCATCGTCTACTCAACCTGCTCAATCACGGTGGAGGAGAACGAGGCGGTCATCAACTACGTGCTTAAGAAGCGCGACGTGCGCGTGGTGCCGGCGGGGCTGGACTTCGGGCGCCCGGGGTTTGTGAGCTTCCGGGGGAAGCAGTTCCATCACTCGCTGCAGCATGCCCGCCGCTTCTTCCCCCACGTCCACAACCTGGACGGCTTCTTCGTCTGCAAGCTCTACAAGGTGAGCAACCGCAAGACGGTGAGCGTGCGGCAGGAGCAGGAGCGAGAGGAGGGGGCGCCGGGGGAGCAAGAGGAGGCTGAGCAGGAGGAGGAGCCGGCAGCTGCGCCGGAGCTGGGCGCAAAGGCGGCCAAGCAAGCTCGCCTGCAGGCGGCGGCGAAGAAAGCGATCGCAGCTCAGCGTGCGGCTGCAGCGGCGGCGGCGGCGGCAGGTGGGGCACAGCCGGCGAAGAAGAAAGCGCGCCGCCCGGCTGAAGAATAGAGCGGAAGTGCATTCACGCAAAGTCCAGCCCGAGCGTGGCGCAGAAGCGGTCCGTCGCCTCCGTTGCCTCCAGCAGCGTGTCCCCCGCCCGCTCCAGCAGCACGAACAGCTCCCGGCCCCGCCCCCGGCGCACCACCACCCAGGCGTCGTGCTGCGTGCGCACGCACACCTCGCTCTCCTGCGCCCCCCCGGCCCCGCGGCGCTCCTCCAGCTGCGCGCGCAGCTGCGACAGCGCGGCCAGGGAGTCGGGCGCCAGCGTGCCCAGCTTGCTCTCCGGCGAGGCGCGCACCGCCAGCGTGGCGCGGTCCAGGTACAGGTAGCGGTAGCCGGGCACGTGCCAGCGGTTGAGAGAGCCTGCAGCACTGGAGAGCAGCTTGGCCACCCGGGCTAGGCGCAGCTCTGGCGGGGAAGGGCGGTGCGATGCGGCCTCAGGGCCCGCTGCGACTGCGGCACAGCCGCTGGGCACGCACCCGCGACAGCGGCCAGCTGCGCGCGCAGGGCGGCGTCGGGCGTGGCGTCCTCGGGGAGCAGCAGCAGCAGCGTGAGGCTCTCGCGCGACAGCGTGCACAGCGAGTGGCGCCCTGCGCCGCCGGCCAGGCGCACGCGTATCACGCAGCCGTCTTCCTCAGCCTCCAGGAAGCCGTCGGCGCCCGGGCGCCAGTCTCCCGAGCGGAACGGGGGCCCCGCGCACGCAGGTGCAGCCCTGGCGCGCTTGGCGGCCGCAGCGAGGCTGGCGGGCAGCAGGCAACGCGCAGCGTAGCGGTACAGCGAGTATGTGTCGTCCACGGGGAGGCCTGAAGTGTGCACTCAGGGCGCGGCGCGCGGGGCATCGCTGTGTGGCGCACCGCTCCACACGAGATAGCTGTCGTGGAACAGCAGCGCCTGCTGCACCACCCGCCCGCCGCAGCAGGTTGAGAGCGCGTTGACGCAGAACTGGGGAGCGGCGTCAGGGGGGCTGCCATCGCGGCTGGCTGGTATCGCTGCGCGCCTGCACGTTCAGGAAAGCCTGTCTGTCCAGCGGTAGGATGGGCAGACCATCACGCGCAGACAGAGCATGGGTGTGAGCCGCCACGTCGCCCTGCTTGCCCGCGGACAAACGCGTGCCCAGGTCTAGGATCAGCGGCTCCAACAGGCGCCTGCGCGAGCTGGTGAGTGCCTGCAAGAGGCTGCGCGCACTCAGACAAGCCGCGCCTGGCGGTGTCGCCGCTCAGGTCAGCCTCCAGCACCTCGCGCAGGCGGCCGTGCAGCAGCGAGAACAGTGCGTGGGTCTCGTGCAGCAGCGCGCGCAAGGTGCTGTCGCGCACTTCGCTGTGTGGGGCAGTCTCCGCCTCGACAACCTGCGCCGGAGCGCATCACAACCGCCTGTCACGGGACCGCTGCCGGCCCTGTTTGTGCGCACCAGGCTGAACCAGAGGTCTGGTTCGCAGGGGAGGAAGGCGTGGCGGTGCAGCGTCGCGCTGAGGCTCTCCAGCGGTGCGGCGCCTAAGAAGGTGCCGCTCAGCGAGGCCAGCGCCTCCGCCAATCCCGAGGCAGCCTGGGGGCAGACGCGGCGTGGCTCAGCATGAGAGCAGCAAAGCGCCAGACAGCACGCGCCTGCTGCTGCTCCGCTGTGGCAGTCGAAGGGAAGAAGGCCAGCACTTTGTCCAGCTCTTCTCCCTCGCGTGTGCCGCGCCGCGTGTCGAACACGAACACCTGCGCCTACGGGCTCAGCAGCCAGCACTGGCGCGTAGGAGACCAGCGCACCTGGATCATGTCAACGTTGTCGGCGCATATTCCAGGGAATGCCACAGCAGTGCACAGCTCAGACAGGGCGAGTAAAAGGACGTTAGTACGACGCCGACCGTGATGACGACGACCCACTGAGGTATGTACGACATTTTGGTGGGCCGCAACGGTGATAGAAATGGACAAATGTGTCGGGCTGTCTGAAATGGACAAATGGTAGGCTCGGTGGATCGAACTGGTAGGTCGAACGTGACACATGTATGATCACATCCCAGCGCCGCCGCAGCCTCCGGAGCCCGTGCGCGCCGTGGCTGCGAGCGCAAGGCGGCAGCACATCTGCGGTGCGTCCCTTACGCGACCGTCTCCTGCGGTTGCTAGGCTAGAGCACACTCTCGCAGCGTTTCTTAACTGGTGCTGAAGCGTTGCTGTGCGCAGACGGTAGTGTGCACTCTGCTGCTGTGCGACTACAGAGAGAAAGAAGGATGTCAAAGGCACGTGCTGACCCGGAGCTCCCTTGCCTCGCACTGCTGACGCTCTGCTCGCTTACGCGTGCAGGCGGTCTCCAAGCTGTTTGAGCCCGTCTTCGCGTGGGCGGCGAAGCGTTACCAGGTGCGACAGCGCCGCTCAACTGCCTACCCTAAATCCTCCATGCTCACGCCTCGCCCCACGCTGCCCGCTGTCGCGCAGGCGGCCGTGGGTACGGAGCTCAAGAAGTACGGCCTGCGGTATGACGACCTGCTGGACCCGTTGCAGAGCCTGGTGCGCCGCGCAGGACTGCACTTGGAGCGCTTGCCTCCTCTTCTAACACGGTGCCGCAGGACGTGGAGGAGGCGCTGCGTCGACTTCCGCAGGATGAGCTGGACCTGCGCAACCAGCGGCTGAAGCGCGCGATGGACCTGTCGATGAAGCACACGTGCGCATAGCGCAACCTTGCGCCAGCAGCAAGCAACGTCTCTGACGTGCTGGTTCTGCAGGTATTTGAGCAAGGAGATGCAGGAGAAGCAGACGCCATTCGCCCATTACGTGCAGGATGCGCTGGCGGACGTCAAGTCAGAGCGTGCGGAGCGCGCATCGCTCGGGGCAGGCCAGCCATACAACCGCCAGCTGCCGTAGACGTTATGCGCAGCAGTGTTGTGCACGGAGCTGTCATCGTCTCAACCATGCGTTGGTGAATTGTGAATCTGTGATGCGTTGGAGACGCTCGGGGAGAAGGAGGCGCTTCTCTGCATCGCTCGTGACCCATTTGAGCTGGACGGCGGACGCTCTGTGCTGACTTTCGCCTCGTAACCGAGACCTGCGCATAAAAGCCGGTTCCTACCGGATGCTCGTGAGATGCTTCGTTCCGTGACGGACTGGCCGCCCAACCGGTGCAGCTGCATTCAAAGTGCATAGGACGACACAAGGTGCCTGAATCCTAACCACTAGATCAAGGAACCAAAAACGTTGCTTTGCAAGCGCCAGAAGTGGCAACCGGCTAACATAACCTAAATTGTCGAGGACAATGCGACATGCGACAAGGCCATTTTAATGATCAGCGAGACTACTACGGTAGGCGCTCAGCGCTCAAGCACGAACGGATCCCTGTCCCAACAGCACATCAACACACAACAACATAGAAGAAAGTCCAGCGAGCACCAGTCACGCTACGCAGTAGCCGGCGCGGCGGCAGCGTCGCGCGCACGCGCGACCAGCGACTTTCGGCGAGCGGCGGTGTTCTTCTTCAGAATGCCCTTGCTCGCCTGCAGAAGACGCGTGCGTCAGCGCAAGCTGCACTCACGCGGCGGATTGAGTACGCACCGCCATGTCAATCGTCTTGTAGGCCTCGCTCAGCAGCGCCTCTACCGTCGCCATCGCCGCCTCGCCGCCCGCAGTCTTCGCCTCCGCGGCCGCCGCCAAGACCTGCGGGGAGCAGTGCGCATCAGTCATGGCCCTCTCGCCCCCTCACAGCGCTGCTCGCCTTCTTGATGCGCGTCGTGATCTCAGACTTCTTCGACTTGTTGTACATGCGCGCCTTGGCCGCCTGTGTAGTCGCAAAGAGGCAGTGAGGAGGAGCGCTTTCTCCGCGACCCACGCCCTAGGGTTCGCGCCTGGCGCACGCGCTTCTTCGAGTTCTGCTTCGCCTCAACCTGCAGTGTGGCGGAGCGGCCCACCGCGCCGGTGCAGCCCGTGCCTGGGGGGGCAGCGGCGCTGCGTCAGGGCCTGGCCAGCCAGCGAGTCTCGGAGCATCGGCCGCCACTCGGCGCAGCTCGGCGCGCGAGCCTCGGCCCGCGTGCTGGTAACTCCACAGCGCTTCCCACGCCGGCACGCTCGGCGACGCAGCCGGCGCGCATACGCACCGCGCAGCGAGACGGCCTGTCCCCGGGCAGCCACGCGGCTGCCCACCGCCGCTGGGCGCGCGCCCAGCGTCAGCGACTGCAGGCACATCAGGAGGGCCATAGGAGCTTTACGTCTGCGCGCTCGCTATGACGACAAGTGCGGTCGTACGATGTACGGCGTTTTTTGGTGCCAAGTCGCTCCTGTGCGCTACAATTTGTGTGGGGAGAAGAGAAGGAAGAAAGACGAGCCCAGGTGTCACGCGGACGCGTGTTCGGTTGAGCAGGGTGTGACGCGGAAGTGCACGTGGAGTGGTGGAGAAGAGGCACAATCCGCGGATTTCCCCTGCGCGTGGACGCAGCGCGCATCATGATAAAGTGCTTCATCATCATCAACAACCACGGTGCGTCGCGCGCAACTGCGGCCAGCGCCTAGCTTCTGGGCTGACCCGGCATGCGTGCCGCTGGGTCGCTGCTCCTCACGCAGGCAAGCCTCGGCTGACAAAGTTCTACGAGCAGCTGGTGCGTGCTCGCGCTCGCGCCGCCTCCGGTTGCTCAGCCGTGGAAGGAGCTCGGCAACCTGTCGCGCGTCGCTTTGTGCACCGACAACCCTCGCTCATGCGCCTTCCTCCCTCCTTCCCGCCAGCCTGTTGAGAAGCAGCAGGAGCTTCTGCGCACGGTGTATAACGTGGTGACGCGGCGAGGTGCGACTGAACTGCAAAGCGCTAGCAGAGGAGTGTTAAGAGCGGTGTTAACGGAGCAATGCGTACCCTCTCGCGCAGCCGACAACCTGTGCAGCTTCGTAGAGGACGAGGCCACCTTCGGCAAGGTACGCCCAGCGCCCAGTATCCCTGCTGCGACGCCTGGCTGACGCGTTGCGCAGGACACGAAGCTCATCTACCGCCACTTTGCGACACTGTACTTCATCGTCCTCTGCGACAAGTCCGAGAGTGAGCTGGGCATCCTGGACCTCATTCAGGGTGCGTCCCTGCGTCGCGGGCTGTCGGTCAGGCTGACCTTTCCTGCAGTGTTTGTGGAGACGCTGGACCGCAGCTTCGAGAGCGTCTGCGAGCTGGACCTCATCTTTAACTCGCCCAAGGCGCGTGCGCATGCCAAAACGGCTGGGTGGCTTGGCGTGACGAGCTGTGTGCAGGCTTTCGCCATTCTGGACGAGATTGTGATGGGCGGCGCTGTCTTCGAGACCAGCTCGCTGGAGGCGCTGCGCGCATTCAACGAGATGCAGAGGCGCGTGCCCATGCGCTCCACTGCGCCTATCCGCACGGCTGACCTGGGTTGCCGTCACAGGCTGGAGAAAGTTGGTGACACACTTGCCTCTGGATCCAGCCTAACCTCCAAGTTTCGGCGCTGACGCGCCACCAATAACGCCCCGCCGACGCAAAACTGCAACGTGCTTGCCAGCGATACGAGTTGATGTGGCCAATGCTCGGTCTCGACACACTGGCGGCCATGGCATGCGCTGCGCTGATGTCACAAACCATGCTCAAACTCGAGCGAGCTCCTCGTCGGTCGTGCGTCCGTGCGTACCTCCTCCGCACGCAATCTCGACGAAATCCAGTACGCGTGCCCCGCTCGCCTGGTCTGTCGCATGCTGCCGCGTGCCAATGCCGCGCAGCTTCGACGATAGCGACGATGAGTCTGCGCGACTGCACGGCGCGGTTCCCCTGCCGGAAGAGGAGTACTGGTCAGACGAAGAGCGGGGCGGGGCGGGCGACGCTGAGGCGCGCCCGTTGGACGGCCCGGGGCCCTGGGGCCAGCAGCTGCAGCGCACCCTGGGCGGTCCGAAGGTGGAGGAGCCGGTGAGCCTGGCGCTCCTGGCCCGCCTGTTCGCCTACGTTGCCGCGTTCAGCCTCGCGCTCGCCTTCTGCGAAGTGCTCACCATGTGGGCCTCACGCCGCGTCGCCTGGGCGGTAAGGCCGCGCTCTCTCTTCGCTCTCGCCTGGGCCTGCACTCGGTGCCTCTGCATTCTCGCGCTGCCGTACTGGTACGCCACCTTCTCCGCACACATGCGCTGCACCACTCAGCTTCCTCTGCTGCGCAGCCTGGTGACGGCATACGGACTGCTGAAGCACCCGGCGGTGTGGAAGGCGCGCACCTGCCTCGAGTACTCATCTCTCGCTGGCTCACATCCACCGCAGGAGCTCATCCCTCCCCGCCGCAAAGTGTTACACGGTGCCGTGCCCTAGCGCTCCGTGGTCCAGCCGCGTGGCTGACGCCCTCCGCGCAGAGGCTTCGGACATGCGCATCTACTTCCGCCATCTGGTTTGCCGCGAGGACCCACAACAGCTGGCGCAGTCATGCGTGACGCACACCGTGTCGCTGTTGCAGCGCACGCTCCCCGACTCGCTGTGGCGGGTGCGCGCGGGCGACCCCTGGGGCGGGTGCCGTGTGCCTGACCACTGGCCCCTTCCCCGTAGGTTGAGCTGCTGCACGATGCGGATCTGGCCTGGGATCCCCCGCCGGATGTGCGCCGTCTGCGCGTGCCCGCGGACTTCGCGGCGCTGAACGGCTCGCTGGGTGCCGCACGCTCGCTGCACTACGCCAGCCTGCACAGCGCCGCGCGCGCGGAGGACTGGGTGGTGCACCTGGCTGCGGGCACGGTGCTGCGGGAGCGCAGCGTGGATGCGGTGCTGGCGCACTGCGTAGACGAGGCGTACCGTTTGGAGGCTGTGCGGAGGCGCAACGACAGCCACCTGGCGCTGCGCGTGCGCCTGGCGCAGGGGGGGGTGTGCATCGGCCGCACAGCCGGTAGCTGGCTGGCCTTTCTGGGCGAGACGCGCAGGGCGGGCGAGAGCCTGGGGCTGCACCGCTGCCAGGCGTGTGGCTGGCAAAGTGCCCACTGCTCCGCCGCTGCGGCTGCTCACGCGCCTCCGCCCCGCAGCTGGAGTTCGCGGAGGCGTGGGCGGGAGTGGACCAGGCCTTTCTGCTGGTGCCCAACGAGGCGAGTGACCGGGGCCGGGCGACTGACCCGCACCTAACGCTCCCGCGCCGCCGCGCAGATGGAAAAGAACGTCGGCTTTGATCACGGTCCCCGCGCGCCCGGCGCTGAGCTGAGCACATTTGCGCTGCGCTGCCGCGACCGGGGGGCGCAGTTTTCGTGGCTGGACGCGCCTGTGGAGGTGCCCGCTGCGCAGACGCTGCAGGAGCTGGCGGCGCAGCGCAGGCAGGCCATGACGGGGCGCCTGGAGGCGCTCAGCATGCACGAGGAGGGGATGGCTGGCGCGCTGTCGCTCGACCGTAGAGCAGCGTTGCTGGTCATGGCGGGTGCGCCTCAAATCGTGGGCGCATGTGCGGCGCGCCTGACGCCCTCCCCGTCAGTCTCTGGCACCTGCGCACAGATGTGCCTGCCTGTTTCGGTGCTCTCCGTGGGCGTGCTGCACAGCGGCACGCCCTCGGAGCTGCTCGCCAACTTCCTCATCAGCTTTTGCAGCGGCACCGTGCTGTTCTGCTACGCGCTGGGCCTCGCCTCCTCGTGCAGCCCCAGGAGCTTTGGCGGCGGCCCTGCAGGCTGGGCAGCCTTCCTGGCGCTGCTGGCGGCGCAGCTGCTCTGGGCGCCCGCAGCTGCAGCGGTGGAGTGCTATGCTGGCGCGAGAGCGATGCACGCATACCTACGTCACTCCTCGGTTTGACACACACACACACACACATACTGTAGACTGCCGGCAGAGTCCTCTCCTCTCCTCTAGCTCATGCGCACAATGCCCGCGTTGATGAGCTTCTGCAGTTTTGCCATGACGCCCGCGTTCTTGGTGTGGTGCTGCGCAGCCTTTGGGTCGTTCTGGAAGTCGTTGAGCACCTGGCGCATGACTGGGTCTGTCAGGATGGCCTGCACGTCCGGGTCGGCCATCGCCCGCTCCTGCCGCTCCTTCAGCTCATCCTCCGTCACCTCCCCCCGCGACACCTTGTTGATCTGATCGATGCAGCGCCGCACCCCCTCCTTCAGCTCCTCGCTGCCCGCGTCGTGCTCCAGGCCCAGCTGGTAGGCGGCAAGCGCCTTGTCGTAGTCTTTCATGAAGAACAGCACGGCGCCCTTGCGGGAGTAGCCCTTGCCAAAGGTGGGCGCCAGCTCCACGCACTTCTCCGCGTCCTTCAGCCCCTCCACCCAGGCTGTGAGCTTGGTGTAGCAGGCGGAGCGGTTGCTGTACGCCCGGTGGTCCCGCGGGTTGCGCTTGATGGCCTCGCTGTAGCGCCCTAGCGCCTCCGGGTACTTCTGCTCCTTGAACAACAAGTTGCCAGCCTCTCGCTCCTCCTCTGCCTTGGCGGGGTCCTCGTACGCAGCCTGGCGCTGCTCCTTCAACACCCGCTCAGCGGCATTCAACCGCGTCAGGGTGTCGGCGGTGCGGTGCTCCATCAGCGACTTGCTGTACGCTGAGATGGCACCCTCCAAATCCCCCTTCTTCTGCAACGCGTTGCCCTTGCGCGCCATCGCGCGAGCCAGCATCTACGGGGCGGGTCAGCATGCGCGCGGGTCGGGGGTGCGAGCGAGCCCGCGCCTTGAAGTCTGCGCGTGTCTCGTGGCCTTTCTCAACCGCGTCGTCGCAATCCTGTGCGCGCGCAACAGGAGTCACAGCCTGCCCTTGCAGCGGCGCCGCGGCATGGCGCACCTTGATGCACTCGTCATACTTGCCCTGCTCGAACAGCACAGCCGCACGGTTGGTCAAGAACGAAATGTCCTGCACGGGCGTCAGTGGGCCTCGCAGACGTAAAGGCGCATGCGATGCTCACGCACCTTCGGGTCCAGCTCGATGGCCTTGTTGTAGTGCGTGATGGCCTCGTCGAACTTCTTGCTCTGTGCGCGGCAGGCAAGTCAGGTCAGGAGGTACAGCCGCACCCTGCAAGCGCTTCAGCGTGCGCGCCTTGTAGCAGTCGTTCCCCAGCTCCTTCTCCTGCTGCGCCGCAGCCTTGGCCGCCTTTGCTGCGTCCTTGGCCGCCTTCTCCTCCTTGTCAGCGTCTGAGGACGGGGGAAATAGAAGGAGAGTGAGCACAGCGCGACGAGCCACCCAGCCTCCTCTGCGCACCCGACATCTCAACATCCGGCACTTCCGGCGCCGCCTGCCCCGGCTTGGAGAAGACTGTGGGCTGGCCAGGCTCTGCCGAGGAGATGTTCATTCCCAGCAGCACGCCAAGCACCTGCATCATGCGCGGGTCGTTGATGTACTTGTTGGCGGACGCGGGGTTCTTCTGCACCTCGGTGAACATGGCCACAAAGTCGGGCTGCTGCATGAAGGCGCGCGTTGACGGGTTGGTCAGCACCTTGGACAGCGCATCCGGCGCCGTGAACAGGTTACCCAGCCCGCCAGCCGCGCCACCCTCGGCGCGGTCCTGTGAGCGGATGCGTGAGCGCCGCAGAGAGCAGGCTGAAAGCTGAGGCACGCCTTCGCATCCTCCGCGTCCCCAAGGCCAGCCTTGAGCTGTTCGTTGGACGGGTCCAGCTCCAGGCCCTTCTGGTACGCAGCCACAGCCTGCGTGCGGCCGCAGCGGGGGCGTGAGGCGCAGGAGGGCGCCTGCGAGCCGCCACTTCCGTGCCTCGTCGTAGGCGTGCAGCCCGTGGTGCGCCGCGCCCAGCCGCGAGAAGCCCTTCGGCCAGTCCGGCTTCAGCTCCACCGTCTGCGCAGCGCGGAGGCAAGTCAGCGAGACGCGAGAGGGAGAGAAGAAAGATGGAAGCACCTTCTGCGCATCTTCTAACGCTGCGGTGTACTTGCCCAGCCCAGCCTGTGCGCCGGAGGACGCGGGCACGTCGTCAGAGGCGTGGGCCGCGTGCATACGTGGACTGTGCCCAGTCCACTGAGAAGACGCGAGGGGACTCGGGCGGCGACGCAGGAGACTCCCCGCTCGCGCTGCTGCGGCGCGTGCCTGCGCAGCGGAGCGGTTGCTGTATAGGACGTGGTTGCTGGGGTCCACGGCGATCGCATCCGTGAAATGAGCCACGGCAGCGCTATAGTCTCCGGCACTGAAAGCCGCGTTGCCCTTGGCCTGCCGCCACAATCGCGTAAGTACGGAACACGAGGGCGGCACACCGTGCGCATGCGCAGTCTGCGACGAGACGTGCCTTGAGCTCGTCGGCGCTCATGGGTGCGGGCTCTGCAGTTTCCCTGGCAGACTCACGGGATTGCAAAGCAGGTGCTGGAAAGCTCAAGATGCGGCTGGCGGAGGCAGGGAAAATGAAAATCCTGGGACAGTGGGACCAGCAGCGGCGGCGGCGACCGGCGAGGGAGAGACTCAGGAATCTGTACGAAAGACTTTGAAGCAAAGACTTTGGGAAAGACTTTCTAAGACTTTCAAAGTCTTC
>Ga0209768_10002085_pt1 | contig 12505 bp, 20 predicted proteins | sample LauGreSBDMM110SD_3_FD_187564 | JGI IMG/M metagenome (GOLD analysis project Ga0209768, IMG submission 187564) | Freshwater lake microbial communities from Lake Michigan, USA - Sp13.BD.MM110.SD (SPAdes) (version 2) | ecosystem: Environmental > Aquatic > Freshwater > Lake | place: Lake Michigan... | reverse complement strand
CCATTTTGTTTTCAACTTTGATCGACAAAAAGAAAATCAGAAGTATATATTTGTATGTGAAGGACCGTTTGATGCCTTAGCTGTTGATGGTGTGGCCTTGCTCACTAACGAGATTGCTGAACAACAATCAAGGATAATTAATAGTCTAGGCGCAGAAGTTATTGTGATTCCCGATCAAGATCGAGCAGGGTTGGTGTTGTTTGATCGTGCAGCAGAGCTTGGGTGGTCCGTGGCCATGCCTAATTGGGATTCCGATGTCAAAGACGTGGCAGACGCTGTTCAGAGATATGGTCGATTGTTTGTGATAGTTGATGCAATAAAAACAGCACAACGAGGACAGATCAAAATTAACATGGCCAAGAAACAACAAGAACATAAATTGGAGAGATTAGAAAATGTTTAAAAGAATTATAGACTTTGTGCTGTATCCCCTAAACAAATATCGTGAACATAAAAGATACAAACGTAGACTGGAAGAATTGCGGAAGCGCGATCCGTTCATTTATAAATGATTGCTTGGGGGATAAATGCTCTTAATCACGGCAGTAGTCTTGCTGTGTTTAAGGACGGGCAATTAGTATCAAATATCTTTGATAAAGACGATGAATTAACCACGTCGGACATAACTGAAGCACTGCATCGCGGTGCTCCGGATCAAATATATTGGTACGAGAATCCCTGGTTTAAAAAAGCAAGACAACTATATGCAGGACAATATCTTAGAGCATTTGATTTAACTGTATTGCCGCGTCAGTATTTAAACAAAGCAAGATTACATTACGCACCGGTCACTTATACTGCTCATCATGCCAGCCATGCGGCTGCCGGATACTATACCAGTCCTTTTAATCATTGTGCTGTTGTGGTTTTGGATGCCATAGGCGAGTTTGATTGTGCTACAATTTGGAACTGTGTACACGGTGAAATGACCAAAGTATGGAGTCGTAGCTATCCAAATAGTCTAGGTTTGTTTTATAGTGCCTTTACTCAAGCTCTAGGAATGACTCCAATTCAAGACGAATGGAAATTGCAGGCCATGGCAGAAAAAGGCAATCCTAAGATTTTTTATTACAGAGTAAAGAAATATTTTACAGGCCTTTTAGAATTGAATTACAATTTTCACAAAGGTGTTAAAGATCAAAAATTTTACATAGAGACTATTCAAGACGAAGAAAACCTTGCCGCAGCTGTTCAATTGGTATTCGAAGAACAAATCGAAATGATCATGCTCAAAGCAAAAGAGCTAACCAATGCAGATTGTCTAGTATACATGGGCGGATGTGCGATGAACAGCAAAGCAAACAAGACTGTAGTCGAACCTATGTTCAAATATATTTGGTCATTGCCCAATCCCGGAGATCCAAGTAGTTCGATTGGTGCAGTGTTATATCACACAAAACAACGAGTATGGGACTACAATTTCGGTGTTGCAAAACATATTTCTATAAAGATTTAATAGATGGTTCTTATTTGCCACTTAATAAAACTACAATGTAACTGTGCCTTAGTTTTGCCTTTAATACAACTATTTGTAAAAATATGTAAAAAAATATCAGTAGAATCAATAACTTACAAAGTGAATTTTTGCAATAAGACTCTTAAATTAAGTTGCAATCTGCTTAGAAACTGTGTACAATAAACTATATGATAAAAACATACGACTACGAAGTACAAAAACTATATCTTGAACTCATGCTGGCAGATGCAGAAGTATTTGTTCGATGCCAAGGCATTTTTGATCACAGCCTGTTTGATCGCAAACTGCAAGATGCGGCGGAATTCATGCATGAATATGCCAAAGGTTATAATGTATTGCCAGACTATGAAATGGTCAATGCCACTTGTAGAACTGAACTTAAACGACCCAATGATCTCAAAGATGGTCACATGGATTGGTTCATGGATGAGTTTGAAAAGTTCACTCAACACAAGGCGCTCGAACGTGCAATTATACAATCGGCTGATTTATTAGAAAAGCATGACTACGGTGCAGTAGAAGTATTGATCAAAGAAGCTGTGCAAATTGGACTTGCTCGAGACATGGGCACAGACTATTTTGCTGATCCCCGTGGAAGATTGATGGGCATCAAAGACAAGAACGGTCAAGTAAGCACAGGTTGGCCCAGCATGGATCGTAGATTGTTTGGTGGTTTCAATCGAGGTGAGCTGAATATCTTTGCAGGTGGATCGGGTGCAGGTAAAAGTTTGTTCTTGGCTAACCTAGGTGTGAACTTTGCACTTGCAGGATTGAACGTGGTTTATCTAACTCTAGAACTTTCAGAAGCATTAGTTAGTATGCGTATTGATGCAATGTTAACCGGTATTGCAACCAAAGACATCTTCAAAGACTTAGATGATGTTGAAATGAAAGTCAAGATCATTGGCAAGAAATCTGGACTGTTACAGGTCAAGTATATGCCCAGTGGCAAGACTGCCAATGATATTCGTGCATACTTGAAAGAATATGAAATCAAAGTAGGCAAGAAAGTTGACGTTTTGTTGGTTGACTATTTGGACTTGTTGATGCCATTGAGCAAGAAGATTTCACCAGCAGACTTGTTTATCAAAGACAAGTATGTATCAGAAGAATTGCGTAACCTAGCCGTGGAAAAGAACTGTGTGTTTGTTACAGCGGCACAGTTGAATCGTGGTGCTGTTGAAGAAGTTGAATTTGATCACAGTCACATCAGTGGCGGATTATCTAAGATTCAAACCGCAGATAACGTATTCGGTATCTTTACCAGCCGTGCTATGCGTGAACGTGGACGTTATCAATTGCAGTTAATGAAGACTCGTAGCTCGAGTGGTGTTGGCATGAAGATCGACTTAGAGTTTAATCTCGAAAGTTTGAAAATCAGCGATTTGCCGGAAGATGAACAAGAAAGCACAAATGGTGCGGGTCGTGGCGGGTCAAGCATTATCGAACAGATCAAACGCAAAACTGAACTTACTACACGTGAAGAACTCAATGACAGTAAATCTGGTTGGGAACGTGCAGAGCCCAAAGACGGCTTCAGTCTAGATAAACCCAAGGTTCGAGCACAGGTAGAAAGCACAAAACTACGTGAAATTTTAAATAGCATGAACACAGATGAAGAATAAAGTAGTTGAGTTGTTGAAGTGGTTGCCTTCTGAAGGTGAAGATATTGAGATAGATTGGCCCAAAGTACATAAAAGCCTAGGAGTAGATCAGACCAATTGGCTTATTACACAGCCCAAAGAAAAATGCCAGTTAGTACTGTTACGCAACGACATGTATTGCCGATTAGCTGCGGAATTCTATGATGAAGCTGCATTGATTAACTATCACTTAATGTGGGCTAAATAATGGATGCGAGCAAAAGAGTTTATAACTGAGCGAGAAATGCCCGAGCGCAAGAGTCGGGCAATGAACACTGCCTTTGAGTTTCCTAGCATGCCCAGTTCAGATGGATATCAAGTATACAGATTTGGTATTGCCATGGCCAATCACGAAGCACCACCCTATGGTCCTGCTGGTCAACATGCTGTGATCAGTGCCTACACTCCCGAAGAAGAAGAGATCATACATGCAGCTGAACGAGCCACTGGTCATAAGGGACAATTACTAGCTGATCGCGGCAGTCACGAGTCCAGGAGCACAGAAACAGTAAGTCCTGTGGCAAAACCCAAACGCAATCGCTACGGAGTTTGATGTGCGATTAAGAGAATTTTCAAACAACGACGTTGTCACGGTAAATGCAGATCTCAACCCCAAAATTTGGCAAGAGGGCAGGCTGGACGGTGAAGTGCGTCTAAAGCTGATAAAGATCGCCCGGGCCTTTGTGGATTTCGTAGGCATAGATCTAGACATCAAAGACTATACAATAACAGGAAGCAATGCCAACTACACCTGGAGCAAGTACAGCGATCTCGATCTGCATGTGATCATTGAAGGTGAAGTCACAGATGAGCAACGAGAGCTGTTTACTGCTAAAAAGGCACTGTGGGCAGAATATCACGATATCACTGTAAAAGGCTTGCCTGTGGAGTGTTATGTCCAAGGCGAAACAGAAACACATCACAGCACCGGCGTCTACAGCATTGTAAAAAGCACGTGGATCATCAAGCCACAAAAGACAGAACCCGATCTAGATGATCAAGCAGTGGAAGCCAAAAAAGACAGCATGCTGGGTCAGATAGAACAGGCCTTGTTGAGCAAAGATCTAGAAAAATTGCGAACAGTCAAAGACAAGATCACAGTCATGCGCAGAGCTGGGTTGGATCGTGCTGGAGAGTGGAGTGTAGAGAACGTGGTGTTTAAGATTCTGCGCAATCTAGGCTTGATAGATCAAATCACCGAAAAAATAAGAGAGCTGGAAGATGACGAGCTGAGCCTAGAACAGACTCAGCAGTTAGATTAGTCTAACTTATAAAACTCTCTGACATCCCAACTGTGTATCTTGTAGACCACAAATCTAGTTGCTTCTTCAAAAGAGGGGAACGTCTTTGCGGTCAACGTGCCCCCGACTAGATAATAGGTAACCTTCCACACTAGTCTTTTCTGCCACCAAACAACTGTAAGAGATTTAAGAACAGGTTAATAAAGTCCATATACAGTGTCAATGCACCCGATACTTCCACAGCAGGGCTAGTATCCACTGAAACCATTTCACGTATTTGTTGTGTGTCATAGGCAGTCAATCCCAAGAAGATAATAATTGCTAGGGCTGAAATAACCATCTGCATCACCGTTGAACCAATGAAGATATTAACAATGCTGGCGATCACAATAGCAATTAGCCCCACAAACATGAACTTGCCCACGCTGTCTAGACTGCGTTTGGTAAAGTAACCGTAGCCGCTCATCACAGCAAACAGGATAGCTGCGCCCATAAAGGCACCTACAATTGATCCCATGGTAAACACGGCAAAGATCATTGAAAAACTCAAGCCCATCAATGCCGCAAACCCGTGTAGGCAAAGTTGTGCAACACCTTTACTGGGATTGGTACCTAGCACATAACTCACACCGAATATGGCAGCCAAGGGTGCAAAGATCACGATCCATTTAAGCACACCTGTAAAAAAGAATGCCAACAGCTCGGGTGTGGTGCCTACCCAGTAGCTGACCAACATTGATACTACAACTGCCAGGCTCATGTGACCGTAGACACGACCCATGGCACTATTGACTTCTTCTGCGGAGCGATAATCTGAGATACCGCCAGTGTAATTTGTTCCGAACATTTGGACTCCTTGGTTATTTGATATTGAGAATATACGTTGCTAATTTCTTGGCATCCACGTCAGAGATCTGTGGGTGTGCGGGCATGGGCATGGCTCCCCAGACTCCAGCACCACCAGCACGTATTTTTTTGGCCAGTTTATCAGTGGCATCTGCTTGTCCACGATACTTGTTGGCCACGGCTTTGAAACTCGGACCTACCACAGTTTGGTTGACATTATGACAGGCCAAACAGTTGTTTTTCATCAAGAGATCATTGTCTGCCCACGCTGGCGAGGACATCAAGATCAAACTCATAATCACAGTTTTCATAATTACTCCTTGTGGTTGCTATAACCTTAATTATACAGTATAATATTTACACAGTCAACAAGTGACTGTGCCAAAAACACCGTTTTTGGATCTTCACAATAAATACGCATATAACTTACACCAATCATGCTACATATAATCAACGACCTACGAGACAATCTACTCACACTGATCAAAGACGATCCTGTGAGACCCGAACTCACGCCCGAATTCCGTGTGAACTCAAACTCAAAGATATTTGTGTTGAGAGACGATGTCACCGACGAACCCCTGGCCGTGACCTGCGTGAAATTCTTGGATGGCATTCCGCACAGTGTGGATGGCTTGGCTGAACTAGCGGTGCATACCAATACTGCTGTGTTCTATACCATTTGGAGTTATGCGCAGGGTGCGGGACGCAGATTGATTGAGGAAGCACAAGCAGAGATTCGATTGCAAAATCCTGAAGTTGATACCTATGTGACTCTGAGCCCCAAGACTGAGATGGCTCGTAAATTCCACCTTAAAAACGGTGCGGAAGTGTTTAGAGAAAATCCCGATACCGTGAACTATCTGTACAGATAATCAACTGCGGTGAGTTGGGGTATACAGGCGCACAAAGCCCTGCCATGTGTCACTAGTTCTAGCTGTCATTCGAAGTGCCAACTGTTGTGCCACTTCCTCGGCCAGCACACGTTGACGCTGTGTGAATACAGTACCAGTGAGATCCTGTGTTTTAATAGTTTGTCCAGTGACAGTGTTGCGGGCCATGGGTAATAGATATTGGTTGTTCATGCAGTTATTTATCGTGGTTAAATATTTATTGACCACACAGCAGCAACCTGTTATAGTCAAGTATAAATGAGTAAAATTATGAATCATAGAGGAAGGGTATTGTTTATCGGTGATAGCCACTGTCACGGGTATTGGTACGACAAATCAGCTGATAAAGTGTGGTTGTGGGACGAGAACAACTACTCTACAATATATGCCTGCCACTTGGCTAGTAGTCAATGTTATGTGTATTCACAAGGTGGTGCTCCAAACAGAAAATATGTAAGATGGATTCGCCATATGTTAGAACAACATAAGGATATTTCCGCAGTTTCTCTGCAGGCCACATACTGGGATAGATGGGTAATGGGCTGTAACCTCGCTGAAGATGACACACCGGGTTTTGGATTTCCTATGCTGTCTGTGGGGTATTTTACAAAACAGTTTTTGAAGTCTGATAAGTTTATTCTCTACGAGGACAACAAAACCATAGATGGAAAGATTGTAGAGTGGAATGAAAAGCCTCATTGGATACAAAAAATTAAACCCTACAAAGACAACTATCCAATCAGCGGCGGAACACCTTGGCAAGGATACGAACGTAATTATATGCAGATTAAACTTTTCAACGATATGCTAACACATATCACCAACGAAGACTATCACAAAGACATTGCCTTGATCGATGCAATGTGTGCAGAACGAGATATACCAGTGTACCTATGGAGGATTAATACAAGGGTTGATCTTCCGCTGACCAACAGGTTTAGAGATCTACAGGCAATTAAAATTATGGAAACACCGGCAAACCTGTGGATTAACGAACAACTAGGTGTTGATATTGAGAATATGAAAGTTGACGAAGAACATTATAGTCTTGAAGCGCATACGCTAATCGCCCATCACTTCATACCTCACCTGCTAGGTTAGCTGATAGTAATTGTGTTAGTGTCATACCACGGTCCTTAGGTTATACTGACGCAATATATGATCAGCGAAATTTTTGTGATGTTCCACACTGGGATGATGATCAGACCCTGTTGTGGGCAGGCTGGGATCATGTATGATTCTACAGCTATCATGATCTATATCAAGATTATACCATGAGGCAGGGTCGGGTATCACCCAAGGTGCTTGCAGGCTGGGATCTAGATCTTGCCTAGCTGCGTCAAGTTGTGTCAAGTATGGTTGAGGTTCTACACTGAGGTGTATGACTCTAGCACCCCGTGCTCGAAGGAATCCGTCACACATGGTCTGCAGAACTAGACTGTTGTGATATCTGTCGTAGACGCCCAGGGAATCAAATGTGTATCTTGAACTGTTGTGTATGAAGGTATAGATTCGTTCATCAATGTCCTTGTTGCTGGTATCTGCTAGACTGACACCAAACAACTTGTTGAATCCCGGTTTTACATAGGTGTGCCAAAAGCCCGTGTCAACAAGGTGTGTGAGTGGTACACTGGTTCTTGCTGGCCACTGTAGACTCACACGGCTGAGATAGGTCCACATCACAATGACTAGATCGCCGGGTTGAATACTTGGAGCTGCCACAGCACACTGTCTAGCAATCTGCTGAAAACATGAGCCACGACGAGCATGATTGATCACAGGAACACCAAGATGATTGCCTACGATCTGCGGCCAAGCATGCTGACTGGGTGCAAGTATGTGTTCATCACTCCAATGTGCAGGACGTCCCAAAGCAGCCAATGCTTCAGCATCAAGCGGTGGTCGTACAACGTCGGGCAGTGCATGTCCTTGTGTGATAGAACAGCCAAAAGTGTGTAGTGTGGTCATATACACTAATTATCCATGATAGCTTGCGGGGGGAGATTATTCTGGCGAAGCGCAGCGCAAAATTTTTTTGTGCAGAGCACACAGCGCAAGATTTTTAGCGTCTAGACAGGAACACCCCAAGCTGAAGAACTGTTCTCGCCCACACCTATCACACAGGCCATCACGGAGGTGTATTCAATCAAGGTCCATGCGCCAGTTTTGAGATTCACAGTGAGCACAGTGCTGGTACCTTGTTCACTAGTAGATCCACGCCATTGCGGCGTTTCTCCAAATTCTTCCACCATGGTTCGAAACACCTTTTCTGTGCTTTCGCATACCACAGGCTTGTTGAGTCTGCGTGGTTCAGCATGAGCCAGAGAGGTTGATAGTATGAGCGCAAGGATTAAAAACTTTTTCATATGATATTTAACGAGATCAGTCAAATAAAGTACGGCAAACTCGGGTATGTTCGGGCCAACGTAGAATCCATATATCAGCCAGGCCTGCATGACTGAACAAGAGCCACCAATCTGATATTATAGTATCTAAGAATAGTTCAGGATTGGGTGTGCTGCGTGGCCAATAATGCACTCTGGGATTCCATGTGTCTAACAACTTGATCTGTGCGTCAATCAGAGGATCCAGATAGATCAACAGCATATATGATGCCTCCTAGGCTGCTTTGATATATTTCTGCACATGCTAGGATCCCGAACTCCATGCAGTTGAGTGGATCTATCAGCAGGATATACAGCATGATATATTTACACGCTAGGACTATATATCTGTATGCTAACTCTAGTTGACACCACGGGTGAATACAATTGCACTGTGACCATCAAAGGTGCTGTGGGCGTGATACGTATACACGATCTAGTATGGTGTCCCGCAGATAGGCAAGACTTGTTGGAGATATACTACTGGGAAAGTTACGCAGTGCTACAAGGTGCATATCACTGCTGTTTTTCAATTCCGGGTAAGGTAGTGTTGTTGAGCTCGTAGCACCCACGGAAATGCATGTGCCATGGACATGACAAACCACATTGCTGGCATTTGCCAATCTTGACCACAGTGTGTGCTTGGTGCAAGCAGACTCCATAAAAACCCTGCAAAGAACAAGGGAGCTGGAGCAAGACTTAATATGGTGTATAGTGTACGCATGGTGTATTTATAGTGAAATTATCTTAGATACTCTACATAGTAGCAGACAGCGGCCAGCACAACAACCACAAAAACCCACGCCCATGCGTCCCAGTGATTGACTTCACCGTGCTTGTAGTAGTAGTAGATATCCTGATCAGGATCGTAATGATAGGTCTTGCCATTGCGAGTAATGATTTCATTGTAGGCATCGTTCATGACAATATATAGCCCAAATGGGTCTTGAAGCCTAAAAAATTGGCAGCAGTTTTTTTAAATGGCGCCTCGTAGTATGCTCATGGTGATTTCCGTGTCAGCGATCTTATACACGTTGTAGCACTCTCTGCGGATCTTCTTTAGGCTGGGTTTTGATCTACGGCCACCTGCATCGCTGCTCAATGGCTGTAACTGCACTTGATTGCTAGAATCGTAGACTTGGATGACTCGAGCTAGAATGATTCTATTGTGTTCGGTGACTAGGCAATGATCTCCGGGTGAGAGATGTTGTCCAGCAATGTCTCTGTGAGCGAGTGAATGGTTCATAGTAGAAAAAGGGTTTGAAGTTGGAAAAAATTGGCTGCGTAAAAAATTAGGGTGGAGTACTTATGCTTTCAAGGTGGTGATTGCTACCATACTGTTGTTATTATACAACACTACACACGTATACCGACCACCCCATGATGACCACCACCGGTCTCCTCTCAACACCTCGGGCTCTGTCCCGGGCCGCATGAGCGGAGATGTCCACAACAGATCTTTGCCGCGGCACCTTCCCAGTTGGGCATCTGATCGAACAAGGTCTGACCTCGCCTCAGGTCAGGATCATATGCTGTGTCCCTGCGATCGTGTGTAGCGCAGCCTGTAGCTGCTATGCTGCTAGCGACGAGCAATGCTGTGCAACAACGCTGTAATGTTCTCATGTACTGTCTCCACTGTGTCTAGTTGTGCTGCTGTCATTAGCTCACGCATGACCTGTGCTCGCTTCTTATACGCAGGGGGCATGGCGTTAACCATAGCGTCCACTGCTCCTATGCTGTCACAGTTCCATAGCAGGCTACAGATCTGCACGTCCTGTTCACTGAGTCCTTCCAGCTTGATCATGCCTGTGCCTTCAAGTATTCAACCATGTTGGCCCATGTGTTTACAGGTACCTCTATACGTGAATCCTGGACAGCTACACGAGTCTTCTGTGAGTGTGTATACTTGCCCACTACTACCAATAACTGTGCGTTCATTTTGTGCTTTCTTTGTTGTGAATAATGTGATGTTGCCTGGCGTAAACTTGCGTCCTCTCTTGTCAAATCCTTTGATGGGACTCTTGAAGTAGAACGGCGTAAGCTCGCCCTTCTTGACATATGCTACTAGGTTCGTGCCGTCTAGCAAGTATGTGTGGGCGGGGAATAACTCCCCCGTAGTCTCAACCAAGGCTTCCATTAGTCGAACAAGTGTGCGTTACGGAAGCCCAGGGTGCCCGCATACATTGCCAACAATCCCAGGATAGCCAACAACATGCTGCCTACGAGATCATCGTTGGTTATGCTATGCTCAACGCCACCCAAACCGCCCAGGGTAAGGATAAAGCCTGCGATAAAAACAAACATTGCGCCTTTGGTAGTCATATAGTTCCTTTGTGTGTATGTGTTTATTATACTGTCGTTTTACCGATCTGTCAACCAATTTAGGCTGCGGCCAACATCATATAGCGTTGCTCAGTCTTGATGGTTCTAGCGGCTTCTCTAACTGTGCGCATGTCCTCTGCACCGTTGATCACTGCATTGATAGCCTTTTGTTCTACAACCCGTAGTTGAGGACGAACCAACTGTAACTTCTGTGCTTTGCGAGTATCAGCTTCATTGAACTCCATCAATTCAAACACGATCATGATCTGTGTGTTTGATCCAGCCTTTCCTGACAGGCCTTTGTAATTGATTTCGGTCTTGCCGCGATTGTCACGAGCGTATTTGTCACGTGAAGTTTCATCTTTCAACACTCTAGCTGTGTGATTCACAGCAGTCTTAAAGCTGGTAGAACGAATAGCAATCAAAACGCTGTCGGAGTAGACTTCTGTGTATACCGCAGGGTTCATGAATTCGTTGAGTTTTGGCTTGATAACTTCGTTGAGTGCTTGTTTGGCATTCTGGGCATTTACTGTGATCATTACTGGTTTCATGTTTCGCTCTCTTTCAGTGTGTTTGTTTGTGTATGTGTTAATTATAAGGCCATTTAGCCAAACTGTCAACCAAAGACCCTATGGGCCCCTGGGTTAATCCAATCTGCTGCCGCTGTAGCAGCGATCAAGTCCCAGCTCTTGTTTCAGCACAGTTGCGTAGGCGGTTGCACCATGCTCACCTGCATCCACTGATTGACCATGCCACCACTTGTTCCATAACTGCATGCTTCCCGTGTAGCTCTTGGAGAAGCCCACAGACTGCAACCACTTGCCCAGCTTGGAGTTTGAGCGCACACCGTAGACGTCCACCCATGAAAAGCCACAGGCTCCGCCGTCTCTGCCATTCATGTGCTTGTCAGCGAATGCCTTTGCGGCTGTGTGTGCTGCTGCCAGGGCCTTGACATGGGCCTGTTGAACCACCTGTTCTGTGATCACTGTTGCGATTGCTTGCATATCTAGCTCCTTTGTGTGTGTATGTGTTAATTATACGGTCTTTTGGACGACCTGTCAATCAGCCCAACAATCCCTGGCTAACTGTGTGGTTATTGTTTCTCCCCCAATGTACTCGCCCTGGAATCCGTGTATGTTCTCCAAGACCAGGGCAACACCCATGTAGGTCTTCTTGATCTCTATGATCTTGGCCCATTGCTCGATGTCGCTCTTGAAGGCCACGTTGTCGCCCACTTTGACTTCTACGTCGTGTACCATGCAGGTCTTCATGTTAGGCTCCAGCGATGGTGGTCAACAGGCCTGCAGTGACCAACAACACAGCCTGGATAAGGCCAATGGCCCAACCAATGTAAACGACAACTATGATTCCGATCAGCTTCAACATGGTTCGCTCCTTTGTTGCTATGTGTTAATTATACAACCAAAATACCAATCTGTCAACCGTTTAATACCTGCATTCCTGAACATAAACGGCACCCTGTCCAGGCGCAGAGTAGGCCTGACGAAGGTAGCAGTGAGGCTGGCGCAAGGGTTGCACGATGATGACCTGCGGTTGCTGATACACGGGCTGCTGGTAAATCACGCGGGGTTCATCATGCTGTTTCAACACATGATAAGTGATCACTCCTGCGATCACTGCGCCAAACACCGCACGGTCATCGGCCTGGGCGGGTGTGATCACTGCTGCTATAGCCAGG
>Ga0209768_10002078_pt1 | contig 12538 bp, 9 predicted proteins | sample LauGreSBDMM110SD_3_FD_187564 | JGI IMG/M metagenome (GOLD analysis project Ga0209768, IMG submission 187564) | Freshwater lake microbial communities from Lake Michigan, USA - Sp13.BD.MM110.SD (SPAdes) (version 2) | ecosystem: Environmental > Aquatic > Freshwater > Lake | place: Lake Michigan... | reverse complement strand
CATTAGAAGTGGTTTGAGCATTTGGGTTATCTCTAAAGTGTGATACTTTATCTGAAGCATTTCCTGTAATATAATTTTCAGGAAATTTATGATGTCTAATATACTTACCACATAAATCAAACTCTTCTGAATTAGGAACTGCCTGTTGACCTGTCCAACAATGAGAAGATGGATTCCATATGTCAGGTCTATTATCAGGATATTTTTCTGTTGATTGCCAGTATCCCATATTCCCAGTTGCTATAACGGTTCCTCCATCATCTGTAGTAGTACCTACAACATTTGATGATCCATCTATAGTAGCCGTATTATATACTTCAAAAACTTTTTCATCTGATGATAAGTTATTTAAAGTACCACTTAAAAGCTCATCTTCTTTTTTAGTACCTGCTCCGTTAGGAACACTAAAGTTTTTAGGAGGCCTTCCTGGTATATGATATGAAGGTGATTTATCTCCTGTAGTATAAACCCATCTAATGAAAAAAGAATATACTTCATCTCTCATGTAGTTAGTTTTGTTACCACCCTTCATGTAATAATCTGCAGGATATTCTACAGAAGCCCACTTAGTTTTAATTAAATTAGCTAATGGTTGATAGTTAAAATCAAACTTACTTCTAGGACCAACTCTTAATAAATAATTATTTACTTCTGTCATTTGATCAGAAGTTTCAAACACTGGAGTTTGTAAAGGTAATTGTTCAAGAGGTATAGTTATGTTACCTGCATTATCTATTTGATCAATAGCTATGGTTGTAGTGTTAGTAGAATAGACACCCATTAACTGAGCTACAGTCTGTTGGTTAACACACTTTACTATTACTAATTGAAACTCATCAAAGTTTTCTCTATCTGCTTCAACATTTAATAATAAAGAACCTCTTAAATCTTCAGGTGAATAAACAAATTGATAATTACTTTGAGCAAAATAATCTGTTACTTTTTGACCTTTGATTGTATAAGCAATAAGTGCAAAATAAGTTCCGTTAGCTAATGTTCCGCCTTGTTGACCCAATATTAAATTTAAACAAGGAGTTTTCATTAACCTTGCTAATCTTATATCATCACAATTTAAAACATTAACTTTTTCACAAATATTACAATCATTTACAAATTTACATTTTTCTGTCCATTGTACTCCTGGCCATAACATTTTAGTTCCTCCAGGTCCTTGATAGTAATTTGCACTTGCACCAATAGTTGTAATATAAGAATACTCTGCTCCTGGCCAAGTTTGAGGATCTCCAACATTTAAATATCTATCAGGATTTAAACCATCAACCCAGTATATTTGCCAAGTACAATCTTCTTTTAATCTGGATACACCAGATATCAAATATCTTCTGTCAAAATTTAAACAAGAATCAATTACAATAGGTTTATATGTACAATTCTCTTCTTCAAATAAACCTATTTCAGAAATTATTGGTTGACCTTTTGTATTATGACCAGCTGTAAAAATAACCCATTTATCTGAAAATAAATATACAGCACCTATTACTAATTTTTCAGTAACGGTAGCAGGCATATATTTACCAGTATTAAAACATAAGTAATTAGCAGATTCATTAGATACAGAACCTACTTTACCTGTCTTAGAGTTATTAACCATGTTGACAGCATGAGTCCACATTCCTTCTGTTACATATGATGGATCAGAATCTTTATTTAAACCCTTTATGAAACTATCATTTATAACTTGAGAGGTATTTTGCATATTGTTATCAGCCATAATTATATAACTTTAGTATTGTAATTTAATCTTGCATAGTTACCAACTGTTGGAGCTTTGAACATATCATAGTATTTAGAATACTGTGCTCTTCTGTTAGTCCACCATAGTTGCTCCATCTCTTTAAAGTTTGGAGTATTAACTAAACTTAATGCATTGTTTCTAGATTCCTTTAACTCAGGTAGGATAACTTGTAGTCTTTGAGCTACATCCTCACCGTTTAAATATAAATTCTCAAGAATTCTTTTCTTGAATGCATACTCATAGTAATCATTAAGTCTTGGATGATCAGGAACCATTAAGTTTCCATTCTCATCTTGTAGTTCTCCTTGGTAGTTTACATACACATGACCATCTTGAAAAGTAGTAAAAAGAAATCCATCTTTAAGCCATCCTTCATCTGGACCATTATGATATAAATTTGGACAATCACCATCAATGTTTTGACTAGCTTTCATTCTTAACTGAGTCATCACAGTATATTTTCTTGTAAGTCCTGGATGTACTACTTGTATTAGCTCATAAGATTCTCCTTTACAATTCATAAATACTCTTGGAGCAATACATGTATCACCATAAGGATTATTAGGATCATATTCTGTCGGAATAGAATTTGTAACTGGAGTATTTAATTCACAACCTGCTGTATGATTACATGGATTTGAATTACATGTTCTACAGTTTACTGTTTCTGGTGTGCATAAATCTATACTTCCTGGAAATTCTTTGTATTTTGCAGGAGCAGGAAATGGTCTTTCTTGTATATTAGTACCACCCATTCTACCATCATAACCAACATGCTCGGTTCTTTCATGACAAGACATACCATAATTCCACACATAGAAGTCATCTGGAAGCTTAACTCTTCCATGACAGATATCTAGTACAACTTCTTTTGTTTGATTGATTCTAAGACCTAAATCATAATTAATCTTTCTAGCAAGTTTGATTAATTGTTGAGGCTCTATCATGTTTTCCAAAGCAAAACTTGATAAGTCAATCTGAACATCTTCCATCAATTGGTCAAATGTTCGGAAGCGGAGTGTGTAATTAAAATCCATTATCTTAAAATATTTTGATCATCCGTAGCACCATCAGTTGGTATTTGAGCAATCATGGTTAATTCTTTAACAACATACTGTTCTATTTCAGAAAATAAATATTCTGGAAAGGGTAATGCATTGTCTTGTCTAAGTTTACATTGATCTTCAGCAGAACATAAGTAAGCACTTTTATCTGCATCAAAGATTGCTTCAACTCTAATTGCATCCCAATCAATATTAGGACAATATAAGTAACCTTCTGAAAACCAGAAGTATCTTCTTTTGTTATATTTAAATGTGGTAGATTTTGTAATAGATACCCATGTACCTGGTTGAGTTCTGTACATAATATCTGTACCATCAATAGATGACACAGTACGGATAATAGGACCCATCATACCAGATAGTATTCCTGGTATCTTATCTTTACTTCTTTTAAAGTAACATCCTGAATATACACCAGTACAGCCAGCCTCTATCTTATCTACATCAATAAGTTCTACATATGGTAATACAGTGAATATAGAACTTATCTTCATAAGTCTATATTGGTTGTCCTCTCTCTTTAAGAGAGTCTGTCCATACTTCAGTAAAGAATAATATATAGTTCTGTCAGTTAAGAAAGGATCCTCCTTAACAGCTTTTAATGTATTTCTTACTCTTGATATAGCTTCTCCAATTGTTGTCATAGGTCAAATTCATTATATGTTTTTAAAGCTTCAGACTGCTCTTTAGCTTTTCTATCTTTATATACTTCTTTATTATAAGTAAGCTTAACTTGTCTTCCATTTTCAACTACAACATATATGTTCCAGTTTTCAGGATATGTTTTTGCTACACTTCTTTTAAAATCTCTACAAGCAACAAAAGTCCAAAACTCTCTATTCTTTATCTTATGTTTTGGTGCAAAATTGCTATAGAATATCTTTGCTAATTTTCCATCAGTGGCAAAGTTGTTATTGGAAACTTGCACACCATAGGTTTTGGATTTATTAAAGTCAACATTATATTTCTTACTTTGTTGACAGGTTCCAATAAAAAGCCATCCTATTTGTTCTGGTAATTGAACACCATCTCTAGTATCAATCACTGTACTATATACATGTTGATTAAATGTCTTAGCAATTTTCTTCAGCACAGCATTTGTCAACTTAGCATATTTAGGATGCTTCTTTCTAAAATTATCAAAGAACTCTTCATTTAAAACATTGTAAACCTCTGGTCTAAATCTGGGAGCTGTTAAATTTGGTTTCTTAAATTCCTTCATAATAATATAGTAAAAATATGTGAGATTAACAAATATAGCTATAAAACAAAACCCCCGCAAGTGCAGGGGTCTGTCCGTAGTTGTAGAATAAACCAACAAACTTCAACTAACTAATTATATTTAATCTTTGATGAGTCTTACAGACAAGCCGTCTTCCTTAGAGTAGTAGCTTCTGAACGCATCGCCATTGGTGCCGTCCAGGTAGCGGAACCAAGCATCGTTTGTATTGACCTCTGTAGAACTCCACCAGTAACCGTAGAAGCCAATGCTGTAGAAACTTCCATCGTCGTTGCGGTAACCGCCAGGAAGACCAGTAAATCCTGAACTATTAGTTGCATCAGTATTAGGAGCATTCCAATAAGCTGTACCTGCTTTTTTCATTTTACCTCCCGCAACACTTTCACCACCTAGATAATCTGTTAAAACTGTCCATTCAGCATCACTTGGTACGTGATAACCGGTTGGAGCAATACCTCTAAGATCATTAACAGCATACCAATTGTATAGTTTACCGTATTTAGCTTCAGTAGAAGGATCATTATCATAATAACACCACGCTCCTGTAGTAAGATTACTCCATTGAGTAGGATCAGTCACCTGTGGTATTACATCTCCATTTCTGTATGTTGTTATACCTAAATTACATCTAGTCCATATTTGAGATCCTATTGTAACATCATCAGAACATGTTTTATTTTGACTAATAGTTAAAGGGGCATTAGTTAATTTTATTAAAGTGTTTTTTACATCTTGTACTAGATTTTTAAAAGCTAACTGATACTCATCTAATATATAATAATTCATAGATTGATAATTTGTAAAATCAACTTGGTATGTTACAGAAATTCTTGTTTCATCATAGGCATTTCTCCAAAACTCAGTCAAGTTTTGTATTCCATTTCTTTTCTCACTACTACATGCTGGAGTCATAGCATTAAATAATTGTGGTTGCTTTATATAAAGTACATCCCAAAGTTTTTGCTTTAAACCTGTTGGTCCCCAATAAGCATCTAAGAAAGCTTGTCTTTTAGCAGGAGTTATACAAATATTATTTTCAGAGCGAGCTATACCATAGGTTGTGTTTTCTTGATTAAAATAAAATTCATATATAGAATCAAATAACTCATCTAAAGCTTTTACATATGCATTTCTAGTTGCTCTAGCTGTAGTAGATGGGTCTTCAATACATAAGTTATTATAATTGTCTTCAGGATTATCAAAAATTGCACTTCTACAATTATTACCAACCCAACCTGAATTTGTATAATCTTCAAAATCAAAGTTACATACTCTTGGTATGTGATTATTCCAAACCTGTATGTTTTTTATTAAACTCATAATTTATTAATTTAATCTTATTTTCTATTTTTTTAGAATTCATTATTGTTACTAACAATTACAACCATTGTATTCTATAACATCATATTTCCATCTATGTAAAGGAAAATATAAATTAGCTTGTATAAAAGGCATATGACCTAATATAAACTCATTTAACTTTCTTTTATAATCATCTGTTAATAAAGTACTTGCTTGATTTCTATCAGAAAGAAAATTATCTACAATCAAACTACCCAAATCTGAATCCCAACTATTAATAAGAGGATTCCAAGCATAGTTAGTTGGATTACCCTGTTCAGTATAAAGTTGTCCTGGTAGACCTATAGATGGAAATGTTGAACTTTGTTCAATCCAATAAAAATCACAATTAGGATTTGTAAATGAAGGAAATATTTCAGATAGAGTATCTCCATTATATGTAATAACAGTCCATGCTTCTTTACTACATTGAGGACAAGATTCTAAATAAGAAAATGTCATGAAACCATCTGGTCTATAACCCAATAAACTTGTTAAATTGTTTATTGACTCTATTTGAGATTCCAAATCTATTAATTGTGAAACAGGTGTACCAGTTCTACTTGCTATTAAATTTTCATCTAAATCCTGTATATACTGATCTAATTCAAATCTGTATTCACTATCTGCATCTGATCCATCTTCATAACCTGGTACACAATAAACATTTTTAAGATCATCACATGTTGTCATATTGCTGTAAAGATCAAAAAAATCTAATGCTGGAAATTTCCATGTTGCACCAGGATAACCAGTATTAATTCTAAGATTATCTCCTAAAAATGCAGGTCTTGGTGTTGATGATACAGGTACATTTTCATAACAAGATGAAGTATAATTGTAATAGGCATTTCCTTTATTACCTAATGAGTCAGTAACAATAAGTTCTACATATGAGTGTTTTATATTATCCATATTAAATTTAGATTCAATACCCATAATGTTTATAGAATCTAAATTTATAGAAGGATTAGTTTTAGAACCTATTACTCTATGACCACCCATTACAGTTGATGAACTAATAAAAGTATTATCTAAAAAACCTATATTATTAGCAGCTCTCCATTGATATGTATATGGACCTACTCCTCCTGATACTTGAGATGTTAATGTAGGAAAAGGTGCCCCTGAATTATTATGCATTATCTCAACAAGCACAAAACTTTTTTGTTCTAAAGAACATATTTTATCTACTAATGTTTGTAATATTTCAGATAAGTTGTCTAATCTATTTATAACAACTTCATTAGTAAGGCAAAGATTAATTTTATCCCCTGTGTATAATACACATAAAGCATCCATTACCTCATCACACTTAATAGGTGTAGGACAATCTACAACAGGTGTTACTATAGGATTATTATTTTGATTACATGAATTACAACGTGCCATAATTATTAAGGTTGGTATATTGGAAAAGTATCTTTATTAAGAGCTTGCATAAATCTTTTTACAGATTGTACAAAGTCCCTAAAAGATTTTGTATAATCTTTATATCTCTGTAAGGTTGGGTATAAAGATGTTGAAAAATCAATTGTATAATAAATATTTTCATATGAATTAGGACCTTCATATGGTTTTATATTTAATATAATATAAGGTGTAATAGTATCTGTCCTTTTTAATCTAGTAGGCATTAAAGAATTAAAAAATAAAGCTTGTTGAATATTAAAATCTATACACTTATAATAAGGACCCTCTGGACCATTTATAAAAGCCCAAATCCCATTCCATTCAGCTTCTGTTATACAACCAGGAAAAGGATTACCATCATAATCTTCTTGATCTACATAATGCTGCATAGTAGATAAAATAAAAGAATTAATTGCTCTCAGGTAATCACCTGTTGTAGCTATTGCAGTGTCCCGTATACCTTCTGGATTAAAATAAGTATTTTGTACACCATTTAAACCTGTAGTATTATTACCAACCAAACCACTAACACAATAATCTTCTAGATCAAAGTTGCATACTCTAGGTGTATTACCTTTCCAAATATCAATATTTTTTAATAAGCTCATATTATTTAATTTATATAATAAGGTTTCATTTGTGCATATTTATACAAATGTAACGGAGAATAGTCATTTGCTAAAATAAAAGGTACTTGTATTAATGACAATATCATTAAATCTTTTACCCAGTCATCTCTTTTACTTCTCCAAGTTGTAAAAATATCTTCCATAGCATTACCCAAAGTCAAACTCCAAATATTATCTATTGGATCCCATACATAGTGATCACCATATATTAGTACAATTTGACCCCATTCTCCTGGTGGATATTCTTCTATAGTTTCATATAATCTTGGCATAAAAACAAAATCACCACAAGGATACTGAGCTTGAGGATATCTTTCAGCTAATGTTTTATCATCATAAGCAGGAACTGGAATTGTCCACCAATAAAAATTACATGCAGGACAACCTTTAGGTACATTGATAACTTTAGCAATTTGTTGTAAACCCATGTATACTTGAGTACCCATACCATCTCTTGTCAAAATACTAGGGTCCAATGGTATAAAATAAGGAGGAGATATATTTCTGCCACCAACTCCATATTCTATAGCATTCTTGTTCATATCTAAGAAAAGCTGATCTCTTAAAGCTCTAAATTCTGATGCATATTCTGGATCACAATTAAAATTCTTAATAGAGTCACATGTTGGTAATTCAGTTATGTCATCCATAAACTGAAGTATTGTAAATATAGGATGAGGACCATACTCCCAAAAAGTCATTTTTTCAGAACCTATATATTCCTGTTCTATAGGATCATTAGCTACTGGTAAATAACAGTTATAGATATAATCATAATGAGCATATGCAGTAGCACTTGTTGAATCCGTAATCTTTAAATATACATTTGATACCTTTATATTGTACAAAGGATCTTCAACATCTTCAGGAAAATCTACATTAAAACCATTTTCACCTAAACAATTTAATCTCACAGATACATTAGTATTACTTCCTTCTATGTAATGTGGAGCAAGCTTATCATTTTTTAATTTCCATTCATATGTATAAGGACCTGTTCCATTAACAGCAATAGCACTTAATTTAGGGAATCCGTTTTCATCAGTTTCTTCTACAATATCAGCAAATAAAGATGAAATAGGTTGAGGTAACTTTTCACAAAGTAAATCTATTATTTTTATAAAAGCTTCTTCTGCAGAATCATATTGAATAACAACATCTTCTGTAGAACATTTAATAATGTCATTTCCTGTATATTGAACACAAGCAGCATCTAATATTTCATTGCACTTGTTGTCATCAGAACAACTAGCAGGTGAAGGGCATATAGTATATATCTTAGGTGTGTAGTTATAAACTACTTTACTTTTATTTCCACCACAATTTTTGCAAGCTGGCATAGTATATAATATTTACTTTATAAAGTTATTAATTAATTTTTGTTTACTGTTCATTAATGATTATTTGTCCTTGCAGTGTGCAGTATACATAATTTTTATAACTAGTTTTATTTGTGCTATCAGTAATTTTTAATTTTAAATGTATAAAAGCATGTCTATACATCCAAGGTTTATTTGTATTTACAATTGGAACAGAAATTCTTGAACCTTTAGATAAATTTTGATTTGGTGATGTAAAGTTTAATGTGCTTGTATTTGTTGAGCCTGATATAATTAGTCCTGTAGGAACATTACTTTTTTCTGCGGTCCACTGATATGTATAAGGTGCGACACCACCCGAAGCATTTGCTACTAATCTTAATGCTTGTGGTTGAGTAAATATAACATCAAAAAATGCAATATTTGTATCTAGACTATCACAAATCTTATCTGTAATATTAAGCAATCCTATTTCAAGAGAATCATTAGTATCTAATAATGTCTGACCACCACATGTTAATGGTTCTCCTGTATAATTAACACATCCTAAATCAAATGTATTATCACATTTATCAATAGGTGGACATAACGCAGGATCTGAGCATGGTCCTACAGGTAGGAAGGTATCTTGGCAGCCACAATCTTTACATTTATTTTCCATTATGTTTAATTATTTATATTGTACTCTTATTAACAAGAAACTAATGTTGAAGTACCTGTATTACAAGGTGCTAAAAATGCCATTAAACCATCTAATCTAAATCTAAACCCACCAAGTTGAGCAGCATTTGCAGCATCACAACTAAATGGCCAAGTATAATTTGAAGCATTACCAACTAAATTTGGAGTATAAGCCGTATTACTTACTGTAGCATTTGATGTATCTTTATCGTCTGTAGATGCAAGTTGACTATCATATAATGGAATAACTTCACCTTGTTTAATTCTACTAACTATCATTCTTACTTTAGAAGAATAATTCATATAAGAACCTGAATAATTTTCATTTCCCATAACTGAAGCAAGACCTAATATACAACCACCACCACTAGAGTTAGTTCCTACAAATAGTCCTATTGCACTTGATAAAAATACTCCTGATGTAAGACCAGAAATATTAACTGCACGATACATTATACTTGTATTACCTTGTGTAAAAGTATTATCAATTGTTTCAGTACCACTTAAAACTGCTGGAGGTAGTACATTACCACCTCTTGCAAAACGTAATTGTGTACATCTAGCTTTTGAACCACCAGTACCTATTATAGAAGGGCCTACATATAATGAACAAGCATTTGGATCTGCTGTATAAGCTTGATCTAATACGTTACAATATGCATACTCTGCAAGTGCATCAGGTTCAGCTATTGCTAATGCGGTTCCTGATTGACCCAATCCCTCATTACCCATTGGTATTTGAATAACACCTCTGAAATATATCATATTACCAACTCTTCTAGCTTGTGGTCTAGCTACTACAGTATCAGTACTATACTGTGAAAAACCTAAAAGATTATGCCAACCTGTATCTTTAATAGCAGCTTTTATTTGCCACTGATTAGTAGGTATCAACTTAACAACAGTCATGTCAATTGCAGAAGTATCTGCTACAATTATTTCAGGATCTGGAGCAACACTTACAGCAAATGAAACTGCTGTACCACATAATCCAGGAGTTGATGTAGGTGTAACTGTTACATTTGAACTACCTGAAACTACATTATATGTTTTATAACCATTTCTTAAATCTTGTACAGTTAACCAAAGGTTTGTAAAACTTTCACTTAAATTACTTGGTGAATTAAACCAAGAACCAGCAAATTGTTGTTCTAATGTTACAGTACAATTTGTATAAGATGTATCTGTACCATCTACTGGTGCTGTAAGATAAGCTGTTTGAATTTGTCCTGGTTGACCTACTGATCCTAATAACTCACAATAACCATGATCAAGATCATTAATAAGTGCGTTAAGAACTATATTTAAAGGCTGAGATATGCCACCCTCAACACTACCCTCAGCCAGTGTACACGTTGGTGTAATAGGAGGAAGTATGTAAGGAGGTGTAGGAGGTACCAATTCTAATTCAGTAACTCTTACTGTCAAATCCTCTATTGAATTATTTATTGTTGTAATACTATCTAAAATAGAACAAATCTTATTACCAATTAATTGCACATAGTCTAATAACTTCATTGTTGTTTGACCACCTGTTTGCAAACAAGTAGCAACAGGAACTATACAATCTGTAGGGCATGAGCTTCCTCCACGTTTTGCTGGAGTACTAGCTACATTATTTAATTCACATATCTTATCAATTAAAATTTGAAGTAATTGATTAATGTTATTTGGTCTACCTGTTCCAATGTTTAAACAAGATAAATCTAATGTAGAAATATTAGTTTCATCAACTATATTACACAATTGTGTAGCTAATGCATGTACTACATCTGTAATGGTATCTCCTGTACATAATTTTATACAAGGGATATTTGGGCCTTGCCAAATAACACAGTTACTTGATATTGGACTGCAAGGACTATTATCTAAATTAAGTGGTTTCATATCTTTACTTCTTAGTTTAATATACAAAATATTATTGACTTATACAATTTCCACAATTACATTGTGAAGGTGTACAACAAGACAAAGGCTCAGTACAATTGAAATTTGGATCATGCAATGATTGAAAATCAATCACTTCTTTTTTAAGTATTAAATTTTCATCATCTTCAGGACAACAATTACTTATACCATATCTTTGTTGTAAAACTTGTTTATATAATACTTCTGCTGTTGCACATGTAATTCTTTCAAATTTATCTGCATTAGCTATAGGAGTTTTATAACCTGGTTTAATCAATCTACCTTTTACGTCAACAGGACAAACTTTATTATCTGTAGTGTTAGGATCATCTACACATTCTCCAGTATATTTTACTTCAAAATTAGTTAATGAAATATTTGTAAATCTACTTAAACAAAACTTTGATGAAGATTCACCTGCTCCTAAAATAACAGTATGTAAATTATCAAAACAATCTGCATATGTAAAAGTAGCATCTTCTGTAGTTAACAAAGAAGTTACTTTAGTACATTTACACACAGTTATTGCTAAACACTCAGCACATTCTTCAAATTGTTTTGCTACTACAATTTCTAATGCATTTTCAAAATCTGGTATAGGTGATGTTTCAATTGACCAACAACTTGGATAACCTACAAGTCTTAAAATATTATTTGCCGCATAATTTTCAGATAAATCTGTATATGTAGTAATTGGTTCTAATTCACCAGCACAATCATATAATATCCAATATGCTCTAGAACATTCTATACATGTATCATAAGTATATGTTATAACTATATTTTGTACTGAAGGTGGTTTAAAATCTATTTTTTCTACAGTCCAACAATCACCACAATCAAGTGTAACAACTTTATCAACATAAACTAATAAATCTTGTTCTGTATATTTTAATTGATTTTCATCTTCACAATTTACTAATCTGTAAGCTATAATAGGTAAACAAGTAATACAATCTGCATATGAATTTTTAATTGTTACATCTACTAAACATTCACAGTCATCTCCTATATCAACACTCCAGCAACCTTCATATTCATATAGTTCTACAATTTTACTTTCTGCAAAAGGAGTAAATAATGGTTTACTATTACTATGCATGATTTGACCGGTTTCACAATTGGTCAGTTTGTAACATTCAATTTGACAGTCATTAGAAGAATTACATTCAGATAGTTCTTCTACT
>Ga0209768_10002075_pt1 | contig 12547 bp, 12 predicted proteins | sample LauGreSBDMM110SD_3_FD_187564 | JGI IMG/M metagenome (GOLD analysis project Ga0209768, IMG submission 187564) | Freshwater lake microbial communities from Lake Michigan, USA - Sp13.BD.MM110.SD (SPAdes) (version 2) | ecosystem: Environmental > Aquatic > Freshwater > Lake | place: Lake Michigan... | reverse complement strand
TGATAGCAATGTCAATCATTATGATTGCAATTATAGTTATAATAGATACGTAGATTCCGATCTTGATATAAAGAGCATTCGCAAGATGAAATTATAGCGAAGTTCGACATGGTCCCCCTCGATTGGTCAAGATTCAATGCAATCATTGTGACGCGACACTCTTGTAAGCCACTTTACGAAAAGAATATACAGATTCTAAGCAAAATCCCGTACGAAAAGCAAATCATAGAGAATCCGCCAGCGGGCGATTATGTTTGGCATTGCATTACTCAATACGAAGGAAAGTACGACTACGTGATCAACATAGATGACGATGCATTCCTATCGGATCTGTCGGGGCTATATGATGTTCTTGTTGCGATGGAAGTAGGTGGATATGATTATGCTGGTATGCCGGATGGTATGACATGGACCCCGCGTGACATATTTAATCCTGCGTCAATGAACCCTTTCTTTAATGTTTTTCACGTTCCACGGATCCTTGAGAAGCTAAAGACATTTCCTCGCGGTTTAAACACTCAATTTACTTATGGCTTGATCGAGTCCCTTATTCCTGCACTAAAGGAAAAAGGCTTCTGTCCGCATGCTCTTGCCGCGGGTGTGACATGGGAAACCTTGGCGGCGTATCCGTTTCCTACTGATTACGAGCCATTCTATCCGATCTTTTTTGCATTATTGAATGCGGGGTGCCGCCCATTGCTACTTTATGGGTGCTCGTGGAATGGCGAACGGTGTGATGTAGCGGATCGTGTTGGAATGATTGCACCGAGCGATTGGTGGACAACGGTTTTATACACAGCGGATAAGAAGCCATTCTTGTATCACACTTGGCTCGCGCGGGATTATTTCCAGAGCACGAACAGTTTTACGCCATTGGATAACCGCGAACGTATTGATAATGCATTCCGATCGGCACTTAAAGAATTGGAGCAATGAAAGAAAAACGCGGAGAGTAGAGCTCGATGGGTAAAGTAATGCTCATGAATATGAATGTCGGGGCCGATTTTGCGCCCTTTGGAGCATTTGAATCGGTCGAAGCCAAAATCGCGTACGTGGTAAACCCTCCCGAATACGTGAATGCCGCTTGGGGAAATGCGATGAAGCGCTTGGTAATTGAAGAGCTGAAGAAGTACCCGGATGCGAAAGAGATCCGGTTTCGTAAAAACAGAGTGTACCTCAACTTGAATAATGAGGTTGATAGCGTTGAAGAACGCGATAATAACATTTTGATTGCGTGCGAGACGAGCAAGCTCCATAAGAACAATCCGCTTGTGATCGAAGCCGAGGCCATGAATGAATTCCTTGTTCTCATAAGTGATCCAGCGCCTGCAACGGCTACCGCAGCGGCTATAGCGGGTCCCCTCCCCATGATGCCTAAGGAGCCAGAAGGGCCGAATGTGCCGGGACCTTGCTTTAGAGCATCAGTCTACGCATTACTGTCCATTGGCACGATCGTCGCCATGTACTTTGCATGAAAGCCAACCGGCAAAACGCGAAAGAGTAGCAAGTTCATTTTACGTAGTTGAGTGTTCTTATGCTTGATTTCGATGATGTCTTTTGTCTCTTCTAAGAACGCATCTTCATCAAAGTTGATCGGGACCTTCAGCGCAATGTAGCGACCAAAAGGTGCAATAGAACTAATAATTTTTGCCAAAGGCTCACCAGAGAGCTGAAGCGATACTTTCTCACTCTTTTTGTAATCCGGGCCGCCCCACGGTGGGTCAAAGAAGATCAGGTCGTGAATGTCACCGGTCTCTCGGGAATGTGCAGCTATCCATTTGACACAATCATTACAAACGGTTTTAACGTTCGCCGCGCCCAAAAGCCGCATATTGCTTGCAAGAAAATCTGCGCGGAATGGATCGATCTCGATGGCAATGACTTCCCGGAAGTAGCTTGCAAATGAGTATGCATTGCCACCGATGCATGCCGTTGCGTCGATGATGGTGCTAGACTTTGGTAGAAAGCGCGCAATATCCCTCGTTACTTTGTCGGCCGTTACTTGATCGGTCACGCTATAAAGCGACTCTACGTCATAATACAATGAACTTCTCACGTGGGTTGGGACGAATCGAAATAGAAAGGCGAGCTTCTCGGACTCATTGGGGCTTTCGGCATTTTGCATGTCATCTCTCTTAGCTTAAGAACGAATTGCTTTATATGCTTAGCAGAGGCATGGAACACGTTTTCCTCATGCAATACAAAGGCGCTAACCTCGGCTTTCGGAAGGATGATAGATCGTATGTAATTGGCTTCTTACGGAAACCGGACTACATTCGAGCCATAAAGCATGCATCGAACTTGAGCGACATAAGGATCCTGGGCGGCCGCCTTTTGCACATAGAAAAACGAGTAAACATCAACCATCTCAAATACGACCTAGAGGTGATTACACTTACAGAGTTTGTTGCGTATCCGTATAAAAGTAATGTGAATATTGCTCTGGCCACCGATTTGTCCTATGAGACTCCTAAAGAACTCGTGTTTGATGTTGAAGTCATAAAAATTGACGGTTAAAACGGATGAGAGCCAATACAAGAAAATCGGATAATGGAAGACCCGAGCTTGAGCCCGAGCTATGACGATATTTTTCTTCATGCCTGCACAAACGGGATGATGCATTTGCTATTGCAATTGATAGATCTGTGTGGAGGCATCTACTCCTATAAGCTCTACAAGGTCATGACGGCCGATTGCTTTACTGCGCTTTCACATGCGTGCTTGAGTGGACACATTGAGATCGTCGCCTTCATAATGGAGTACTATGACCTCAATGGGCTCACGGTTAAAGCGCTTTCAAGCGACGATCATAGTGCCTTCAAGCTTGCGTGTTCGAATGAACACGTTGCGGTCGTGAAGTTGCTCGTGACTTACTATGAGTGCTTCCGCGATGAGCTCAGCGATGCTTTGCAAGCCGAGGATCAGATCGTTTTGCTATATGCACGCGACCGAGACTTCCGTGGCTATTTGCTTAGCCTCTATGCAAAGTGCGGTATCCGTGCCTTTTAAAGGGAATGATTTTTGGGGCTTAAAGAAACGAAGTGTAGTAATAATAAAAATGAGTGCCTATAAAGCTATTCGGCTATGCAAGGATTGCAGGTTCTTTGTGCCTCCGTCAATGCTTAATGTGCCCCTTCGATATGGCGCATGTGCCAAGTCGGCCGTTGTGAATGTCGTGGACGGCTTTAATGACTTGGAATATGCTTCTATTTACCGCAAATACGATTGCATGGGAGATTGGTGGACCCCACGCGACCCGTGTTGGCCTAACGGGCCTTCCCACCCTAACGGGCCTTCCCACCCTAACGGGCCTTCCCACCCTAACGGGCCTACTTCTTCATCGGAATACCACACCGAGTCTCAAGTGTCGCCTCTTGGCTATGATCCGTCTTTATGTCCTTCAAAGCAGCTTGAACGCGACGTGCAGTCCCGCGTGTAGTGTCTAGCGAGCGTGTAATGTCCGCACTTTGCCGGCGCAGATCTTGCACCATCTCGCGTTCGTAGTTGCCCATAGCAGCCTGGAGCAAGCCTTCGCACTTGCCGCGGTTTTGTGCCCCCGAGCACTTGGATTTGATAAATTGTGTATCCTTGCGTACTTTTTCATGAACCGCGCGCTCCCCGTTCTCGGTTTGCTTTAGTTTGCCCTCGAGTCGAAAGACTTCGTATGCCAAGCGCTCCAATGCTTTTATTAACTCTGATCGCGGGCTTTGAGACATAAGTACTTGAATGTCCTTGAAGATCGGATATGCAAACTGCCGAGCATCCTTCTCGCGGTTCAGGTACGAAACGTGCCCCGCAATTGAGTCAAGGTAGTCTTGGCGGCCCGTGGGTGTAAAAGAGGTCCCGTCAGATGTGAGGAAACGCTTGGCGAATGTGTCGTATTCGGTGGGCAGTAGTTGATCCCGTGGGCGTATGAGATTCAGTAGCTTCATCATGTCAAAGGGATTGGTTGTGTACGGCGTGGCCGTGATCAACATGACGCGTGCCGAGTCGGCCCCAGAGCGCGCATAGGAGTTCCAAATGGCTTGCTCGATAAGATCGGTCTCTGGGCGCTCCTTGATGTCCATGTCGGAGGCGTAGAGCTTGTGGCATTCGTCGATGATGATGAGGCACTTCTTTAGAGGATCGTCGCGGCCATTCTTCTCGACAAGACGAGTATGGAGCGCGTTCTTTCCTGACACCAAGTTACTGAATTGCTTGAAAGAGATCGGAGGGAGCCATGCGTTGGAAAGAGTGCTTGATACGGGCTCGCCACGCGCTACCTTTTCCCGAATGCCCATGTGACACACTTGCTCGAACATGTTCTTATAGAGATTTTGGCGCAATGTGTAGCGAGTGACCCAAATGATGTTATAGCCATCGCGCTCGAATGTGTTGGTCGCTGCAGCAATCGCGCTACACGTTTTGCCCGCACCTACTGAGTGGTACATCAAGAGACCTTTGTAAGCAGACTCTGTTCGAAAGTACTCTTTCATGAATTCTTGGGTAGGAGTGAAGTTGATAAGATGAGCTTTAGGATCCCCATCGCCGCCGCCAAGACGCGCAAGAGCTGTATCCGATGGCACAGTCATGTATGGGGTTAGTGGCTTCTTTGGCGATTTAGGCGTGCGCTCATACTTCTTTGGTGATATTGGTGTCTTCGGAGTCCTCGGTGCTCGCTCGTACTTCTTGGGTGACATAGGAGTCTTCGGCGTACGCTCATACTTCTTCTGATCCTTGGGAGTACGCTCGTAATTCTTTGGCGACATAGGAGTCCTTGGCGTGCGCTCATACTTCTTTGGTGACATAGGAGTCATTGGTGTGCGCTCGCGCTCATACTTCTTGTTTGGCCGCTCATACTCCTTCTCAAACCGTCGCTCCTTTTGAGGCCGCCGTTCCTTGAAAGGCTTAGGTGACCTTTCGTATTCCTTTTTGGGCCGTCGTTCTTCGTATTCTTTTTGGGTCTTAATGATATTAATTGTCTTTGGTGACCGTTCGTATTCTTTTTGGGTCTTAATGGTCTTGACAGTCTTGGTTGCTTGCTCTTGTTCTTGTTGTTTAGGTGCCCATGGCGTCTTTGTGCGCGACCGAATCTTCTCAGATCTTTTTCCGGACTGATCGGCCTCATTGGCCTGATCGGGGTCGTCGAGGTCGTCGGCTTCGTCGGCTTCGTCAATAGGATCCGGTGTGCTGATCTTAGGTCCCGGAGCATTTGCATCGGGCAAGCATAGATTCTCAAGTTTTGGTGTGGGCCATGCGTATTCTGCAAAGTTCTCTAAGACATATGTTCGCATATCAGCATGGTTCATGATCCGTCGAGGTGCCCTTGACGAGCCTCCTTTAATGCTCTTGGTCGCGACGATAGAGGCAGCTTTGGGTGTGGGCTCTTTCACGACGGAGGAGGCGACGGTTTTAAAGATTCGTGGGGTTGCAATGAGCCCATAGAGGTTCTTGATCCTCCGGCGCTTTGGCTTTGGGCTATTCGAGTCTAAAGAGAACTTGTGCACTGCCACTGTAAGTGGTGCATCGACTGCCCCCTCTGCGGTCAAAGCATCAAGGACATCAATCAGTGCCAAGATCCGCGTCTCCGTGTTGGGCGCATAGGTCCGATAGAGATCGAATAGCGTAGGTGCCTTGTAGTGCCCTCGAAGTTCAAGAGGAATCGTGCTTGTGTACCGAAACACGTACAGCGGCCAACCCTTCACCGGATCGAATGGCAAGCCCTCATGTCCACAAAGTCGCGTGCATCGCCCTACCACTTGTCGCAAGTCCGCTGCTGACAAGAGCGGCTCGAGAACGTGTAAGTAGCCAATGTCAAACAAGTCAATACCTTCTCGATACGATGCATCAATAATAAGAAAACGAATGCGCTCACCATATATGTTATCCGGGCGCGAGTTAAAAGCGGTTAGAATGTCCTTGCGTAGTTTCACGGAAATGCTCTTTCCAAAGAACTCGGATGCAGTTAGCACCGCATAGCCACCTCCTGGGTTACTCGGATCAAGCATAGAGCCCCGCGAGACCGCCGGAGGCACACCTGCTGCATGTAGTGCCCCCGCGACGAGTCGACCACCATAGAGTGCTGACTTGGAGTCCACGTATATAACTGTCTTGAATGTTTTTCCATGGGTCTTAAGATCCTTTGCATCGTTGTCGTAAATCGTTTGCAACATGGTCGCAAGCTTCGGTGCCACAATGGGTAGCATGTCCATGAACGCCTTGGGATCAAACGCCGAATTATCGAGCTTCATCCGCGTATCACTCGGAATCGTCAAGTTCCCAACATCCCGAATACATTGAGCCGAAGTATCGGCCATTCCCTACACAACAATAAGGAGAAGATTCGGCCAGGATAGGACCGGGCGGCCAGGATCACATCTCATGGGGGTAAAAGAGCTGGTGGACATGAAGAGCGGATGTACGGCCCACACGCTGCGCTCGAGCAATGCACTGCTCGCGGTTGTGCTTGAGATTGTGGACCATAATCACGTCCGTCGCGAAAGAGATATCGATCCCCGCCGCAAACTTGCTGCTATCTATGAGCAAAACCCGTGTCTCACCACTCTTGAAGCGCTCTAAGATCTTGGTCATCGTATGCGTCGTGCCTTTCAGCTCGGATACAGTAATCTCGGCTTCGCACATCTTGGTCTTTAGAGCGCTAAACATGCGATCATAATGCGTGAATACTAGAAACTTGCCGTCTGGCTTATCTTTGATCACCTTGATGACTTGCGCTTCCTTGCTGAGCGGGGCATTTGACGGAGGCGCTGCGGCTTCAGGGGCCGCAGGGGGCTTCTCGTTAACAACACCGATAAGCTTGCTAGAAGCGATCGGATCGCGGCACGTTGGGCACACTCGGCCACGATTGCGCATCCAAGCCACAATGCATGACCCGCAAAAGGTATGCGTGCACGTCAAGAATATAGGATTCTCTACTTTGTCATAGCAGATCGAGCAATCTTGGCTCCGGATGTCATTCACGCGCTCCACAATCGCCGCGTGCTTGTCCTGAAGCCGCTTCAGCTCCCCATTGTGCGTCTCGAGCATGGCGGCGCGCGTGGCCTCCGGGATGTCCAAAAGAGTCACGTGATCGATCTCAAGGCTCTTATTCTTGATGTCACGTAGTACATCTTTAGTAACGAGCTTTACAATATCCGTTTCCGTCTCGCAAGAGCCGCCCATGAGTTCGATGGCGCCTTGCATATCGTTGGCATTAATACGATCGAGCACGGCCGGCGCAAAGAACGCATGAAGGGCCGAGATCTCTGCCGAGAGGGCACATAGATACGTATGCTCTTGGATCAAGGGCACATTGAATGAATTCATAACAAAGTTCTTCTCATTTCGGAGCATCATTAGAAGCATGCGGTCGCGCCCCAAGACCTCGGCCATGATAGACATATTCTCGCCGTGGCCATGGTAAGGCAGTAGCTCAGGCGTACCTGTAATAATCCAGAGGAATCGAAAGAGAAGCGCATCCACACTTCGGATGATCTCATGGGCCTCGTCGATCATAATGCGGTTCCAACCGTACAAGGGATGTGCCGCGTCGGGAAGGCCCTCGTGCGCATTGTAGTAGTTTTGGAATGTGTCGAAGCTGGTCGACTTGATTAGGACAACATCATACTGGTTCATGAAGGCTTGGATAACCTCAAAGGACGAATCGCGTGGAGGGCAGTGTTTACGGAGGAAAGCGATACCGTCTATCGTAAGGTGCTTCAGCGTCGTCTGATTCTTTAAGGCAGTTTGCCATTGCACGAAGACAGGACCACGGGGGACCACGACCAAGGTGCTATTTATGAACTTGTCGGTGCTCAGGGTCTGAACGCGATCCGTCATGACCGTAAAGTGGCCCATTTGGCGTGCTTGAAAGCTATACGTAAAAGAGGTCTCGTGATGGATATCGGCGGATGGCGTAGCGGCTATGATGCTCAAAGCCGTGAGCGTCTTGCCGTAGCCAACGATATCCGCGAGGACACCGACATTCGTTTTGACCTTGATGTTATTCTTGTAATATTGAAAAGAGTAGGGCGTCGGCGGCTTCTCGATGAAGTAGTTCACGGATCCTTTGCGCTCCATAGTCATGGCCTTCTGGAGGGACGCGCGCTGATGAGGCTTCAAAGGCACCAAAATCCGTTCGGGCTGATCGGCGAGAGGGTCCACCTCGGACAACTGAAGAGTGTACACATGATCATGTGCGTGAGCGAGCTCCATGGCGACGGCGACGACTTATTATATTTATATACTCGCGTTGTCTTTATATCCCCAAAAATTCGGTCCGTCGGCCTGGCCTCTTTAAGCCTGCACCTTGCGCTTCTGCGTGGGAGGAGGAACAAATGCAATCGCATTGTCGTCCTCCTCGGCCTCCTCGGCATCACTAGCCTCCTCGGCATCGCTCTCATCGTCCATCTTCTCGTTAGAAGAGTCGTCGGACGCAGCCTCGATCTCCTCGACGGCCTCGATGGTCTCCTCGATCTCCTCGGTCTCCTCGACGGTCGCAGGGACCACGGGCTTGGTGACGCGCTTCTTGCTAGCCGGCTTGGTAGCCGCCTTGCTCGAAGACTCGGCCTTGCCGGTCATCACCTTGCGAGCGTCCTTCTTGACCTTGTTGCTCTTAATCTTCGTCTGAATCGCGTCGATCTTGAGAGCGCCGTGAAAGACCTTAGACAAGGTCTCAATCGACATCTTGTTCTCCTTGGCCAGCGCCATCATCTCGAGGCTCTTGTTCGTGAGCATCTCCGATGCATAGCAAACAGCCTCCTTGATAACATGGTGACCGTGCTTGGCCACATCAACCGCGGCGTTCAGCTCCTCCGGAATCGGCAAGCTGTTCTGCGACGTGTTGGTCGACTTCTTCGACTTGATGCCAGTAATACGAGGATAGACAACCGACTTGAAGTCGGCATCGTACTCCGGGTGATCCACCAGGAGCTTCTTCGTCTTCGCGAGCATGTTCTCGATCATATCCTTATCCATGACCTTGAGCTCGTTCCACTTCAGAAGAGCAATCTTCTGGTACTCACCCACTGCCTTGATGCTGTCGTTATCGACATCCTCAAGCAGATTCATCGGCTTGTAGCCGCGGCAAAACTCGTGGAACTTGTTAGGCGGCTTCGCAGTCTCCTTCGCGTTGGCGAGCTGGCCCGAAGGCACGGTTGCGGTAGCGATGACAGACATTTTGATAGTCGGGCTCTCTTTGGTTCTCAGAGTGTTCTCTGGCGTTCTTTTGGGAGTCTAATCATCTTCATCTGTCAATTTTTTTGAAAAGCACAAAAATTGTCAATTTATTTAGCATGTAGAATATACCTAGAGAATGACGGACTTTACAGAGCTATTCTGGCCATTTATTGACGGCATTCGGGCATTCGGGGCCTTAGGGGCATTCGGGGCCTTTGGAGTGCCTTTAGGGCCGTTTACCATACAACCATGCGTTTTTTCGTCAGATGCCCTCGAAGATGAAGTGCTTACCTTTGATACTCTCATAGAGCTCCTTCAATATGCAATTCAATGCAGTGACGATCACCCGCGCCATGCGGATATCTGTCGGGCTTTCGATACACTTCGCGATCACATAGAATTGGCGAAGGTTCAACAAGAGATGGATAATTGCAGTTTTTAGTCAATTTTTTGAAGATCTATTCTAAGAGGGATGCCGGCGAACAGGGCTATGGCAATCGTGCTTTTTGGGCCATCGTTGCGCTTACAAGATAATAGCGCCTTAAATGCGGCCTTTCAACAAGGCTACAAAGTGATACCTCTATTTTGCTTCACACCTGAGCAAGCAGATCCAAAGAAGAATGCCTACTTTGCTGCACCCGCTTTCGGGTTTATGTGTGAGACTCTCCGAGAACTCGCCGGGCCTAATGGTCCCCTCTTGTTAGCCGCGGGAGACACAATACGCGTGTTGGGCAGCATTGTCCGCGTAAGCGCGGCGGGTATTTCGGCCATATTCGAAAACATCGACGTAACGCCTTATGCCCGAGAGCGAAGCAAGCGTATTCAAGCATTTGCAAAGAAGGCCGGGATCCTCTATAGTGGCCACGAAGACGTCGATATCATCCGCGTTTCCGATGAGGGCCTCCGCGAAAATGGCGAGCCGTACCGGGTATTCACAGCATACTACAACAATCTTATTAAGACTTATGAAGTCCGGAAGCCCGTTACAGTGAAAGGTGAATTCGCAAGCACCCCTATTTCCAAAGAGTTCCAGTTAAGTCATGCCACCTTGGATAAATTCATTGCGACCTATGTGTTGCCTGAGGCCAGCGTGCACGGAGGAAGGAAAGAGGCGATGAAGCGATTGCGCAAGTTATCAAGTGTACTCCCCGGATACGGAAAGGATCGCGACTTTCCCGGCAAGGAAGATGGGACAAGTCGATTGAGCGCGGCAATCAGTTTTGGCGTCCTTTCGGTGCGCGAGGTAGCCTGGAAATCCTTTGAGACCCTTGATAAATCGAACCCCTTCTTTAGAGAATTGGTATTTCGGAGTTTCTATTACCACAATATGTATCATGGATTCACGCCGAATCCCGCATTTGATCTAGTGCCCTATAAGAAGACCTCGCGCGAGTGGAATGCGTTCCTGCGCGGCGAGTCAGGGTTTCCTATAGTAGACGCAGCGGTGCGATGCCTCTACCGTACCGGGTTCATGCATGGTCGCCTGCGGATGATAGTCGCCACCTTTGTAGTGCGCGGGCTCGGCATATGGTGGCGCGTGGGCGAACGGTGGTTTGCGAATCATTTAATAGACTATGATCCCACGAGCAACGGTCTCGGTGGGTGGCAATGGGCAAACTCATCGGGGCCTAGTGCGCCGCCGTACTTTAGAGTAATCGTTCCGGATATTCAAACCAAGCGATTTGATCCCGACCACAAGTTCATAAAGAAATGGCTTCCTGCCGACTATGATTTTCCGCCCGTGATCGACTACCCTGCTCGTGTGCGCGAAAGCACCGTTGCGATCAAGGCGGCCCTTAGCAAAGAAGTGTGACGTTTTGCGGAAGAGGCAATGTGTTGATCCGGCGCTTGCCATATACCTTTTGTGTCGTTTTTACAAACTCGTTGGTCGCTTCGATCATCATGCGCTTAAACGTACCTCGGCGTTCTTTTGGAGTCATTTTAAGTAATTTGCCTTGAGTGTTGCCGCCTATATGAGCTTCATCTTGTTCATCGAGAACCATCGAAAGATATGGCTCCCTATTGTCACGAAAACGCTTAGCGTGATCGGACCCCATTATGCTTTTTAATGCGGTAAAGCAATTTAGCATACCTGCGATGAGACGATTTGTAATTGTTGTCATTACTTCCTTTTTATTCCGAATTTCCCATTTGGCCTCGGGCCCTCCGGCGGCAATCACACTTTTCTTTGAGGGCACGAGAAGGGCACATGTGCGTGAGTGTTTCGATGGGATCGCAACAATCCGATATTCGGGGTGTGATAACGCATATCTCGCATAGTTCCTAACGACTCCATGCAGTGGCCCAGCCATGTCCACAATTGAATAATATTGCTTAAAAGACGTAGTTATGCTAAAAACCTCATAGTCGAGCTTGGCAAGAGTCACGGGCTTTGTCCGGATCTCGTGATCACATGCGCACTTGGCAACGTGGCGGCACTTGGCACTTCGGGTATTAAAAGTTTTATTGCAATACTTACATTCAAGGGGTGATTGAACCTTTTCGCAACCTTTCCGTTCATGAATGCGAAGACCAATCTGCGACGTGAAGGTCTTGTAGCAATCGGGGCACTTCACACGGCCAACGGCGGGATCCGACGGCCCTGCGGCCTCAACGGGCTCTGCAGCCTTAGCGGCCTCAACGGCCTTAGCGGCTTCTTGCTTGGCAAGAATGCAAAAGTGGTGTTCGTGGCGTCGGCAGTTCGACGGGGTAGCATAGGGCTTCGCGCAGTAGGAGCAAGAAGTACACATTTTTAGTTTTGGATCTAATCCTTGTTGCCAATATATGGCCGTTATCCTTTATATAGATTTCATTCTTTGGGATTTGAACGCACTTCAGAGGATCGATGATTATAGGTCCCTTGTATGTGTGTTCTCGAGCCAAAGTAAGGGATCCTCTAAGACTTTCCGTACCATTTACGTGTGAATCATTGTTTTGTTGCACTCTTTTTCCAAAAGGAAAATCCAAGAAGTAAGAAGTCCAAAGGTCCAATACCTATTATCTTTTTCAAATCGATTCTGAAAATCAATGCAACAAAAGAGTGATTCACACTGCTCTCGAGCGAACGCTAAGGATCTTCTAAGCTTTCCCGCACCATAATGGTCTAAATCATTGTTTTGTTGCACTCTATTTCCAAAAGGAAAATCCAAGAAGTAAGAAGTCCAAAGGTCCAAGACCTATTATCTTTTTCAAATCGATTCGGGAAACCACTGCAACAAAAGAGTGATTCACACTGCTCTCGAGCGAACGCTAAGGATCTTCTAAGCTTTCCCGCACCATAATGGTCTGAATCATTGTTTTGTTGCACTCTATTTCCAAAAGGAAAATCCAAGAAGTAAGAAGTCCAAAGGTCCAAGACCTATTATCTTTTTCAAATCGATTCGGGAAACCA
>Ga0209768_10002072_pt1 | contig 12553 bp, 9 predicted proteins | sample LauGreSBDMM110SD_3_FD_187564 | JGI IMG/M metagenome (GOLD analysis project Ga0209768, IMG submission 187564) | Freshwater lake microbial communities from Lake Michigan, USA - Sp13.BD.MM110.SD (SPAdes) (version 2) | ecosystem: Environmental > Aquatic > Freshwater > Lake | place: Lake Michigan... | reverse complement strand
GGCCCGACCAGCCACGACATCGTGGCCAAAATCCGCCGGATGGCCGGCCAGCCACGCATCGGCCACGGCGGCACCCTTGATCCATTTGCCACCGGCCTCTTGGTGCTGGTCCTCGGCCGCGCAACCCGCCTGGCTAGCCTCCACCTCGGCGGTGAGAAGCGCTACGAAGCGACCTTCTCATTTGGCGGAGGGACCACAACCGATGATCTCGATGGCGAACGCCTGGACCTTGCTGGAGCACCCCCTTCGCAGGCGGCGATCAGCGCACTGCTGCCGCGCTATCGAGGCGCCTTAGAGCAGGTGCCGCCATCGCACTCCGCCAAGCGCACAGATGGCGTACGCGCCTACGAGCGCGCGCGTGCAGGGGAGGTGGTGGAGCTGGCGCCGCGCCCGATCGAGATCAGGCGATTTGACGTGCTTGGCTGGGACGACTCTCACGCCGAAGAGCCGCTCATGCATGCCAGGCTCGACGTGAGCTCTGGCACCTACATCCGCGCCATTGCCCGTGACCTCGGTCGCGATGTGGGGAGTGGGGCACACCTCGTTGCACTGCGGCGTGTGGGCTCTGGTGTCTTTGCAGTAGGGGAGGCGCACACCATGCAGCAGATCGCCGCCGCTGCGCTGGCGGGCGAGCTTCGCGACCTGCTCTTGCCGCTCGACGCTGGGCTTGACCACATCGCATCAACCGAGGTTGGCGAGAAGGGTGCAGCGCTGCTGCGCGATGGCATCGCACTCCCGGTTGGCATGCTGGACAGCGCCGGTCAGGAGACGCCTGAGGGGAACCCCCTGCGACTTCACGTGCATGGCGCGATCGCCGCGTTCGGCCGGCGCACAGCATTTGGCGCGCAGCCTGAGCGCGTCTTCATTGAATCGAACGCACTGGTAGGGCAACGCCTGTGAAGCGGGTGATTGGATGGGAGGATCTGGCGTCAGAAGTTGCGTCAGTGGATGGCGCTCCTGGGTCGGTTCTCACCCTTGGAGTCTTTGACGGACTGCATCGTGGGCATATGCGCCTGCTTGCCGCCGCTGAGCGGCTTGCTCGGGCGGCAGGGCTCCAGCGCGTGCATATTGGATTCACGCCACACCCCGACCTGCTGATGCGAGGCGCAACCCCCCTCCAGCTCCTCGACGCAGGCGAGCTTGAGCTCCGCATGGCGGGGGCGGGTGTCGACCTCTGGTGCGACCTGCCATTTACGCCAGAGACGCGCGACACCCCCTGGGAGCGCTTCATCGAGCGTCTGGTTGGGGTGACGGCGGCGAAGAGCATCGTTCTCTCCCCGGAATCCGCGTTCGGCAAGGGCCGCCAGGGGACGCTGCCCAACGTTCGTGCCTGGGGCGCCTCGCACGGCCTGCAGGTACATCCAGTAGCAGAGGCAACCGCTGGCGGGGCTCCCATTCGGAGCACCCGTATTCGGGAGGCCATTGTGGGTGGCGATCTCACAGGGGCGGCGCGCCTCCTCGCTCGGCCCTACGCCCTCGTGGGCAGGCTCCAGGGTGACGAGGTACGCCTGCAGCCCAGCGAGGCTGCCGTGCCACCACCAGGGGAGTACCGGGCTCGCGTTGGGGTAGCTGGGCGCCCGGAGGGACGCCTTCCCCTCGTGGGGCGGCTCACCACGGTGCGCGTCAACGCGGATGGGCTGACCATCACGCTCGTGCGACCAGATGCCGCAGATCGACGCTTTGAGGGGGGTCCGATACGGGTCGCCCTGCTCGGTGGGAGCCTCAAGGCGTAGATTTGCTACCCTATGCACATCCAAGATGTGATGAAGAGATGAGGGGTGCCCTTGGAGCACCTCCGATGTAAGGAGAACCACCACTTGCCACTAGACCAAGCAACAACCGCACGCATCGTTGCAGACAACGGGCGTCACGGTACTGACACCGGGTCCGCAGACGTTCAGATCGCACTCCTCACGGAGCGCATTCAGGGACTGACGGCGCACCTGCAAACCTTTAAGCAGGACAACCACTCGCGCCGCGGGCTCTTGAAGCTCGTCGGTCAGCGACGTCGACTGCTGACATTCCTTAAGCGTGAAGATGCAGCGCGCTACGCCGCGCTCTCCGAGAAGCTCGGACTTCGACGCTAACCACCCCCCAGCCTTTGGCTGGGACTACATCGGCACGCTGACGGAAGAACCGTTAGCGGCCTGACAGGAGAACAGAATGAGCAACATCACCAGCGTATCCGCCGAGTTCGGCGGTCAGACCCTCACGATTGAGACCGGCCGAATGGCCCGCCTCGCCGGCGGTGCAGTCACCGTTCGCTACGGCGACACCGTGGTCCTTGGCACTGCAAACCGCAGCGAGCCACGACCAGGCCTCGACTTCTTCCCGCTCACGATTGAATTCGAAGAGCGCATGTACGCCGCGGGGAAGATCCCAGGTGGATACATCAAGCGCGAAGGGCGAGCCTCCGAGAACGCAACGCTCTCCGCTCGTCTCACCGACCGACCGATCCGACCACTCTTCCCAGAGGGGTACAAGGACGACGTGCAGGTTGTGATCACCGTGCTGAGCGCGGACCAGGAGAACGACCCAGACATTCTCGGAACGCTCGCCGCCTCTGCGGCACTGACGATCTCTGAGATTCCGTTCCTTGGGCCAATCGGCGCAGTGCGCGTGGGCATCGTGAACGGTGCCTTTGTGATTAACCCAACCTTCGACCAGCTCAAGGAGAGCGATCTCGACTTGGTGGTTTCAGGAACCGTTAACGCGATCATGATGGTCGAGGCCGGCGCAAACCTGATCACCGAGGACAAAATGGCCGAGGCCATTGAGTTCGGACACGGCGCCATCAAGGCGCTCGTTGCCCTGCAGGAGGAGCTCCGCGCCAAGGTTGGCAAGGAGAAGCGCGTTCCATACATCGAGCCAAGCACCGACAGCGTGCTGGCGTTTGCTGAGGCAGCCGCAAACGGCGGCACCTTTGTGATCGTTGACACTGAGACGACCGGCCTTGATTCGAAGATTTCGGATCTTGTCGAAGTCGCTGCAGTGAAGATCAAGGGTGGCAAGATCACCGACCGCTGGAGCAGCTTTGTTGACGCCGGCAACGGTATCGTCGGCGCCCAGATGCACGGCATCACCAACAAAGACATTAAGGGCGGCCTGACGCCAAAGGCGGCAGCTGAGAAGATTGCTGAATTCGCCAAGGGTGCAATCCTTGTCGGACACAATCTCGGCTTTGACGTCGCCTTCCTCGACGAGGCACTCGGCAAGGGTCGCACCTTCGCGACCGAGCAGGGGAGCTACCTCGACACCTACGTCCTCTTTAAGGAGGCGTACCCGGAGAGCGAGTCGTTCAAGCTCGGAGATCTCGCACGCGTCTATGGCGCAGCGACAACCCCGAACCATCGAGCCGCCGCTGATGCCGAAGCAACGGCAGAGCTCTTGCTGATCCTCGCCAGCGAACTCCCAGGTCGCCTCGCGACGCTCAAGGAGGGGATTGCCGATTCGATCCGCGCCGCACGCAGCGGTAAGGGCGAGCCAAAGGCGATCTTCGAGGCGGCACGTCGCAAGGCGCGCGTCGGCAAGAACCTCTTCGGCTGGATGCATAAGAAGACAGCACGTAGCCTCACGATGAAGGAGGGAATCCGCCTCGACGGCCGTAAGGCTGATGAGATCCGCAAGATCTCGGTAGAGGTTGGCCTTCTCCCGCGCGCACACGGCTCAGGCCTCTTCACCCGCGGTGAGACACAGGCGTTGAGCGTGGCCACCCTTGGCCCAGTGGCACAGGGGCAGCGTCTCGACACGATCTCGCCGATCACCGAGAAGCGCTATATCCATCACTACAACATGCCGCCATACAGCACCGGCGAGAACAAGCCGATGCGTGGCCCAGGGCGACGCGAGATTGGGCACGGAGCCCTTGCCGAGCGCGCACTGATCCCAGTGCTCCCATCGATCGAGGAGTTCCCATACGCCATCCGAGTCGTCTCGGAGTGCGTGACCTCCAATGGATCGACCTCAATGGCCTCAACCTGCGGCTCGAGCCTCTCACTCCTTGATGCCGGCGTGCCGCTCAAGGCGTCGGTCGCTGGTGCTGCAATGGGCCTGATGTCGGAGCCAGATGGCGAGTTCATCGTCCTCACGGACATCCTCGGCAAAGAGGATGCCTTCGGCGACATGGACTTCAAGGTGACAGGTACCCGCACAGGGATCACCGCCTTGCAGATGGACATCAAGGTGCAGGGGATTAACGGGGCGATCATTCGCACCGGACTCAAGGATGCGCTCGCTGCGCGCCTCGAGATCCTCGACAAGATGGACGCGATCATCAGCACCGCTCGACCAGAGCTCTCTGATTTCGCTCCACGCATCACCACGATCAAGATCAATCCGGAGAAGATCCGCGACATCATTGGTAAGGGTGGCGCGGTCATCCGCAAGTTGCAGGATGACTTCCAGGTCAACATAAACGTGCAGGACGACGGCACCGTGCAGATCGCTTCGGCTGACCCAGAGCGCACCAAGGGCGTCCTTGATGCGATCAACGGGATCACCAAAGAGGTTGAGCTCGGTGCGCTCTACATGGGTAAGGTCACTCGCATCATGGGCTTCGGCTGCTTCGTCGAGATCCTTCCAGGCAAGGAAGGCCTCGTACGTATCGGCGAGCTTGCCGACTATCGTGTGAACACCGTCGAAGATGAGGTCGCCGTGGGCGACGAGATCATGGTTGTGGTCACCGAAGTCGACCGCCAGGGTCGCGTCAACCTGTCGCGCCGCGCCGCCATGCAGCGTCACAAGGCCGCACCTCAGGAGTAACCGTGCTCCTAAGCTTTAGAGAAACAACTGAGGACTTGCGGTCAACCCGCAAGTCCTCAGTCGTATACTGGGCAGCATGAGCAACGCATCGAACCCAGAGGGCTACGTGGTCGCCGTCCTTGGCGCCACCGGTCTCGTTGGGCAGACCATGATCGCCGTTCTTGAAGAGCGCAACTTTCCTGTGCGCACGCTCGTTCCACTGGCCGCAACAAGCGGCGGGAGAACCGTACGCTTTCGTGGCGCCGATATCCCGGTGCAGCAGGTTCAGCCAGACTCGTTCAACGGCGTCGATATTGCAATCTTCAGCGCGGGTGGAGCGGCGAGCCTGACGTACGCACCAGAAGCTGCTTCCCGCGGCTGCGTCGTTGTCGATAACTCCAGCGCCTGGCGCATGGATCCGAACGTGCCGCTAGTTGTCTCACAGGTAAACCCTAGGGCACTCGCAGCGCACAACGGCATCGTTGCCAACCCGAACTGTTCAACCATGCAACTTGCGCCGCTACTGAAAGCACTCTCTGATGCAGCCGGCCTTGAGCGAGTCGTTGTTGCGACCTACCAGGCGGTGTCAGGCGCAGGCGCAAAAGCGGTCGCAGATTTGGTTCAGCAGCGCGCCAGTGTTGTGAGTGGGAGCGCACCCGCTTCGACTATCTACCCGCACGCCGTCGTATCGAGCCCAATTCCTGCCATTGATGTATTCCTCCCAGATGGTTCAACCAAAGAGGAGACGAAGGTTGTCACCGAGAGCCGAAAGATTCTTGACCTGCCGAACCTGCGTATCTCTGCAACAGCGGTCCGTGTTCCCGTCGAGCGGAGCCACTCCGAAGCGGTGCACGTTGAGCTATCTCGGGCGCTCAGCCCCGACCAGGCCCGTGCAGCCTTTGCTGCGATGCCGGGGGTAACCGTTGTGGATGACCCTGCGAACCACTCCTACCCACTCGCGGCGGATGCGGCCGGTAGTGACGAGATTTATGTCGGGCGAGTGCGCACCGACGCCAGTGTTGAGCATGGGCTCGCCTTCTGGGTGGTGAGCGACAACGTGCGAAAGGGCGCCGCAACGAACGCCGTTGAGATTGCTGAGCTCCTGGTCCGCATGGACCTGGTCCATGGAGCGAACCACGACGCCTGACAGGGCCGCTCTCGAGCTCGCCTCGGTAGCCCGCGACGCCTCCACCTGTATGGCGTGCGGACTCTCCGCGACGCGAACGCAGACGGTGCCCGGAGAGGGGAGCCCGACGGCAGCGCTGGTCTTTGTCGGGGAGGCCCCTGGTGCACGAGAGGACCTGGCTGGTCGCCCATTTGTGGGTGCCGCTGGCCGCCTTCTAGATGACCTGCTGGCATCCATCGGCCTCCGGCGCGAAGAGGTCTTCATCTTGAATACGGTGAAGTGTCGACCCCCAGAGAACCGCAACCCCCAACGCTCTGAGATTGCCGCATGTGCGCCACTCCTTACACGGCAACTGGCGGCGCTCCAGCCGCGGGTTATTGCCACTCTCGGCAGGCATGCCCTTGCTGTCTTTGCGCCCAGCGCGAAGATCGCTGAGGTGCACGGGCGTCCGTACGCACAGACAGAGAGTGACCAGCATCAAGGCGCGGTGCTCTTCCCCCTCTATCACCCTGCAGCGGCACTGCATAACGGGAGCCTGCGACCCACGCTGGAGCGCGACATGGCGGCCTTGCGGACGTATCTCAATGCGAGCGCTCGCGAAGGGGCGGGGGAGGCTACCCTACGCGAGGTGGATTCGGTGCCGACTCGGCCCCGTTCCAAGAGGCAAGGGGAGGCTGAATGACGCGACGCCCACAACCGGCACGCCGACCAGCTGAAGCGAGGCAGCCCCAGGAGACCCGCCGCCCCCATAAGGCGGCTGCGAGCGGACCAGCGCTTCGCCTCATCCCTCTCGGCGGCATGGGGGAGATCGGGAAGAACCTCTACCTCTACGAGTACCAGGACACCATCATCCTGGTCGACTGCGGCCTCGCCTTCCCCGATGAGACCACCCTCGGCGTCGACATCATCATTCCGGACATCAGCTACCTGCGCGCACGACGCAGTGCCGTAAAGGCGGTCCTCATCACCCACGGACATGAAGACCATGTCGGCGCACTTCCGCACATCCTTCCTGAGCTTCCTGGTGTGCCGGTCTACGCCAGCACCCTTGCGCGAGGACTCCTCGCCAACAAGCTGAAGGAGTTCAAGGTCACCGCAAATCCGCTGCGCCCGCTCGATCCAGGCGGCAAACTTGAGGTTGGGCCGTTCATCATTGAGGCCTTCCGCGTCGGCCACTCCATCCCAGATGCCATGGGCTACGCGATTCATTCACCTGTAGGAACGGTGATCCACACCGGTGACTTCAAGTTTGACCAGACTCCAGCCGATGGAAAGACGGCAGACTTCGCCATGCTGGCAAAGTTTGGCGCACAGGGCGTGCTCGCACTCGTCTCCGACAGCACGCGCGCTGAGGCTCCCGGCTACACGCCGAGCGAGCAGGTCGTTGGTCAGGCATTTAAGGGGATCATCAGCAGCGCACCCGGTCGCGTGATCATTGCGACCTTCGCCTCGAACATCGCACGTATTCAGCAGGTGCTCGACGCGGCAGGGGAGTTCCACCGCAAGGTTGCTGTTGTCGGTCGTTCGATGGAGCAGAACGTCAAGATCGCACGCGACCTTGGCTATCTGAAGTTCCCAACCCCGCTCCTTGCCAAAGAGGAGATTGCGCGTCGCACGAAAGAGCCGCTCGTGATCGCCACCACCGGCGCGCAGGGCGAACCGATGGCAGGTCTCGCGAAGATGGCGAACGGTGAGCACCGCAACGTTGAGATTCAGAACGGCGACACCGTGATCGTCTCTGCATCACCGATCCCAGGAAACGAAGAGGCAGTCGGCCGCACGATTGACAATCTCTTCAAGTCTGGCGCGAACGTGATCTATCACTCCATTGCACAGGTGCACGTCTCAGGCCACGCCTCGCAGGAGGAGCTGAAGATGATGCTCGCGCTCACCAAGCCGAAGTACTTTGTGCCAATGCACGGCGAGATGCGCATGCAGGTAGCCCACGGGCGACTTGCGACCCAAATGGGAGTGCCCCCATCCGCCGTGTTCATCATCGATAACGGCACCCCGGTTGAGTTCTCTGCAGACGGCAGTGCACGACGCGGCAAGCCGGTCGAGCATGGCTCTGTCTTTGTTGATGGTTCGTCGGTGGGCGAGATTAGCGAAATAGTCCTCCGCGATCGACGCACCCTTGCCGACGATGGCATCGTGGTCGTGATCGCCACAGTTGATGCACGCACTGGCAAGCCTGTCGGTCGCCCGGCTCTCGTTACCCGTGGCTTCCTCAATGGTGATGAAGACAACAAGCTCGTCGAAGAGGCGATCACCATCGCCCTTAAGGCGATCCAGCACAAGGGTGAACGCGGCGCAGAGGTGGGCCTCATCAAGGCGCAACTCAGCGAATCGGTATCGAGATTCCTTGGCAAAGAGACGCGACGCCGTCCACTCGTTGTCCCTGTGGTGGTGGAGGTTTAAGCGATGGCAAAGCGGGAAGGGGAGAGCACCGGTCGTCAGACGCGACGTGGTCCGCTGGCATCACGCTCAGCGCTCCGCACGCTGCTCTCGCTCGCCTTTGCAGTCACCGGTGTCATCTTTGCTGTTGGCCTGATTCTTCCAGGCCGCGGTGCACTCGCCGACGTGCTGCGCGACGTGCTCGCCCCGTGGTTTGGCGCTGGCCGTTGGCTGGTTCCAGTACTGCTCATCGGCTTCGCCGTCTGGATCGAGCGTCGCGCTGCCACCGCCTCACGGGCCCCTCTACGCATCGCCTTGTCGCTCCTTGCCCTTGTGGGCCTGCTTGCGCTCGTTGAGATTGTCTTCCCAACCCACGGTGGCCGCATCGGAAGCATTGCTGGTGGGGGCGCTGCGAGCCTGCTTACCGGCATCGGCGCGTTCGCAGCATGGATCGGGATCCTGATCGCGATCGGACTCATCCTCGCTGAGTCCACGGTGCGCGGTCTCCTTGCATTGTTTGCAAGCCGATCAATCGATGGGACAAAGATGCTCATGGCAGGAGCAGCCGCGGCCTTCAGCGCAGTCTTGGATGCAATACGTAAGTTGGTCTCCGTAAAGAAACCAGTCATTGATAAACCTCGTGTCCCGGTTAAAGGACCAAACGAAGGTCCAAAGCTGCCCGAACGTGGTCCTCGGGCTGGGGACCCACCGCGCGGTGGAGAAAAGCCACCAGAAGAGCCGCCACTGCCGCCAATTGATCCAACGGGGTCGTGGAGGCTCCCTAGCACCGAGCTTCTTGATGCGCCTGGCAAGGCAGTAAGTCCGAACGCGAGTATCCACCAGGCAAACATCGCGATCATCATCCAGAAGCTCAGTGATCTCGGCATTGAGATCTCTTCGGTGGTAGCCAATCCTGGTCCGGTCGTTACGCAGTACGAGCTGACGACCGCACCGAATGTGCGCATTAGCCGTATTGAAGGTCTTGGTGATGATCTGGCCATGGCCCTAAGTGCCCGATCTATTCGCATCGAAGCGCCGATCCCTGGCAAGGCCGTTGTCGGTATTGAGATTCCAAATGACGAGGCAGACCCCGTACAGTTGAAGCCACTGCTAGCGAGCTTAGTGGTGGAAGGCGCGTGGCAACCCGATTTGCATATCCCGTTTGCGCTGGGCAAAGACGTTGTCGGCGTTCCGCAAATCCGAGACCTTGCCAAAATGCCACACCTATTGATCGCCGGCGCAACAGGTTCAGGCAAGAGTGTCATGGTCAACGCAATCATCACCTCACTTCTTTTTGCGAGGACACCGTCTGAGGTCCGCATGCTTCTCGTTGATCCAAAACGTGTAGAGCTGACAAATTACAACGACTTACCACACTTGCTGCACGATGTGATCACGGATGCAGATGTCGCCGCTGCGATGCTAACGATGGCGGTGGGCATAATGGAAGAACGTTACTTAATGTTTGCAGCCGCTGGTGTGCGCAACATTGAAGGATTCAATGCAAGTCGTAGCCCAGAAGAAGAGAAGATGTACTCCATTGTCATCATCATTGACGAACTGGCTGACCTGATGATGCAAGATGGTCGCGAAACAGAAGCGTCAATTGTGCGAATCGCGCAGAAAGCTCGTGCCACTGGCATCCATCTAATCCTCGCGACGCAGCGACCCTCGGTCAACGTTGTCACAGGTCTCATCAAGGCAAACATCTCAAGCCGAATCGCGTTCTCAATGGCCAGCCAAATTGATTCGCGAACCGTGCTTGATGCTCCTGGCGCAGAGGACCTCATTGGTCGCGGAGATATGCTGTTCCAGCCATCGGACGCCCCAAAGCCCATCCGCATGCAGGGTGTTTTTGTCTCCGATAAAGAGATTGGCTTGATTGTGGAGCATTGGACGGAACAGCATCCGAAGAGCGAGCGCAAAGATTGGGATTTGCCCAAGCACAAAGAGACTAAGGAGAGTTCAAATGCTCGTGATCGCGATGGCGAGCCGGCAGACCGACTCTTCAATGAAGCAGTTCAGGTGATCGCTGAACACGATCGAGCCTCTTCATCACTTCTGCAGCGCCGTCTCCGTGTTGGGTACGCGCGAGCCGCCCGAATCATCGACGAACTGGAAAAGAAGGGCTACGTCGGGCCCGCGGATCGATCAAACGCTCGGGTAGTGAATCGCGACAAGATCGCCGCTGACGCAAACAGTGCCACCGGCGGCGGTGAGGGCGGAGCGAGCGCAGCGGGGGAGACAGGGGAGGACGCTTAGTTCATGAGCGATCAGGTGCCCCTTACTCCCCAGCAGCCAGGATCAATCGAAGAGTGGGCGCCACAAGCCCCAAAGATTGGTGATCGGCTGCGCCAGGCTCGCGAACGGCGTGGCGTAAGCATCGCTGAGGCGTCTGCGACGCTAAAGATTCGCGCTCCGATCCTTCAGGCATTTGAACGTGAGGACCACAGTCAGCTTCCCCCACGCGTCTACGCACTCGGGCAACTTCGTACCTACGCCGCCTACCTCGGGCTCGACCCCGCCACGGTCGCAGCGGGGTGGCAGGGGGCCCCAACCCTTGAAGGAGCACCCGTCCCGACACCATCGCAAGGAGTAACATCGGCAATGGATCGCCTCGTGGCACTGCGCCCAGGCGTCATCCGCTCGACGCGAGGGGTGCTGGCAATGGGCGGGCTAGGGCTCGCGGTGCTGGTGATCAGCGGGTTCATGGTGCTCCAGCTCCTGCGGTTTATCTTGCCGCCCTCCATCGCCATTACCTATCCGATCGAAGCGCTCAGCAACCTTGAAGCAGGGACGCTCTCGTACGAACTGAGGGGGACTGCCGATGCACGCGCCAGTATCGTGATCGACACGAGCGCTGGGGCGCAGCTGACAACTGAGGCTGACGAGAGTGGCCTCTGGAGCCTCCTTGTTCCACTCGGCACCGGCCGCACGGAGGTCGTGGCGCACGCGGTTAAGCCGGGCACTGGCGGTGAGTCCAGCACCACAGCGGAGCGAGTGTTCGTGGTCGCCCTTCCCGATAAGGTCGCCCCTGAAGTCACCGTGGCGCAGCCCTCAACCAATCTCGCTGTTGAGAACGGTGACGTGCCGATCTCGCTCCTCACTGCCCCGAACTCCGAGGTTGCGATCACGGCAACGGATACCTCAGGGGGGCTTATCGCCGCAACGATTACGAGTGACGCGAGTGGGACGGCCACTGGCGGCATCTCCCTCCCAGCGGGGCGCTGGACCTTGAGCTTCAGCGTCACCGCCGCCGACGGCGCGCTCGGCCAGGCTACCCGCACGGTGGACGTCTCCTTCCGTGGCGTCATGGTGAGCGTCACTGGCGGCGCCTCCTCAACCTGGATCCGCGTATGGATTGATGGCCAACTCGACCCGACGATTGGCGTTTCGGGGAAGACGATCGCCCCTGGTACGCGGTTAATCTTTACGGGGGAGAAGCGCATTGAGATCCGTAGCGGCGATCCCTCTGTTCTACTTATCGCCCTCAACGGGCGTACCATAAGCGGAATTGGGAGCGGCACCGGAGCCGAAACCTATGCCTTCCTCAGTACGGGGCAGGTCCAGAAATCATCAAGGAGGTAGCGCATGGCAGCTGATAACTCGTTTGACGTCGTCTCGGAGTATGACGAGCAAGAGCTCAAGAACGCCCTCGACCAGACCAGGCGTGAGGTCGCCACGCGATACGATTTTCGCGATGCCACCGCCGAAATCAAGGAGGAGAAGGGGGAGCTGATCATCCGCGTCGACGGCGACCTACGCCTGAAGGCCCTGCGTGACATCCTCGAATCGAAGTCGGTGAAGCGCGGCATTGACCTTCGGACCTACGACTGGGGGAAGGCTGAGGCGGCAGGCGGGGATACCCTTCGCGTGCACGTCAAGCTGCGCAAGGGCCTTGACGATGTCGCTGCGAAGAAGATTGCCAAGTTCATTCGTGACACGTTCCCAAAGGTAAAGACCCAGATCCAGGGTGAGGCGGTGCGTGTCACCGGAAAGTCACGCGACGAATTGCAAGAGGTGATGACGAGCCTCAAAGACCTTGATGTTGAGCGGCCGCTGCAGTTTGAGAACTATCGGTAGCCTGTGACGCGCTCGATTAGCGAAATTGCTGCCGGGCTAGAACCCTCTCGCAAGGGGGCACCACTCCAGGCAGGATCGCGGCTGCACATCATTGGGGTTGGCGGAACGGCCGCACTCGCGGCCGCGCTGCATGCCAAGGCACTCGGGGTGAGCGTCTCGGGGTACGACCAGGCTCTGGCGGGGGAGTCCGCGACGATCCTCTCGCACGCA
>Ga0209768_10002069_pt1 | contig 12558 bp, 14 predicted proteins | sample LauGreSBDMM110SD_3_FD_187564 | JGI IMG/M metagenome (GOLD analysis project Ga0209768, IMG submission 187564) | Freshwater lake microbial communities from Lake Michigan, USA - Sp13.BD.MM110.SD (SPAdes) (version 2) | ecosystem: Environmental > Aquatic > Freshwater > Lake | place: Lake Michigan... | reverse complement strand
TATTGCCTGGGCAATGGTTTTGCGCTGAACATCGAGATCAAGCCAACGCCAGGTGCCGAGTCGCTGACCGGCGCGCTGGTGGCCGATGCGGCGGCGCGGCTGTGGGAGCACGCTCCGGCCGGAGCCATGGCGCCGCTGCTGACCTCTTTCAGCCCCGATGCACTGGAGGCTGCGCAATCAGCGCAGCCCGAACTGCCGCGTGGCCTGCTGCTGGAGCAGCTCTGGACCGGCTGGCTGGAAACCGCCTTGCGGCTGGGCTGCGTGGCGGTGGTGTGCAACCAGGCGCTGTGGGATGAATCTAGCGTGCGCCAGGCGCGCAGCGCGGGCCTGCGGATGTCGAGCTACACCGTCAATGACGAATGGGCGGCGGAGCGGCTGCTGGCGCTGGGCACCGACGCCATCATCACAGACAGGGTCGATTTGTTTTCTGCGTCGCGCTGAGCGCGCACGAAGGGTTTCAGGGGCGCCAAGCGCGCATCAGCAACCATTGGGCGATGGCCGCACTCAAGGCCATCGCGGCATAAGTCAGCAGTTTGCCGTCCTGCGAAAAAAACACCAGCCCGGCAACCAATACCAAGACATTGACCAGCGCCACGATGGCAAACTGGCGGCGCCAGCCCATGCGCCCAGACCTGGCAGCGCTGCGCCCCCCCGGCCAACGCCGGGCTGCCAGCACCACACACAAAGCCACAAAAAGCGCAGGTGCAATGAAGTTCAAAAAGTGGTTTGTCAGCAGGTAGGCTGTCATAGTGGATGGCGGGTGGCGCCGGAACAGTGGAGCGATTTGAAATCTGCTTGAATAGAGTTTAAGCGCTCAATAAGGCGCTAATTGGCAAGCTCCAAGGGCGGCGCCGCCAAAAATTTATAATCCGGGCATGTCAGTCTGGGCCCTAGGTTTAAACCATCACACAGCGCCGCTGGACTTGCGGGGTCGTTTTGCTTTTGCGCTCGATCAGATCGAACCCACGCTCAAGGGCTTGCGCGCGTCCCTGGCGCGTCAGCCTGAAGCGACTTTGCTGTCCACCTGCAACCGCACCGAGATTTACTGTGCCGGCGAGCATGCCGACCTGGACAGCACGCTGGATTGGCTGGCCCATAACGGCGGCGTCTCGCCAGCCCTGCTGCGCTCACACAGCTACGCACTGCACAACGACGAGGCCGCACGCCATGCTTTTCGCGTGGCCAGCGGGCTGGATTCTATGGTGCTGGGCGAGCCGCAAATCCTCGGTCAAATGAAAGACGCTGTGCGCGCAGCAGAAGATGCCGGCACCATTGGCACCACGCTGCAGCAGTTGTTTCAGCGCTCATTTTCTGTGGCTAAGGACGTGCGCAGCAACACCGACGTTGGCGCCCACAGCATCAGCATGGCGGCGGCCTCGGTGCGCCTGGCCGGTCAACTCTTTGAGAACCTGGCGGACATCCGGGTCTTGTTTGTCGGTGCCGGTGAAATGATTGAGCTGGCGGCCACCCATTTCGCCGCCAAAAACCCGAAGTCTTTGGCAATTGCCAACCGTACGCTGGAGCGCGGCGAAAAACTGGCCGGGCGCTTTGGGGCTGAAGTACTGCGCTTGAGCGATTTGCCACAGCGCCTGCATGAATTTGACGCGGTAATCAGCTGCACTGCCAGCAGCTTGCCCATCATCGGTTTGGGCGCGGTAGAACGCGCACTCAAGCAGCGCAAGCACCGGCCCATGTTCATGGTCGATCTGGCGGTACCCCGCGACATCGAGCCCGAAGTACAGGCACTCCAAGACATATTTCTGTACACCGTGGACGATCTGGCCAAGGTGGTACAGACCGGCAAGGACCAGCGCAAGGCGGCGGTGGCACAGGCCGAGGTGATCATTGACGCCGGCGTGCAAAACTTCATGCACTGGCTCAACCAGCGTGGCACGGTGCCATTGATCCAGCAACTCAATGCGCAGGCAGATGAGTGGCGCAACCTAGAGATCAGCCGCGCCAGAAAAATGCTGCTCAAAGGCGAGCCGGTAGAAGCCGTTCTTGAAGCCCTGTCACGCGGGCTCACCCAGAAAATGCTGCATGGTGCGATGGCTGAGTTGCACGCCTGTGACGCACAAACCCGCGACAGCACGGCCCAAGTGGTCAGCCGCCTTTTCCTGCGCGGCAACCCGCCCAAAGACAGCAACAGCCTTTAGCGTTGACCGCAGCAGCGGCCCACGCGCACCGACTTGAAAGAGAGGTGCCCCATTGGGCTTTGCAGTGCATGCGCACTCCGGTCAATTTCTTGCACAACACATTCAGATGAAACCTTTTTTACGTCAAACCCTGGACCGTCAAATTCTTCGCTTGCAAGAGCTGGACGCCCTGCTGTCGGCCAGCGACGTGGTCAGCGACATGGGCCGCTTTCGCAGCTTGACCCGCGAACACGCAGAAGCCAGCCTGATCACCGTGCAGTACCAGCGCTTGACGCAGCGTGAGACGGATCTGGCCGAAGCCCAGGCTTTGCTTACCGATGCAGGCAGCGATGCCGACATGACGACGATGGCCGAAGACGAAATCACTGCGGCCAAAGCCGACATCGGCCGGCTTGACGAGGCGCTGCAACGGATGCTGATACCCAAAGACCCGGACGACGCCAGGCCGGCTTTTCTGGAGCTGCGCGCCGGTGCCGGCGGTGACGAATCAGCGCTGTTTGCCGCCGACTTGTTTCGCATGTACACGCGTTACGTCGAGCGTTGTGGCTGGCGCAGCGAGGTCATCAGCGAGTCACCATCTGAGCTGGGCGGCTATAAGGAGGTGGTCCTGCGCATCGAAGGGGCGGCCGACGCGCTGGGTATGGGCGTGTACGGCCGGCTGCGCTTTGAGTCCGGCGGACACCGTGTGCAGCGCGTGCCGGCCACCGAGACCCAGGGCCGCATCCACACCAGCGCCTGCACCGTCGCCGTGCTGCCCGAACCCGACGAGGCGGTGGCGATTCAGATCAACCCGGCCGACCTGCGCATTGACACCTACCGCGCCAGCGGGGCCGGTGGCCAGCACATCAACAAGACCGACTCGGCAGTGCGCATCACCCACCTGCCCACCGGCATCGTGGCCGAATGCCAGGACGGGCGCAGCCAGCACGGCAACAAAGCGCAAGCGATGAAGGTGCTGACGGCGCGTATCCAAGAAAAAGACCGCTCCGAGCGCGCTGCCGAAGACGCCGCCATGCGCAAAGGCCTGATCGGCAGCGGCGACCGCAGCGACCGCATCCGCACCTACAACTTTCCGCAGGGCCGGCTCACCGACCACCGCATCAACCTCACTTTGTACAAACTGGGCGCCATCATGGAGGGCGACATGGACGATGTGATCACCGCCTTGCAAGTCGAGCGCGGCGCAGAACTGCTGGCCGAACTGGAAAACCGCCATGGCTAAGTACGCTGACAGTCCAAACGACACCAGTGACTTGGACAACATAGCAAAAGCTTTGCAGCACGCGCTCAACAGCGGATTAGCCCGACTGGATGCGCAGCATTTACTGCTGCATACGCTGGGCCGCCCGCTCACAGACCGCGCATGGCTGACAAGCCATGCGCATGACACCCTCACGCAAGAAACAGCGCAGTGTTTTAGCGCCCTGTGCACACGCTTAAGCCAAGGTGAGCCGTTGGCTTACCTGCTCGGTCAACAAGAATTTTTCGGTTTGACGCTGGCGGTTGATCCGCGGGTGCTGATTCCCCGGTCGGACACCGAAACCCTGGTGAACTGGGCGCTGACACTGCTGCCGGCGGCGCCTGGCTCGGCCAAGGTGCTGGACCTGGGCACAGGCAGCGGCGCGGTAGCGCTGGCGCTCAAACATGCCCGCCCGTCAAGCGAGGTGCTTGCCATCGACGCCAGCGAGCCCGCCTTGTGCGTAGCGCGCGCAAACGCCCTTTCGCTGGGTCTGGACGTCAGGATGATGGCCAGCTGCTGGCTGGCGGGCGTCAGCGGTGTGTTCGACCTGATTGTCAGCAACCCCCCGTATGTGCGCGCGGGCGACCCGCACCTTGCCGCGTTGGGCCATGAACCCTTGCAGGCGCTCACTGCCGGGGCAGATGGGCTCGATGACTTGCGCCAGATCATTGCGCAAGCGCCGCCGCACCTGGCGCCCGGCGGCTGGCTGCTGCTTGAGCACGGCTACGATCAGTCCGGCGCGGTCAGTCTGCTGCTGCAGGAAGGCGGCTTTGAAGCGGTCAGCAGCCGCCCCGATCTGGCCGGTATTTTGCGCTGCACGGGAGGGCGTTTGTCGGCCGGCGGCAAGGGCACTGAAAGAGCCGGATAATCCAGTTAATGGCATCCGGTTTGCGCGCCAGTCCAAATCTGAATTAAGGAGCAGTGAATATGAGCGATACCCAGCAACGCATCGACGACATCGTCAAATCCAGTGACGTGGTTCTTTTCATGAAAGGAACCGCCCAGTTCCCCATGTGCGGCTTTTCAGGCCGTGCGATTCAGGTGCTCAAAGCCTGTGGCGTCACCAAGCCGGCAACGGTGAACGTGCTGGAAGACGAAGAGATTCGCAACGGCATCAAGGAATACAGCAACTGGCCGACGATTCCCCAGCTTTACGTCAAAGGTGAATTCATCGGCGGCTCAGACATCATGACGGAGATGTTCCAAAACGGCGAGTTGCAGCAGGTTCTGGGCACGCCAGAAGCCTGAGTGGGCCGGGGACTCCAACTACTGCAGTTTGGCGTCGCCGTAGGGTAAGTCTTCAGGTGGCGCCTCGGTGGGCACGCGAAAGCTTTCGCTGGCCCACGCACCCAAATCCACATTTTTGCAGCGTTCACTGCAAAAAGGCCGGAAAACATTGGCAGGCGCATACACGCTAGGGCCGCCGCAAGTCGGGCAGGCCACGGTTTTAGTGCGGGGTTTTGTGTTGTCCATTGTCTGGGCTTTCAGACAGGCCGACGGCTTCAGCGGGCGGCCACTTCAATCAAGAGCAAAGCGTCAATTCAAATTGCGCGTCGTCGGTGTAAGTGTGTAGCCGGTCATCGTTTTCCTTTCGCATCATCCGCACCGACACCAGCAAGCGGTTGACACTGATTTCAGGAATCACACCCGTCTCAGCATCCAGGCGCAATCGCAGCAACTGAAAGCTGCGGCCCTGAGGCAGCGTCTGCTGGTACAGGCCACCAGAAGCCAACACCTTTTGCGGTTGTCCGGCGTCGCGCAACAACTTCAGCAGCATGCCAATCGACCGGGCCAAAGGCACCAAAGTGCCCATCCAGCGCTGCAGGTCTTCCCGGCGGCGACTGCCCGGCAGATGCTGCCACGCGAAATAAGCTGGCAAATCAAATTCGAAGGTGCCGCCCGGAATGCCGGTACGGCTGCGGATGCTCATCAACCAGTCGTTGTCTGTGAGTGTCTGACCCACCTTGCCCGGCACCGCATTGAGCGCTGAGAAAAAGCCGTCTAGCTGACCGATCACTTCGTCCAGAGCTTCTTCAGAAATAGACGGGTTGCCCCGGTAACCATTGAGAACGTGCTTTTGTTTTTCAAGGTCTTTGAGAACTTCGGTTTTCAGGTCGGCGCGCCCGCCAACGTCCATGATCTCGAAAATTGTCGTGATCGCATAGTGGTGATCGACAGGTTCATCACGCTGGGCCAGCTCACCCAGGCGAGCGAACAAATGTTCAAGCCGCAAGTAAGTTCGTATGCGTTCGTTGAAGGGATACTCGTAAAGGATCACAGCGCTATCTTTATCGGCGTTACGGGGGCCGGGCTGACCGGATACCTGTGAATCATAGCCCGAAGCGCAGCGCCACCGTCCGAACCAGTGCAGCCAATTCCTCCAAGGAGTCCGTCTCGTTGTAAATGCACAGGTCGGCCGCGGCCAGGCGCTGCGCCCGGTCTGCCTGGCCGGCCATCACTTGTTGCACCGCCTCGCGCGTCCAAGCACTTCTTTGCATCACGCGGCTGATTTGCCGGGACTCGGTGCAGTCAATCACCAGAACCTGATGCAGTCGGGGGCGCCAATGGCCGGACTCCACCAGCAAAGGCACATCAAAGACGACACAGGAGGCACCGGCGCGTTCGGCGGTCAGGGCCTGAGCGGCCGTCCGGCTGGCCACCAGGGGATGGATGATGGCTTCGAGCCGGCGCTTGCTGCCCGGGTCTGAAAAAACTAGCTTTCGCATGGCCTCACGGTCCAGCGCGCCGCTGGCATTGACAAAGCCGGCGCCGAATGCGCTGGCGATGACCGGCATGGCGGCCCCACCCGCAGCGGTGAGGTCGCGGGAAATCGCATCGGCATCGATGATGCTTGCGCCCAGTTCGGCCAGCATGGCGGCGACCGTGCTCTTGCCGCTGCCGATGCCGCCCGTCAGGCCGATGCGTTGCATGGTGTTGTTCACAGGGCCAAGCCCAGGTAAAGCAGCACATCCACAGGGCCCCAGACCATCATCAGCAACGCGCTGGCAGCCAGAAAAGGGCCGAAAGGCAAATAACCGCCCTCTCGCAACTGCGCCCGGTACTTGAGCACAAGACCCACCGCAGCGCCTGCTACCGAGGCCAGCAGGATCATCGGCAACAGTGCCGTCCAGCCAAACCAAGCACCCAAAGCAGCAAACAATTTGAAGTCTCCGTAACCCATCCCTTCTTTGCCGGTGATCAGCTTGAACGCCTGGTAGACCAGCCACAGTGACAAGTAGCCGCCGACCGCACCCCAAAAAGCATGGATCAGACTGACACCGGGGTTGATTTGCAAGGCGGCAGCGATCAGCCCGGCCCACAGCAGGGGCAAGGTGACTTCATCCGGGAGCAAGGTGGTGTCCCAGTCAATCAGTGCCAGTGTGAGCAGGGCAGCTGAAAAACCGCACCATGCCAACGAGGTGTAGCTGGCGCCCCAACGCAGCACACAACCATAAAAAAGCACACCGGTGAAAAGTTCCACCAGGGGGTAGCGCAAGCCATAGCCCTTGCCGCATGCCGAACACTTGCCGCGCAAGCGCAAATAGCTCAGCACCGGTATGTTTTCATGCCAGGGGATGTTGTGGCCGCAATGAGGGCAGGCGGAGCGCGGCATCGACAGGCTCAAAGGTGCAGGCTCTGGGGTGCCGGCCGTGGTGCTCTGCGCGGTAAATTCGGCGCACTCACTGGCCCACTGGGCTTGCATCATGAGCGGCAGGCGGTGAATCACCACGTTTAAAAAGCTGCCGACCATCAGGCCCAACAAGCCGCCCAGCCAGGCCAAGTAAGCAGGGCTGAGTTCAGGCCACATCAGCTGACTTGACCCAATTGAAAGATCGGCAGGTACATGGCCACCACAATACCGCCAATCAGCACGCCCAGGGTGACAATGATGAAAGGTTCCAGCAAACTGGTCAGCGAGGCCAGTTGCTGGTCTACCTCGTCTTCAAAAAAACCAGCTGCTTTTGCCAGCATGTGGTCCAGCGAGCCCGACTCCTCGCCGATGCTGCACATTTGCAGCAGTATGGCTGGAAAAGCGGCCGTTTCGGCCATGGCCCGATTCAGGCTGACGCCCTCAGAGACTTGTCGCTGAATGCCGGCCGTGGCCACGGCATAGACCGAGTTGCCGGCAGTGCCAGCCACAGCGTCCAGGGCATCCATCAAGGGCACGCCGGCGGCGAACATGGTGGACAGGGTGCGCGTCCAACGGGCAATACAGGCTTTTTGAAGCAAAGGGCCGAAGACCGGCAGTCTGAGCAAGGCACGGTCCAGCGCAGCCTGCAGCGCTTGGCTTTGTTGCCATACCCGCCAAAAAGTCCACAGTCCCAGCCCTGCCACGCCCAACACCAACCACCACCAACCGACAAAAAAGGCGCTTGCCTGCATGACCCAGAGGGTTGGCCCCGGCAATTGAGCACCAAAGGAAGCAAACACGCCTTGAAAGGCTGGGATGACGAAAATCATGATCACCGCCATCACCACCAGTGCCACCAACACTACGGCTGCCGGGTAAGTGAGTGCGGCTCGAAGCTTGGACTTCATGGCCTCTGTTTTTTCCAGATGCGTCGCCAAGCGCTCCAGCAGCAAGTCCAGTCGACCGGCCGCCTCACCGGCAGCCACCAGGCTGCAATAAAGCGGCGAAAAATATCGCGCATGGCGCCCAAGGGCAATACTCAAGGCGGCGCCGTTTTCAACATCTGCGCGAATGTTTGCCAGCAATCGGGCAAATCGCGGATTGCGTTGGCCGCGACCCAGCGCGTCAAAGCACTGCAGCAAAGGCACACCCGCCTGCAACATGGTTGACAGCTGCCGGGTGAATAAAGCAACGTCCAGCGGCTTGATGTCGCCACCCGGCACAGTCGCTTGCTGGCTGACCTTGGATATTTGCACGCCCTGCCGGCGGAGCAAGGCCATGACCTGATTTTCACCGCCAGCTCGCATGTAACCCTGCACCGGCAGACCCTGGCGGTTGGTCCCCTCCCACTCGAAAGTGCGCTCGACAGCCGGGCCGGGGGACAGGTGAGAGTTCATGTGAGAGTCAGGAGCGTTTTTGATGGCACATCAGGCATTGGTACAACTGAGGATTTCTTGCAGAGAAGTCAGGCCGAGTTTAACTTTGCGCAAGCCCGATTGCCGCAAGCTGTTGACGCCCTCCAATTGGGCTTGCGCGGCGATCTCCATGGCACTGCCATCGCGCAGAATGATCCGCTGGATTTCAGGGCTGACAGGCATCACCTGGTGCACCCCTACGCGCCCTTTGTAGCCCCGGTTGCATGCCTGGCAACCTTGCGCGCGATAAGGCTGCCAACTGCCGTCGAGTTCATCAGCTGCAAAGCCGGCCTCGATCAAGGTTTGACGCGTCAAATCCTCGGGTACTTTGCATTGCGTGCACAGGCACCGGGCCAGTCGCTGCGCAGTGATCAGCATGATGCTGGAGGCCACGTTGTAAGGCGCAATGCCCATGTTGCGCAACCGGGTCAAGGTGGTCGGTGCGTCATTGGTGTGTAGCGTGGACAAAACCAGGTGCCCGGTTTGCGCTGCCTTGATGGCAATGTCCGCAGTTTCCAGATCACGAATCTCGCCCACCATGATGATGTCCGGGTCCTGCCGCAGAAAAGCCCGCAGCGCCACCGCAAAACTAAGGCCGGCTTTGTCGTTGACATTGACCTGGTTGACCCCGGGCAGATTGATCTCGCTGGGGTCTTCCGCCGTTGAGATATTGACACCCGGCTGGTTCAACCAGTTCAAGCAGGTATAAAGTGAAACCGTCTTTCCGCAGCCTGTTGGCCCTGTCACGAGCACCATGCCTGTCGGCCTGCGCAAAGCCTCGAGTAAGCGCCCCTTCTCATCGGGCTCTAGCCCCAAAGCGTCCATGCCCATTTGCGCAGCCCTCGGGTCAAGTACGCGGATCACGATTTTTTCACCAAACAATGTGGGCAAGGTACTCACTCGGAAATCAATCACCTGACCCGCACCCATGGCCAACTTGATACGGCCGTCTTGTGGAACGCGCTTTTCGGCAATGTCAAGCCGCGAAATTACTTTGATACGCGAGGCCAGCGTGTCCTTGAGGCCCATGGGCGGACTGGCTATTTCTCGCAACTCGCCGTCGATGCGGAATCGAACCCGGTAATTGAACTCGTAGGGCTCGAAATGCAGGTCTGAAGCTCGCAAATCTACCGCTTGTTGCAGCATTTTTTGCAAAAACGTGACCGCCGAAGCCTCCTCAGCGCTGCCGCTGCCCATGGCACCGACAGGACGCTGCGCTAGGCCATCAGCAGTGGCCATGAAGAGAATTTGATTTCATGCACGCATCTTCTCCGGTCACGCATAAAAAGTAAATCTAAAATACTCTTTTTAGACGTTTCGTGGCAAAGCCGCCCAAGCCGGCGACGCTGCCCCGCCCCCAACGGCCACTCCCATAAAAAAGCCCACGCAGGCGTGGGCTTGGTCTGAGTTCGACGAAGTGAACTCGCAGGGATCAGGCGATCAGGAAGTCAGCCTTGTTCTTGCCGGCCAACCATTTAGGCGCCAGGCCGCGACCGCTCCATGTATTACCGGTCAAAGGATCACGGTATTTAGCTGCAACTTTACCGGTCTTCTTGGCGCCGGCCTTGGCTTTACCGCCGGGAAACACATCGCTGGCTTTAAGTTGATACTCTTCAACGAGGGCGCGAACCTTAGAAATCGCTTCGCCGACTTCTTTTTGACGCACTTCAGAAACCTGATTTTGCAGTGTTTCAATTTGATTTAGAAGATCTTTCAGTGAGCTCATCAATAATCCTTTTTAAAAATTTATTTTATCATCTTTAAATGACCTGATCTCAACACCAATACTTACCGATATGGTAAATATCAAAAGCACTGTACTCAAAGAATATTAATGAGTCTTATGCCGCGATAATAGAAATTAGTGTTTGAGATGAAAGGCATCGAGCGGTGCACGGTTAAACGCCCTGCTGGATACACCAAGACATAACTACTTTGGGCTATTTCAAAGTAGCTTGTTATCTTGCCGGCTAAGCCCGACGACCCAAAAGCTGCGCGGCCAACTGCATCAAAGCCTGACGGTAGACCGTATCAGGCAAGATGCTGATCGAATCGACCGCAATCTGCGCCTGCACGGCGGCGCTGGCCAAGGTGGCCTCTAGGGCGCCCGTGCGCTGAACAATGGCCATGATGTCCGCCATTTTGCTGGCGTCGCCTGTTTCGATCGCCAGCTGCAAGGTTTGACGCTCAAGCTCGGTGCCCCTTTGCATCGCAATGATCAAGGGCAGCGTAACTTTGCCTTCGCGAAGGTCATCCCCCAAGTTTTTACCCATCTCGGAGACTTCGCCGTCGTAATCAAGCACGTCATCAATCACCTGGAAAGCGGTTCCCAGCGCCTGGCCATAGTCGGCACAAGCTGCCTCCACCTCTGGCGAAGACTGGGCTAGCAAGGCGGCCAATCTGGCACTGGCCTCAAACAATTTGGCGGTTTTAGAGCGGATCACGCGCACATACTCGTCTTCGGACAAGCCGGCGTCGTGCATGTTCATCAGCTGCTGCACTTCCCCTTCGGCGATCACGTTGGTCGCCTCTGCCAGGGTGCGCATGATGCGCATGTCGCCCGCGTCGACCATCATCTGAAATGCGCGGGAGTAAAGAAAATCACCCACCAAAACACTGGCCGGGTTGCCAAAAGCCTCGTTGGCCGTTTCACGACCGCGGCGCAGGGTTGATTCATCGACCACATCGTCGTGCAGCAAGGTGGCAGTGTGTATGAACTCCACCACAGCCGCCAGATTGAATCGCTGCTCGCCCTTGTAGCCGAGCGCACCACACACCAGCAGCAGCAAGGCAGGCCGCAGACGCTTGCCCCCGGCGGCGACGATATAGCGTGATATCTGGCCGATCAAGGCCACTTCCGAGCTTAAACGGCGCTCAATGACAGCGTCCATACCCCGCATGTCCTCGTCGATGAGGGCCAAAGCGGCCGCGGTGCTTAAAGATTGAAGAGACAAGGAGGTTCCAAGACAGATTTGGAGTGATTATAGGAAGGCCCCGACAGCCAGGGCTAACTGACCCCGGTTCAGCCGTTCAGTTGGGGGCACAATTGCCGCCCGTACAGGGGGCTCGACAAACCCGAGAGACAGGGGCTATAATCGTGGGCTCTGCGGAAATCCGTCTGCAGAACTCAATAGACGAGGTCTTACATGTACGCGGTCATAAAAACCGGTGGCAAACAATACAAAGTTGCTACGGGTGAAAAAATTAAAGTAGAACAGATTGCTGCGGACGTAGGCCAAGAGATTGTTATCGACCAGGTATTGGCTGTCGGCACCGGCAGTGATATCAAGGTGGGTACGCCCTTGGTGTCCGGTGCAACAGTCACAGTCACGGTTCTTGCCCATGGTCGGCACGACAAAGTGCGCATCTTCAAGATGCGCCGTCGCAAGCACTACCAAAAGCGCCAGGGCCATCGGCAAAATTTCACTGAATTGCAAATCGGCAATATCGCCGGTTAAGCAAGACACCAGGAGTAACGGGAAATGGCACAGAAAAAAGGCGGCGGCTCTACGCGAAACGGGCGCGATTCGCAGCCCAAGATGTTGGGTGTCAAGAAGTTTGGCGGCGAAGTGATCAACGCAGGCAGCATCATTGTTCGCCAGCGTGGCACCAAGTTCCATCCGGGCGCCAATGTCGGCATCGGCAAGGATCACACATTGTTTGCGCTGGTTGACGGGCAAGTATCTTTTGCCGTCAAAGGTGCTTTGAACAAGCAAACCGTCAACGTGACACCAGCCTAAAGCGGTTCACTTCGATGGTATCGAAGCCCCGCATGCCGGGGCTTTTTTGTTTCTGACTGCGCCTGCCCGGGCCGCTCTTGATTTTGTAAACTCATAACGCAAACCTGCAACCTCCGGCAAATCGGGGAACTCACCATGAAATTTGTTGACGAAGCATACATAGACATTGCCGCTGGCGATGGCGGCAATGGCTGCGTCTCGTTTCGTCATGAGAAGTACAAAGAGTTCGGCGGCCCGAACGGCGGCGACGGTGGCCGGGGCGGGCATATCTATGCCGTGGCCGACATCAACCTGAACACGCTGGTCGATTTCCGTTTTTCAAGGCGGCATGACGCCCGCAACGGCGAGCACGGCAAAGGCTCGGACATGTTTGGCG
>Ga0209768_10002066_pt1 | contig 12575 bp, 12 predicted proteins | sample LauGreSBDMM110SD_3_FD_187564 | JGI IMG/M metagenome (GOLD analysis project Ga0209768, IMG submission 187564) | Freshwater lake microbial communities from Lake Michigan, USA - Sp13.BD.MM110.SD (SPAdes) (version 2) | ecosystem: Environmental > Aquatic > Freshwater > Lake | place: Lake Michigan... | reverse complement strand
GGCGCCAGCGACTTGCACGAGCGCTTGCAAAAAGAGGGAATAGATACGGTGCTGATTGCCGGCACGGCCACCAATGTGTGTTGCGAATCCACCGCCAGAGACGCCATGATGCTCAACTACAAAACCGTGATGGTGTCTGACGCTTGTTCAGCCTTCACGCCGCAAGAACATGCGGCCAGCTTGGATTCGTTTTTGCTGAACTTCGGCGATGTGCAAACCACCGAAGAAGTGATGACCCTGCTGCGCGCCAGCCAACACTGATCAGCGCAAACCTGCCGCTGATTGGTTGGCGCATATCCAGCCACTGGCAAAAGCGCTGAGCAAGCCATTGCCTGACAAATAGCCCCACACCGCATTGCCAGATACGCCGCGCGCCGCGCCGCCGCCCGCAAACAAGTTGGGCCAAGGTTGGCCTTGTTGCGACAAGACCTGGCATTGGGCATTGATGTCCAAACCACCTTGGGTGTGAAACAGCGCGCCCGTCACCTTGACCACATGAAAAGGCGCTTGCAGCACCCGCCCAATGCGCCGACCCAACGCATCGACCTCACCGGGAACCATGGCCGATAAAGTGGCCGACAAACGTGCAGGTTCGCAGCCCACCCATTGGGCGATTTGCCCGATATCGGCGCTGGAGCGCACCGCACCGGCGGCCTGGGCATCGCGAAAATCAGGGAAGTCTTGGGCAAAGCGCAAGATCGGGTCATCAAACACACACCACGCCATGCCGCCGGGCTGGGCCAAGACTTGGGTGGCGGCCTCGGAATAACCTTGGTTTTCATCGTGGAACCGATCGCCCCATTGGTTGACCTGGATGCCCCCCTCCATCATCAAACCCCACGAGACCAGCGCACCTTGCGGCATGGCCCACGAGCCATGGCCTTGGTAAGCACCCATATCGGCCAATCGGGCCCCCATTTGTTGGCCCCAGGCAATCGCGCTGCCGTCGTTGCCGGTGTGACCGGCAAACACCGCGTCGGCCATCTCGGGCAACCATTCGCGCAACATGATGGGGTTGCCCCCAAATCCATTGCAGGCCAAGACCAGGGCTTGGCACGCCAAATATTCCATCTGGCCATCGGGTCGGACATAGCCCACCCCCAGCGCATGGCCCTGCGGGTGTAACCACAACTCGCGCACGGTGGCCTGGGTCAACACATCCACACCCTCGCGCTGAGAGATGTTTTGCAACTGGGCCATCAAGGCGGCCCCCGAGCGCTCGGGGGTCGAATGCATGCGCAAAGCCGAGTGACCTGGGTAACGAAAACCGGTCAACACCTCTAACTGCAAACCCAATTCCACCAAGCCATCAATGGCTTGCGCCACGGCTTGCGCATAGGCTGTCACCAAGTGGGGGGCTGCATCACCATGGGCCTTGGCTTGGATGTCTTTTTCAAACAGCGCGACGGAATCTTCAATGCCTTGTGCACGCTGCACCTGCGTGGCCGCAGCCGGAATAAAACCTGAGGACAGTGCCGTCGAGCCTGTGGGCTGCTCATCGCGCTCGAGCACCACCACCGCCACGCCGAGTTGGCGCAAACGGATGGCACACACCTGGCCGCATGCGCCACCACCGACCACCGCCACGTCCACCTCCGGGCTGCCCGCTGGCATGTGATCTGCCGTCACCACGCGCACAGGGTTTGACATGCTGTTCTCCCAGGTAAAAGGGCTCAAAGCCCGAGGTAGCGGCGCTTGAGCTCGGGGTCAAGCGCCAATTCTTGTGCCGCACCTTGCAAAGCGACCATGCCGTTTTCAATGATGTACGCGCGGTGCGCAATGGCCAAGGTTTGAACGGCGTTTTGCTCCATCAACAAAATCGCCTGTCCGGCCTGGTTCATCCGCTGGATCAGGGCAAACATTTCCTCCACCAGCAAGGGCGACAGGCCCAGGGAGGGTTCATCCATGATCAACAGTTCGGGCTCGGCCATCAGGCCACGGCCAATGGCCAACATTTGCTGCTCGCCCCCCGACAAAGTGCCCGCCGCTTGTTTGAAGCGCTCTTGCAAGCGCGGAAAAATGGCCACCACTTTGTCGATGTTTTGTTGCCGACGCGCACGGCCACGCACTTGGCTGCCAACGGTCAGGTTTTCCAACACGTTCATGTTGGGGAAGATGCGCCGCCCTTCGGGCACATGGATCAAGCCCCGCTGCACCACTTGGGTCGAGGTCATGTCGGTGATGTCTTCACCCAAGAAATGGATGCGCCCCGCAAACGGCCGGTACAGGGCGGATAAGTTGTTGTTCAAGGTGGACTTGCCCACCCCATTGCTGCCCAAGACCGCGACAATTTCGCCGGAGCCCACATCCAAATCGATGCCACGCAGCACCTCGACTTCGCCGTATCCGGCCCGCAAACCGCGCACCTCAAGCATGGGTCCCTCCCCCATGGATGGCGGCGGCACCGCGACCCAAGTAAGCCTCGATCACGGCGGGGTTTGAGACCACGTCGCGGGGCGCGCCTTGGGCAATCACCCGGCCATGCGACAACACATAAATGTTCTCGGACAAACTCATCACCGCTTGCATCACATGCTCAATCAGCAACACCGTGACCCCCAAGTCGCGAATGGTGCGCACAATGCCCACCATCTCCACAATCTCCGACGGGTTCAGGCCCGCCATCACCTCATCGAGCAACAGCAGTTGGGGGTTGGTGGCCAAGGCCCGCGCCAACTCCAAGCGTTTGCGCCCGGCCACCGTCAACTCCATCGCAGCTTGACCCAGCAGCGGGGCCATGCCGACCTTTTGTGCCACCGCAATGGCATGAGCGCGGGCATCGGCGTCGCGTGCATGCAGTTGATAAGCCCCCACCATGATGTTGTCCAGCACCGACAACTTGGCAAACGGCTGGGTGATTTGAAAGGTGCGAACCATGCCATGGCGCGCAATCAGGTGCGGGGCCATCCCGGTGATGTCTTGGCCGTTGAAATGCACGCGACCCGCATCGGGCTGGTGAAAGCCTGCCACGCATGCAAAAAAAGTGGTTTTCCCCGCGCCATTGGGCCCGATCAAGGCGACGATGCGACCCTTGTCCACCGACAAACTGGCGTCGTCCACCGCACGCAAGCCACCAAAAATTTTGCTCAACCCCTGAACTTGCAGCATCAGCGCTTGCCCCCGGGTTGGCCGCCACGGCGGCGAAACAAGTCAATCAAGCCATTGGGCAAGTAGGCAATGATGATCACCAGCAGCCCACCGTAAATCACCAAGGACAAACCTTGGATTTGGGTCATCACCCGCGTGATGTCGCTGATGGAGGCCAACAACAAAGCCCCAATCAAAGGCCCATAGACGGTGCCCGCACCGCCAATCATGCTGACCAACAGCATCTCGACCGACTTGTCGACCCCAAACACAATGGTCGGGTCGATGTATAAAAAATACTGGGCGAAAAAGCATCCACCCATGCCACACATGGCCCCCGACAACACCAAGACCTTGATTTTTTCGCTCAGCACATCAATGCCCAGGGCCTTGGCCGCGTCTTCGTTTTCACGAATAGCGGCCAAACGGGCACCAAAGCGCGACCGGCGCAGCCACTCGGCCAAAGCCACCGATGCCGCGGCGAACAGCAAGATCAAAAAGTAAAACCCGCTGCGTTCTTCAAACTGAAAGTTGGCCACGCCGCTCTTCATCGGGATGAGCATGCCCAGGCCGCCACCGGTGATGTCCACCGAGTTGCTGATGATGCGCAAGACCTCACCAAACGCCAAGGTGATCAGGGCAAAGTAAGACCCCTTCAGCCCCGCGCGAAACGACACCACGGCCACAAAGCCAGCCACCAAAGCACCGGCCAAGGCTGCGCCCGGCAAGCCCCACCAGGGCGAAAAACCAAAGCGCATTTGCATCACCGTGCTGACATAAGCCCCGACGCCAAAAAAAGCCACATGGCCAAAAGACATTTGGCCGGCAAACCCACCGGAGATGTTCCAGGCCTGACCAATGAAGGCATAAAACAAAGCCATGACGCCAAAGTTGACCATGAAGTTGGAAGGGAACACAAAGGGAAACGCCACGGCCAGCGCCAACAATGAAAGGTGCAAAGCCCAGGGAACCGGTCGCGCTGCGTGCAGGTGGTCGCTCATGCTTTGGCCCCAAACAAGCCCGAAGGGCGCAACAGCAAAATCAAAATAAAGATCAGCGAGATGCCGATTTGCCCCAGGCTTTCACCCAAAAACAAACCGCCAAAGGACTCGGTCAGGCCCACGATCAGGCCACCCAAAACCGCGCCCAAAAAGCTGCCCATGCCGCCCAGCACCACCACGGTGAAGGCCACCAACACAAACACATGGCCGATGGTGGGCGAGACATAAAAGATGGGCATCAACAAACACGCTGCCGCACCCAAGGTGGCCAGCCCCAAGCCAAATGAAATGGCATACACCTTGTCCACATCCAAACCCACCAAACGCGCACCCATGCGCTCCTTGGCCACCGCCCGAATGGCGCGGCCGGTGTCGGTGCGTTGGATCAACCAACCCAGGGCCAGACACAACAACATGGCCACAGCGAAAGAAATCAGCTTGGGCAGGGGCACCAAAGTGGGGCCCAACTCGATCATGGTGTCTGAATAGGCCACCGTGATGGTGCGCGAGTCCCCTTTGAAAAACATCAAGGCAATGTTCTCCAGCAAGATCGACAGCCCTAAGGTGATGAGCAAAATATTCTCGTCCTTGCCGCTGGAGAAGCGCCCGATCAGACCCTTGTACAAAACGTATCCCAGCACAAACATGGCTGGCACCATGATGAACAAAGACACATAGGGGTCAATTTTGAACACCGTCAGCAGGTAGTACACCCCAAACATCGCCACCATCAACAAGCTGCCATGGGCAAAGTTGATGATGTGCAAGACCCCATAGATCAAGGTCAGGCCACAGGCCACCAAGGTGTAAATACCGCCCAACAGCAGGCCATTGATGGCAGCTGCGGTCAATATGGATAGATCCAAACCAACTCCTGTGCAAAACGGTGCATTCGAGACGGCGAACTTTACACCAGTGAACCCACAAGCAAAGAACTGGCCAGCACCGGCACAATGTCCCCTCACCCACACCTGCGGAGCAACCATGTCCCATGCAACCCAAGACCTGAGCCACTTTGCCGCCCACGTCGATGTGGCGCAAGCCCCAGCCGACATCCAGCGCCAACTCAACCGGGTGATTGCCGACACCTTGGCCGCGGTGGTTGGGGGTTCGGTCGAACCCGAACTGCGCGCCATGGCGCAGCGCTTGGCCCACAGCAGCGGGCCTGCGGTGTTGCCAGGCCTGGGCCGCCATGTGGCCGCCGACGCCGCGGCCATGATCAACGGCAGCGGCGGCACTTTTTTGGAAATGGACGAAGGCAACCGCTTTTCACGAGGCCACCCCGCCGTGCATGTGCTGCCCGCCGTGTTGGCGCTGTGCCAAGAGCGGCAACTGGGCATGCACGCATTTCTCAATGGGGTGCTGGCCGGTTATGAGGTGGGCTCACGCATCGGCGCGGCCTCCCAACTGCGCGCCAGCATGCACCCACATGGCACCTGGGGCACGGTGGGGGCAGCAGCGGGCTGTGCACGCGCGCTGGGCTTGGACAGCCAGGCCATGCACGAGGTGATCAACATCAGCACGTCCTTGACCACCGCGTCATCGAAAAGAACCATGCTCGAAGGTGGCTTGGTGCGCAATGTCTATGCGGGCTTGAGCAACCGCAACGGCCTGCTGGCGCTGCAGTTGTTTGAAAGTGGCTTTGGCGGTGAGCGCCATGGCATTGAGTCCATCTTTGGTGAGGTGGTGTCTGAACGCATCGACCTGGCTGCCTTGGTGCGCGGCCTGGGCAGCGAATGGCACATCGCCCAAAACTACTTCAAATTGCACGCCTGTTGCCGCTACAACCATGGCACCTTGGACGCTGTAGATGCCATCGCCGACGGCCCAGGCCTGCCCGATATCAGCCAGATTGAGCGCATCGAGGTGGCCACCTACAACATCGCCTCCGAGTTGATCGACCCGGCACCGCGCAACACCTTGGCGGCCAAATTTTCGGTGCCGTTTGCCGTGGCCACCCGCTTGGTGCACGGCCACAGCAGACTGCCCAGCTTCACCTGGGAAGCGGTGCGCAACCGGGCGGTGTTGGCCTTGGCGCAAAAAGTGGTGGTGCGCGAAGACAAAGCCATGAATGCGCGCCTGCCCCATGAGCGCCCTGCCCATGTGCGCATGCTGCTCACCGATGGCAGCGTGCGCGAAGCCGCCGTGGGCGTCAACCGGGGTGACGACGCCTCACCCTATACCGATGCCGAGTTGCACGGGAAATTCATGTCTTTGTGCACCCGGGTGTGGTCCAGCGAACAAGCACAAACGCTGTATGAAGCCACGCTGGCCTTGTCGGCCCATGAGCCCGCGCAAACCGATTGGCCAGCCTGGTGTCAGATGCTGGCCCTGGCGCCGCAGGGGGCCGATAGCACAACCCACTGATACACCTCTAGGCCTCCTGCGCAAAGCCCGTGCGGCTAGCGCGGCACACATGGTTTCACCACGCCTGCACAATGTGGCAGCTGTGCAGGTGGTGCGCCGGGAACAAAGCGTTCAAACCTCCAAGGTCGAGGGCGCAAACATTTCTTCGACTTGGACCACGCGGTCGGTCAGGCCTTGCTCGTGGACATACCGCGCAATGGTTTCCACCACCGGGCGAGAAGCCTTCATGCCATAGGCCTTGGGGTCGAGTTTCATGGCCGAGGCCCCTGCGGGGTCCATCAAACCGGTGTCGAAATAGTCTTTCAAGGTGTCTGCCGTCTCGTGCTCCACCTCACTTTTGGCCGCCATGAAGCAATGAAACAAATTGAGTGCCAGCCACGGGTGCTTTTCGTACACCTCGCGCTTGATGACCACCGTGTGGTTGATCGGGTAAATGCCCGTTTTGGCAAAGTAGCGCCGCCCCTCGGCGCGCGGATCGGGAAACAAAGGCTGGATGATGGGATGTGCATCCAAGTCAATCGTGCTGCGGTCCACCAGGTTGCGGCTGGTCAGGTACAGCACGGTGGCGTCGAGTTGGTCGTTGAGCAGCATCTCGCCAATATTGGTCTTGGGGTCGATGGTGTTCAATCGCACGCCTGGCGGCGGCTTGAAACCGGTGACACCGCCGTGGCTTTTCTCGGGGCCGCGCTCCATGAACCACTCGATGTCTTGCGCTTGCACACCAAACTCGTGGGCCAACACACCCCGCGACCACAGCGCGGCCGTTTGCTGGTACTCGGGCACGCCCACACGCTTGCCGCGCAGGTCTTGGGGGGTGCGGATGCCTTTGTCGGCACGGATCAAGATGTTGGTGTGAAAAAACTTGCGCGAGGTGTAAATGGGCAAGGCCACCCAACTGTTGTCACCCCGGGCGGTGGCAATGATCAAGGACGACAGCGACATCTCCGACACATCAAAGTCGCGGTATTTCAATTGGCGCCAAAACATTTCGGAGGGGTGCACCACCGTGGGGATCAGCTTGACCCCTTGCGGGTGGTGCCGCCCTTGGGCGATGGGGCGGGTGCGCTCATTGTCTGAAAACGCAATGCTCAGGGTGAGCTTGTCCATGGTGGTGGCCTCTGTGGGTGGTCCTGCGCCGACGGCGTGGTCGGGGTGTGGCCGCATGATAGCGGCGTGATCACACAGGCCAGTGGGCTTGCGTCACCTGCGCTAACCGCACGGGCCAGGATCAATAAGACCAGCCCCAGCCCAGGTGCAAAGTGGGCATATTGGCGCTGGGCACTTCCAACACGCCAATGGTTGAGGCGAAATCTTTGATCTTGGACTCGGGCACCGTCGCATAACGCAGCTTGGCGCTGGCAAACCAAGGGGTTTGGGGTTGGTAGCGCGCGCCCACCGACAAACCATAGGTGGTGCCCTTGGTGTCGGCATCGATCAAATCCATTTGCCCAAGCGTTCCCCCCACTTGCAGCACCCATTCGGCATTGCGCCACACATCCCGATCCACTGCCACGGCATAGGTATTTTGCAAGGTGCGCTTGGACAGGGGCAAACTCTGGTTCAAACTGGCGATGCTGACCCCATTGAAAGGCGTTTGCATTTGGCTGATCCACAGCGACACATCCACCGGCCAGCCATAGGGCCGGCGCCAGCCGTAATTCAGGGCATAGGTTTGGCTGGTGCCGTATTGGGCATTGGCAGTCAAATTGCTTAGATTGAAGGCCGGAATAGAAAACGCCTTCGTGTTCACATCCCCCGCTGGCGAATAGCCATATGACAGCTCAAAAAATCTTTTTTTATCCGCGCTGTTTTGGGTTTGCGCTTGGGCCCCCAGCGACCCACACACCAAGACCACGGCCATGGCAAAAGCCTTGTATTTCATTTTGTATCCCTGTGTCACCAATTGGATTCAATTGTGTCACAAGCGCCTCGACGGCCAGGGCCTCAAGTCAGCGAATTTTCACCCGCCATGTAGACGCTCACGTCCTCAAAGAGTTCGCCGCGCAAGCGGAAAAAGTTGCAGTTGTGCTTGGTCCAGCGCTCGCCGTGGTGGCCGGTGTTTTCCACCCTGAACTGGCTGGCAACGCGCTGGGGCGCTTGCACCACGTGCACAAAGTCGCCGTGCCAGACCTGGGCGTAACGGGCAAACAAACGTTCATACATGCCAGCGATTTCACCATCGCGGCCTTTGAAATGCAGGCCATGGGTGGGGATGTGGAACTGTGCATCGGGCACAAACAAGGCCAGGGTGTCGCTCAGGTGTTTGCGGTCGACGGCATCGAAGTAGGCCTCGACCAGATCGGTCATTTGTTGGGGTGTCATGGGTTTCCTTGTGGGTTTTGCATCACCTGGTTTTGGGCAGCAGAGAGCATCGCGTGCAGCATGTCCATGCGCGGGTGCATGGGCGGCGGGTAAGCGCGCGCGCTGTGGCTCAGGCCCAAACCCAACAAGCCCAAGGCGGTTTGGTAGCTCAAGGGGCCGGGGTTGATGATGGGCACCGGCAAACGCGGTTGCAAGTAAGCGTGGGCTTGGTGCATGGTGGTCGAGCCCAAAATCAGCACCTGGGCCCCGTCTTCCTCAATCGCACGCAGCGCCGCTTGCTCCAGCAAAGGGAACACCAACTCCTCTTTACCACCCAATAAACCTTGGTTATCGGCCGGCATTTCAATCGCCCGCACCGACACGCATTGGCGGTGCAAACCCAACTCGTCCAGGGCCTTCTTGTACAACGGCTTCCAGCGGCTGGCCATGGTGATGATGGAAAAATTCTCACCCAGCATCAAGGCCGTGAGCATGGACACCTTGCCCGGCCCGACCACCGGGATGCGCAGCACCGAACGCAGGGCCGCGGCACCCGAGTCGCTCATGGTGTCAATGCACACGGCATCAAAGCCCTCTTGCTCGGCACGGCACCCAGCCTCAAAAATCGACACATCGGCCAGCACAAAGTCGTGGTGGCTGGCGTAGTTGACCGGACCGGCCTTGACCGATCGATATTCAAATGTGATGCCCGGTGGCAGGGCCAAGCTGCCCAATTGCTGGCGACGAAGTTCGCGGTTGTCCTCGGACATGGCAAAGGGGACGATGACCAATATTTTTTTCATGCAAACGACCTGGCTTCAGGGTGGAGGGATTGTCGATCGTTCATTTTCACCCATGCCCCTGCCCCCTTCGGTGGCTGTACATTTGCTCCCCATTGATTGACCCATCCGAATGCACACCATGACGCTGTTTCACGACGCCATTGCCCACGCCCAAGCCCACGAGGTGGCGTGGACACGCGACCCCCACGCAGAGCCGCTGCGCTACGGCGTGCACCACGACGACCCGCCACCTTGGAACCGCCTACATGGCCCGGTACACGCGCGCGGGCCGGTGTCGGGGCAAGTCTGGGTGGGTGGTGAACTGCGCCAATCCTGGGGCGAGCCCGATCGCGCCGATCAAACCTTCAGCGTGGCCAAAACCTACTTGGCACTGCTCGCTGGCGTGGCCCACGGGCGTGACTTGTTGCCCGACGCCGATGAGCCCGTGGTGCGCCGCTTGCCTGGCATTGGCTTTGACAGCGACCACAACCGCCCCATCACCTGGGCGCATTTGCTGAGCCAAACCAGTGAATGGGAGGGCACTTGTTTTGGCATTCCCGACCAGGTTGACCGCTACCGCAAACTGGTGCTCGACCCCAAACCGGTGCAAGGCCCAAAGGGCGACGCCCGCCCCTTGCAAACCCCAGGCACTTATTGGGAATACAACGATGTGCGCATCAACCAGTTGTCGCTGGCCTTGCTGCATTTGTTTGGCCAAGCCCTGCCCCAGGTGTTTGAGCAAAGCATTCTTCACCCCATCGGGGGCGGCAAAGGCTTTCGCTGGGAGGGCTATGAACAGTCGTGGGTGGATTTGTCCGCCATCAATGGCCAAGACCCTCAGCGTGTGGCCTCGGTGCCCGGTGGCAGCCATTGGGGGGGTGGGGTGTGCATCAGCACCAGCGACCAAGCGCGCATTGCCCAACTGGTGCTCAGCCAAGGCCAATGGACCGTCGATGGTCAACAACGCTCGTTGGTGCCGACGGCCTGGTTGGCGCGCATGCGCCAGCCGCAAGCCCTGGCACCGTTTTACGGCTGGCTCAATTGGCTCAACCCCCAAGGCAAGGCGTTTCCGGGGGCCAGCGAGGGCAGCCAATTCATGTTCGGCGCGGGCGGAAACTATGTGTGGATCGAGCCCGTCCACCAAGCGGTGGTGGTGGTGCGCTGGATCGAACCCGCGCATTTTCCCGGCTTTGTCAGCCGCATGGCGCAGGCCTTGGCCGACTTCAGCGGTGGGCGTTGAACGCTTCGTTGGTGCTGAGGTAAATGCGGCTGGCCAAGCGCTGGCCCACATCGGTGGACCCCAAGCGGTCCATCACCGGGCCTTTGACCTCGGCCAACCACAGCTGCACCCCTTTGAGGGTCAGGCTGCGCTCTAACTCATCGAGCATGATCAAAGCGGTGGTGTCGATGCGGTTGACCGCCGACAAAATCAACAACAAGCAGCGGGTATCGCTGTGCTGTGTCAGCAAATCACCCACCTTTGCTTCCAGTGCAGCCGCATTGGCAAAAAACAAACTCTCATCCACCCGCAAGGCGATCAAACCGGGCAAGGTCTCCACTTGGTGGCGCTCGATGTTGCGAAAGTGCTCGGTGCCCGCAATGCGCCCGACCACCGCCATGTGGGGTCGGCTGCTGCGCCACACCAGCACCGCCAGCGACAACACCACGCCCATGCCAATGCCGATCTCCACACCGGCCACCAACACACCCGCAAAAGTGGCCACCCAGCTCCAAGCGTCAGCCGTGTCATAGCGCCAGGCTTGGCGCAGGGTTTGCACATCGATCAAGGTCAACACCGACACCAAAATCGAAGCCGACAACACCGCCACGGGCAAGACCTCAAACGCCTGTGAAAAACCCAGCATCACGCCCGCCATCAACAAGGCCGCCACCACACTGGCCATGGGCGTTTGGGCCCCGGCAGAGGCATTGATCACGGTGCGAGAAAAGCCCCCCGCCACGCTATAGCCACCGGTGAAACCGCTGAACACATTGGCCACACCCAGGCCCAACAACTCGCGGTTGGGTGCCAAGCGTTGCTGTCGCTGCAAGGCATAGGCTTGCGCCAGCGAGACGCTTTCGACAAAACCAATCAGGGCAATCAACAGGGCGGGCAGACACAAGGACAGCCATTGCCCGCTGTCCAAAAACACCCCTTGCCATTGGGGCAGGCCGGGCTCGATGGGCCCCACCACGGCCACGCCCAACGCTTGCGCACCACCGGTGGCAAGCACGATGAGGGTGGCCGCCAAAACCACCACCAATGGGGCCATGCGGGCCATCCACGCCCCGACCTCTGGCGCGCCGAACCAGCGCCCCCAGGCACGGGCCAGGTGGCTGCGCGCCCACCACAACACCCCCACCGCACCCAGGCCCAAGACGGCGGTGGGCACATGGATGTGCTGCACTTGTTGCCACACCCCAAAAAGGGTTTGAGCCACCCCTCGACCTTCAACCGTGATGCCCAAGATGCCAGGCAGCTGGCCGATGGCGATCAAGATGGCCACCCCAGAGACAAACCCACTGATCACCGGTTGGCTTAAAAAGTAGGCCAAAAAACCCAAGCGCAGCACACCTGCCAGGGTGAGCATCAGGCCCGACAGCAACGCCAAGCCCATGGCCAAGGCCACGTATTCGGGCGAAGCCGCCACGGCCAAAGGCAGCAAGGCGCTGGCGGTCATCAACGAGGTCACGGCCACAGGCCCAACCGCCAGCACCTGGCTGCTGCCCAAAAAAGCATAGGCCAATACCGGCCACACACTGGCGTACAAGCCCATGGTGGGCGGCAGACCCGCCAACATGGCGTAGGCCAAGCTTTGCGGGATGACCAACACCGTCACCACCGCCCCCGCCACGGCGTCACCGGCCCAGTGGCGACGCTGATCAGCCCGCCACCAGGTCGGGCCGCGCAGCCAGCCCATCAAGCGTTTAACCCGGGGTTGTGCCGAGAGGTCATTCGAAAGCGCGGGCCATGTCGCGCAATTGGGTGGAGCGCGCGCCCGAGCGGCAAAACGCCAGCACCGGGCCAGGTTGCTCG
>Ga0209768_10002058_pt1 | contig 12605 bp, 11 predicted proteins | sample LauGreSBDMM110SD_3_FD_187564 | JGI IMG/M metagenome (GOLD analysis project Ga0209768, IMG submission 187564) | Freshwater lake microbial communities from Lake Michigan, USA - Sp13.BD.MM110.SD (SPAdes) (version 2) | ecosystem: Environmental > Aquatic > Freshwater > Lake | place: Lake Michigan... | reverse complement strand
TTGTAATCTACTATTGATATTGAAATTATTACTCTGTGTATTGTATTGTATAAAAGTGGTCCAAAATAGTTGGGTACTAAAATTGTATTCAATTCTTGGTGCAATTAAGACCAATCTAGTACTGCCATATTTTCCAGGCAACTGAATTTGATTTATTTGGGCATTTAATCGTAAACTCAAATTTGGCTGATTTCTCCAATTGATACCGGCTCTAATACTTTGCACTGTCCCATTATAAAATTGTCCAAAATTAAAATCTGTACTCCACCCAAACAGTTTTCTAGCATCTGAATTATAGCCTATTCCAAATTGTGCATATTGATATTGAGCAGCTGGTAACGGATCGCCATCTGTAAAACTTGTAGCGAAAAGAAGGTTAGTGACGTTATTATTTAGTTCTAATTCTACACTTGAAGAATTTTTAAAATTAGCCTGTATTTCAGCACTACTTTCCCATTCGTTAAAACTATTATCGGGATTAAAAATAATAGAATTTTCTGCACGGGCTTCAATTCTTCCTAGCTTTCCTTTCGCTGGCATTAATGTATAACTGATTTCAGAATAAATATGTTTGAAGCCAATACGGATACTTGTATCTCTTTGGGCATCGTAATTGCTTATTCTTTGAACGAAGCCCATATCAGTATAGTAGTTCTTTCCAACATTTGCAATATCAAGCACAAAACCAAAATTTCTTCCATTGTAACTTAATCCAGCTTCTGCATAATTATTTAAGTCTTTGATTGTAGGTTTCATGGATTGATTGTAATTAGCCCAATAACTAAAACTTCCAGCTGGATTGGAATATTCAAATGTAAGCCCAGCATTGCGTCCATATTTATCCAGTGGATTCTTTTTTTCTTCCTCCACTGAAATGAAATTCTCTCTATTTAAAAAATAACCTTTTATCAAGGATCGTTTTAAAACTCTTTTTTGCCATGTAAAAGCAGAAAAATTTTCTGGAGCATAATCGCCTTTTCTACCTGTTTGCATATTCATAACACCAATTCTTACATCAGGTGATAAATTACCAGAAAGTCTTGCGCCAAATAGGATAGGAATTTTATTACCTTCTTTATCTAAGCCAATGGTTCTAGAATAAAATGGCCGAATGGGAGGGATACCGAATCCAGCAAATAGATCCGCATTTTCTAAAAAGAAGGCTCTTCTCTCTGGCAAGAAAATACTAAACCTGGTTAAGTTGGTCACTTGATTATCTACTTCCACTTGGGAGAAGTCTGGATTGATTGTTAAATCTAAATTTAAAGAAGAGGTCAATCCAATTTTAGCATCAAAACCACCATTACCAGTTGTTTCGGTCTGGCTGTTTGATTTATCTTCGCTAATGCCACCTGTTAAATAAGGTAGTAGAATCACATTATTGGAACTCGCTGGCGGATTGGTTGGCCATTTCATCAATCCTGTGTAACCAAGGTCGTAAGATTTAAAATTGGGTCCAATTCTTGTCCATGTACTATACTCGAAATTTTTTGCATCAATACGAACAAAGTTGACGCCCCAATTTTTATTTTCTGAATTATAACGAATAAACTTCAGAGGAATCGCAATTTCAGCAATCCAGTAATTACCATAATCTTTAGTCATAGAAAACCACTTAGTATCCCAGCTGTAACTGAGTCCATCTTCACTATCCCCTGTCAACTGACCTTCTGATTGCACATTCAATGCACTTAAAACAAAATAAAATCCGTTTGTCCTTTGATTCAAGGGATCTAAAACAATGGCAACTCCATCGTTTCCATCGTGTCCAATATCTCTTTTTAAACTTTTGATAATTGCAGTACCACTGTCATATACTTTGAAGGCAAAATATAAATTTTTATCATCGAATAAATATTTTACCTCAGTTTGTTTTTTTGCCGCTCCAATATCATTAGGAAATTTTTTATAAAATTGACTAACTGCTTCCACTGTATTCCATGCAGGCTCATCTAATATGCCATCTAATTTAATGGGTATTTTTGTAGGCTGAATCGTTAGCTGAAATTCTTGCTGAATATTGGCATTGGGTTGTGCAATAGCTAGCAGGCTAATTAGGTTTGTGACAAAAAATAGGCTTAGGCATAGAATTTTATTCATGGTCAAGTATATCTGGCCTTCTTTGCTTGGTTCTAATCAATGCTTGTTCTGATCTCCATTGATCCACCTTTTTAGGGTCGCCTTGTAGCAATACTTCAGGAACAGTTAATCCACGAAAGTCTGCAGGCCTTGAGTAAACAGGGGGTGCTAATAAATTATCTTGAAAAGAATCGGTTAAGGCTGAAGTTTCATCATTTAATACACCGGGAATAAGTCTTCCAATGGCATCTACTACCACAGCAGCTGCTAATTCCCCACCACTTAAAACATAATCGCCAATAGATATTTCTTTGGTAACATATAAGTCTCGAATTCTTTGATCAATGCCTTTATAGTGCCCACAAATAATTAAAATTCTATTTTGTAAAGAAAGTGTATTGGCTTGTTTTTGATCAAACCTTGCTCCATCGGGTGTCATAAAAATAATTTCATCAAACTTGCCCGCTTCTTGCAATTGGTCAATGGCGTTGGCCAGTGGTTCGCAAACCATTACCATGCCAGCACCTCCTCCATATTGGTAGTCGTCTACCTGACCATGTTTATTAATAGCCCAGTCTCTGAGGTTATGCAATTTTATAGTAAGCAAACCTTTTTCCTGCGCCCTTTTCATCATACTATGTTCAAAGGGGCTGGCTAATAATTCTGGTAATACTGTTAAAATTTCAATGGTCATATGGTAAAGATAAAAGAATCCTAAGAACTTTGTTTAATCTAATAATTCACCCAAATCGCGTCTGTCTTTTTTAGTAGGTCTTCCTATTTTACTTAAACGCTTTCCAGTTTGAAAAGTGGCGGCCACCTGCCTTACTCGTTCTAATTCTTCAATAGGGGTAAGGTCTTCATAATATTTAATGGCTTCAGCATAAGCCAATCTTCCTTCTAATACTTGTGTCACTCTAATGACCCAATTTTTATGCTCCGTTCTTGCTTCGTACTCATCGCCCACTACTACATTACGGGAAGCTTTCACCGGTTCGCCTTTTATTTTAACGCGTCCTTTGTCAATGGCTTCCGTAGCCTGAGATCTTGTTTTAAAAATACGGATAGACCATAAGTATTTATCTAGTCGTACTTTTTTCTTTTCCGTTTTGATGATAGCAGCAGCTTTCATGCTTAGTCTTGTTTTTCTGCAAAAAATTGATGGAAGTAAGGGATGGTTTCAATGCCTTTATAAAAATTCACAATATCATATTTTTCATTCGGGCTATGTAAGTTATCGCTATCTAATCCAAATCCCATAAATACAATTTTCACCCCTAATTCTTTTTCAAACAAAGAGCAAATTGGAATACTTCCTCCACCACGCACGGGAATAGGTTCTTTGCCAAAAGTTGTGGCAATGGCCTTGGCAGCGCTTTTATATTCGTGAGAATTGATAGGGGTAATATAAGGCTCTCCTCCATGATGTTCAAATGCATTCACTGTAATATTGTCTGGTGCAATTTTTTTAAAATGTGCAAGTACCATGGCCGTAATTTTTTCTGCTGATTGATTCGGCACTAAGCGGCAAGATATTTTTGCAAAAGCCTTAGAAGGTAAAACAGTTTTTGCACCTTCACCGGTATAGCCGCCCCAAATTCCATTCACTTCTAAAGTGGGACGAATACCTGTTCTCTCATTGGTACTATATCCTTTTTCACCCCAAACATCTTGAATACCTAAATCGGTTTTGAATTCATTTTCATCGAATGGCGCCTCTGCCATTTTTTTTCTTTCTGCATCGGTGGATATAATCACATCCTCATAAAAACCAGGAATGGTGATATGATTATTTTCATCATGACATGAGGCAATCATTTTTGATAAAATGGTTATGGGGTTGGCTACGGCACCACCATAGACCCCACTGTGTAAGTCTCTATTTGGTCCTGTAATTTCTAGTTCTATATAACTTAAGCCCCTAACGCCAATGTCTATCGAAGGCGCATCCATACTAATCATAGCCGTATCACTAATTAATATGACATCTGCTTTTAAAAGTTCGGTATGTGTTTTAACGAAGGCTGCTAAGTTGGGACTTCCAATTTCCTCTTCTCCTTCAATGATAAATTTAATATTTGTGCAAAGAGAATTGGTTTTGGTCATTATCTCTAAGGCTTTGACATGCATATAAAACTGACCTTTATCGTCACAGGCACCACGCGCAAATATTTTACCGTCTTTAATAGTCGGATCAAAAGGGCTGCTATGCCAAAGCTCTAAAGGCTCCGCAGGTTGTACATCGTAATGGCCGTAAACAAGCACAGTAGGTAATGCGGGGTCTACATTTATTTCTGCGTATACTATTGGATGGCCCTCTGTTTCATAAATTTTTGTAATAGGCGCCCCTGCCTCTTGCAAAGATTTTTCTACTGCTTTAGCACAGGCTAACATATCGCCGTTGTGTTCGCTCTTAGCACTCACACTGGGTATACTTAGTAAGGCTAATAGCTCTTCTAGGAAACGTTCTTTATTTTTTTCTTGATATTCAGACCATACTTTCATATTCTATAATTTTTTAAATAAATTTTTATAATGCTTATTTATGCTAATTATTTAGGACAATTGATGTTTACTATTTGATAATACATTTTCTATATTCCAATTTAATTTTTTTTCAAAGGGGGCTATTCTTTGTTCACAATTTTCGATGGTGCAAATAGGACAACTAAAAGGCATACAAGGGTCCGTATGTACAAAAAACTCAACGCTATCGCCGAATTTATTTTGAATGAGCACTGCAAAATCATCTACTGCTTCATGTGCTTCGTTTACATTATAATACCAAGGCACAGTTAAGTGGCAATCAATATGCAATAAACTACCATATCTAATTACTCTTAAATTATGCAGGTCAATCCATTTTGCATTTCTTGATAAATTAATTTCCGTAATCACCTCTTTTAATAATATCATGTCTGCTTCGTCCATAATACCAGCCAGGGATTGCCTTACAATTTTGTAACCGTCAAAAATTACATATATACCTAAAAATAGTGCAATGAGGGTGTCAATTTTTTGATAGCCTGTAACTAGCAATAATATAAATCCAATGGCGATGGCAGCGGTGGTGAAAAAATCGATCTGAAATAATTTTCCTGAAGCTAATATGGCTAATGATTTATTTTTTTTGCCAACACGATTTAGGACTAGAGCAGTCACTAAATTAATAATAGCAATGATTACTACTAACCAAATTCCATTATTGAGATTTTGCAAGCTAACTGGGTGTATAAAACTGTCTATGGCTTTATATATAATTAAACAACCTATGCCTATTATTAAAGTTCCTTGAAATGCTGCAGATATAAATTCTGCTTTACCATAACCATAAGGGTGGTCTTTATCCTTGGGTTTGGAAGCAACAAACAAACTATAGGATCCCACTATGGTGGCCACAATATTAACCACACTTTCAAGGCTATCAGATAAAACCGATAAGGAGTGGGTTAATATATAAGTAACTACTTTAAGTAAAAAAACAACAATGGTTAAAGCTGTTACAAAATATTGAACTTTCAAATTTTGTTTAGAATAAGGCACGTTGGAATTATTTTTTAGTGATCGCCTCTGCGTATTTTTTCTGAACGAATTCCCAGTTTACTAAATTCCACCAAGCGTTAATATAGTCGGGGCGTTTATTTTGATACTTCAAATAATAAGCATGTTCCCAAACATCCAAGCCTAGAATGGGCGTTCCTTTTATTTCTGCTATATCCATTAATGGATTATCTTGATTAGGCGTTGAGCAAACGGCTAAACTATCATCTGCTTTAACAATTAACCAAGCCCATCCACTACCAAATCTTGTTTTTGCTACATCGCCGAAACTGGTTTTAAAGTTATCTGATGAACCAAAATTTTTATTAATAGCATCTGCTAATTCACTAGTAGGTGCAGTTGCTGGAGCTGGTTTCATTAAATGCCAAAACATTTCGTGATTGTAATGTCCACCTGCATTGTTTCTCATTTTTGGAGAATAACGCGAAATATTTTTTAATAAATCTGTTAAGCTAGTTGTTTGTGTATCTAATTTTTCTGCAAGCGCAGCATCTGCTAAATTTTTAGCATAAGTAGCGGCATGTTTTGTATAATGTATTTCCATGGTTGCAGCGTCGATATAGGGTTCCAATGCTGCATATCCATAACTTAATGGTTGCTGTATATATTCATTTGCAGCAGTCAATATAGTCATTGAAGTAATTGATGAAATGGGAGTAATTTTAGCCATCAAGGGCATTGCCGCTAGGACCATACCCGCTTTTCCAGTTGAACTAATAAACTGACGTCTGTTTTGAGTAGATTTTGACATGCTTTTATTTTTTAAAATACTTCTGTAAAGTTACTTTAATTGGTTGTAAAAGTCGGTAGTAAAATTCCTGATTAAATAGCTGGGAATCACGCATGGCCTTATAGGTTAAAAACAAGCCAATCGGTATTAAAATAATAGAGGACATCCACATTCCAGAGAAAACATCCCACTGTCCTGATTTTGCTAATTTTTCGCCAAAATTATTAAGTAAGAAAAAGAGTACAAAAAATATAATGGCCAAAACCAAGGGGGTACCTAGGCCGCCTTTTCTAATGATAGAACCCAATGGTGCACCTATTAAAAAAAGTACAAAGCAGGCAAAGGATAAAGTAAATTTCCGATGCCATTCTATTCCATGTGAAGAATTTGCTTTTTTATTTTCTTTATAAGTATCTGAAATAGCCGTAAGGTTATATAAAAGTGAAGAGAACTGATAGCCTGAGGTGAGCTGAATACTACTTATTAAAGAATCGGGAATAAGGGTGCTAAATTTTTTTAAAGGCGTACTATTTTTCTTGGCATTAAAAAGTGCAGTACTATCCTTATAGTTCATAAACCTTAAATAGGAGGCAACATCGGCGTTAGTTTTTTGAATATAGAAGGAGTCTTTGTTTTGTAAAGAGTCCATGGCCTTACTAAGTTGTCTTACGCTTAACATTTTTGGGTCGTACAATACATCACTGGTTTTATTTAGCTGAAAACTTTTCAGGTCAAATACTTTTTTATATTCTTTGAAATAAAGTCTGGTGAATTCCGTATTGGTAGTGCTACGCGCACCTCTTTCCTGATAGCGCCAACCATTGTACATCACAAATTCTAGAAACTTTTTATTAGCAGATACACGCATCACCCCCGATTCGGCCATGATTAAATTATCCTGCAATCCAAATCTTTTTTCAAAGATGGTAATATTATGCATGACACTATCATTCGACTCTTTCTTGCCTAGTTTAATCACATAGCCGTCTATTTTGTCATAAAAAATACCTTCTTTTAAATCAATGGCAGGCTTGGCTATAATGATTTCGTATTTTAAATTGGTAAGCTTCATCTGCGTTACTGGAATAATATTATTTGAAAATAAAAAAGCAATGCCCGCTAAAAAAATAGTGAATATAAATAGCGGACGCATAAAACGAATAAGTGGAATACCTGCTGCTTTAATGGCAATTAGTTCAAAGCTTTCTCCTAAATTTCCAAAGGTCATGATGGAAGAAAACAATAAGGCTAAGGGAAGTGCAGTGGTAAAGGTACTTACAGAAACTAATCCTACTAATTCTAAAATGGTAAATAGGTCTAATCCTTTGCCTACTAAGTCGTCAATGTATAACCAAAAGAATTGCATGGTCAGCACAAAAGTTGAAATAGTGAGTGCTGCCAAAAATGGGCCAATGAAGGCTTTAAGAATTAGTATGTCTAATTTCTTGAACAAAATGTTAGTGCTAACTACCTATACGATGAAAGAGCTCTTTAATCTGATATTCCCAAAGTCGGCTCTGGTCCTTGACTTCGTTTTTCTCAGCAAAATCTTTCACGATTAAAATAGTTTGATTTGAAATTTCAGTTTTTTCAATTCTAAATTCGAAGTATTCATTCTTCTCTCCATGCAACCATCTAAACTTTATAAATTTATCTGGCTCTTGGTCAACTAATTCAGCTTTCTCTGGCACACCTTTATTCCATGAGAAACTAAAAACATTTTCCCATTCATCTACTTTATCTGCAAACCACTCTTGTAACCCAGATGCAGTGGATAAAAATTCAAATAATATGTTAGGTGAACATCTCACCGGAAATTCAAGTGTAAATAATTGTTTCTTACTCATATATAACTAGCTCCTCTTAAAAATTAATTCGTTTGATGCAATAATATTAAATAAAGGGTAGGTTCCAAGTATTTTTTATTATTTATTAGTTAACAAACTGTCAAGACATACATAGAGTATTATCTAAATAAGTATAAGTATATGTAAATCAATATTTTATAACATATTACGATACATTACAATTTCCAATTTTTAACGTATTTATACCTTTTGAATTGATGGTGTATGACTGGTTCTGATCACTTATCTTTGCTCCCCTTAATGTTGTAAGTATGTTTAATAGTTTGAGTGAAAAATTAGAATCTGCGTTTAAGCACCTAAAAGGGCAGGCGAGAATTAATGAATTGAATGTTGCCAATACCTTAAAAGATATTCGAAAGGCTTTATTGGATGCCGATGTCAATTTTAAAATTGCCAAAGAATTTACAGATAGTATTAAAGAGAAGGCCATTGGTGCTAAAGTAATTAATGCTATTAGTCCTGGACAATTAATGGTTAAAATTGTGCAAGATGAATTAACGGCTTTGATGGGTACTGAAGCTTCTTTGATGGATCTTTCTAAAAATCCCACTATTATTTTAGTGGCGGGTTTACAAGGTTCTGGTAAAACTACTTTTTCAGGGAAGTTGGCAAATTATTTAAAAGCCCAAAAAAAATCGCCCTTATTGGTGGCTGCAGATATTTATCGTCCTGCTGCGATGGATCAATTAATGATACTAGCTGAGCAAATTGGGGTAGATGTTTTTGTAGAAAGAGAAAATAATAATGCAGTTTCTATTGCACAAAATGCGTTAGTGTATGCCAAAGCCAATAATAAAAATGTAATTATTATTGATACCGCGGGTCGACTTGCAGTGGATGAAGTGATGATGAATGAAGTGGCTGCCATTAAAAATGAAATTCAACCGCAAGAAATATTATTCGTTGTAGACTCAATGACAGGACAGGATGCAGTGAATACCGCTAAAGTATTTAACGATCGTTTAGATTTTACGGGAGTGGTATTAACAAAATTAGATGGAGATACTAGAGGTGGTGCGGCCTTGTCTATAAAGTACACAGTGAATAAGCCTATCAAGTTCATGAGCAGTGGTGAGAAGTTGGATACGCTCACTGTTTTTCATCCCGAGAGAATGGCCCAAAGAATTTTAGGCATGGGTGATATTACTTCTTTGGTAGAAAAAGCCCAGTCACAATTCGATGAAGCAGAAGCAAAAAAATTAGAAAAAAGAATTCGGAAAAATCAATTTGATTTTGAAGATTTCTTAACGCAGATACAGCAGATAAAAAAAATGGGCAACTTAAAAGATTTAATGGGCATGATTCCAGGTATGGGCAAAAGTTTAAAAGATGTAGATATTAAAGACGATGCCTTTAAAGGAGTGGAAGCCATTATACAATCGATGACCGTTTTGGAAAGAAGAAATCCTGACTTGCTTTCAACAAGTCGTAAACAAAGAATTGCTAAAGGAGCAGGTAAGGATATTGGAGAAATCAATGCTTTTATGAAGCAGTTTGACCAAATGAAGCAGATGATGAAGCAAATGTCTAGCGGGGCAATGCCAGGTAAAATGCCTGGTTTGAGGCGTTAATTCTAAGCTAACTCATTGATAATCATATAATAGTATTTTTTAAACCTAATTTTCCTTTGTTTATTCGGTGGTTTTTATTATATTTGCAGCCGATTAACCCTATTTAATAACGCCTATAAATTTCTATTTAACATGGCAGTAAAGATGAGACTACAACGTCACGGTAGTAAAAAAAGGCCTTTCTACTTTATAGTAGTGGCTGACGGACGTGCACCAAGAGATGGTAAATTCATCCAAAAAATTGGTACTTACAACCCATTAACAGTTCCTGCAACAATCCAATTGGATCGTCAAAAGGCATTGGAGTGGTTAAACAAAGGTGCTCAACCTACAGACACCGTTCACAGAATTTTATCTTTCAAAGGAGTTCTTTATTTGAAGCATTTACTTCGTGGAGTAAAATTAGGTTTGTTTGATGATGCAACCGCAATGGAGAAATTCCAAACATGGTATGCAGCACATGAAACAAAAATTGCAAGTACAAACGATACACACAAAAAAGCAGAAGCTGCTAAAAAAGTGTATGTACCTGTTGCTAAAAAAGTAGCAGAACCAATTGCAGAAGCAACACCAGTGGAAGAAGTTGCTGCACCAGTTGAAGAAGAAACTGCACCAGTTGAAGAAGCTGCACCAGTAGCGGAAGCAACAGCTGATGAGACGCCTGCTGCAGAATAATTTTAAAATTAATCTAGCTTTATAAAAGCCCCTAGTTCCTATCAACGGAATTGGGGGTTTTTTTTGAAAATGATTTTGTCGATAAAAGAATTAAATTAGCAAATGAGTCAGTACATACATATAGGTAAAATAGTAGCGCCCCATGGCATTACGGGTCATGTTATTATTGAGCATGCGCTAGGCAAAGCTATTAGCTTTAAAGGTATTGATGCCATTTTTGTTGAAAAAAATGCAGCTAGTTTTATTCCTTATTTTATACAAAGCGCTTCAGCTAAAACAGATACTATTACTCATTTACAATTGGAAGGCATTAATAGTAGAGAAGCCACTGCGCTAGTCTTGGGTAAAAAAGTTTGGTTACCTCATGACGAATTTCAAAAATTAGTGGATAAGCAGTCGCCCTTGGCTTTATTAGGCTATACGGTAGTGGAAGCCGGCAAGCCTATTGGTATTATTCAAGAAGTAATAGAACAACCGCATCAATTAATGGTTACTATATTATACCAAGGCCAAGAAGCCTATATTCCTTTGCACGAAGAAAGTTTAAAAGCCGTGAACCATAAGGCTAAGACCATTAGCGTTGAACTCCCCGATGGCTTATTGGATTTATATACCTTACCTCCTACGGCACCTTCGGATCAATAGGTAAAGACGAAATTATTTTTCTTTATTCCATTTATCCAACTGCTGCAAAGTAGCGGTTAAGTCTTTAGGTAAAGGGGCTTCTAAATGAAGCGCTGTTTCTTTGTACATAAATGATAAAGTATGCGCATGTAAAGCCTGTCTAGCGAGTATGGGCCTTTCTTCTTCCTCGGTTTTACTTAGTTTAAAATTTTTCTTTTTAATAGAAGACAATAATAATTTCTCACCGTCTCCATAGACATCATCCGCTACAATGGGGTGTCCTATTTGTTTGGCATGCACGCGTATTTGATGTGTTCTTCCGGTATGAATTTGAAAAGAAACCCAAGCGAAGCGTTTGTAATTTTCAATGACTTGGTAAGTTGTTAACGCCATTTTTCCTTTAGCATGTACTACCATGAGGCCCTTTTTTACAGGATGCTCCATAATGGGTTGGTCAATACTACCTTCAGAAGGGGGTCTTCCTAAAACTAAGCCTAGGTATTTTTTTTCAATGGTTCTTCCTTCAAATAGTTCGCTTAATAATTTATGGGCGTCTGCGTTTTTTGCAAATACAATTAAACCACTAGTGTGTTGGTCTAATCGGTGAACGGTAAAAATTTCTCCGTACTTTTCTATTAATAAAGATTTTAAAGAAATATCCTTACCAAATCTATCGGGGATGCTTAATAAACCAGCGGGTTTATTCAAAACAATCATATCCTCATCTTCAAATAATATTGATAACATGTACTATTTATTTGGAAGATTTTCTGGTAAATGATTTATTTAAAAACTTAAGTAATCTTACTTCTTTTTCAGCCAAAAAACGCCATTTACCACGGTCTACATTTTTTTTGGTAAGGTTGGCAAACATGACTCTATCTAAATGTCTTACATCGTAGCCTAAATGTTCAAAAATACGACGCACAATACGATTGCGGCCACTATGAATTTCAATACCAATTACATTTTTAGAAGTATTCGATAAATAACTTACTGCATCGGCAGCAATAAATCCGTCCTCTAATTCAACACCTGCCGCAATAGACTCCATATCGGCCTTGGTCACAGGTTTATCCAAAGTAACTTCGTATATTTTTTTAATCTCGTAAGAAGGGTGTGTTAATTTTTGTGCTAAGTCACCATCGTTGGTTAAAATTAAAACACCTGTTGTGTTTCTATCTAAACGACCCACCGGAAACATTCTTTGTGTGGTGGCGTTTTTAATAATATCTAAAACAGTTTTTCGGCCTTCAGGGTCTGAAGCAGTGCATATATAATCCTTTGGTTTATTTAATAAAATATAAACAGGGGTTACTTGTAATTGTAAAACTTTACCTTTTAATCTTACTACATCTTTGTACTTCACTTTATACCCAGGCTCTAAAACAGTATCTCCATTTACCGCAACATGTCCAGCTTTCACTAATTCTGCTGCTTCTCTTCTTCCCGATATACCAGCGTGTGCAATATATTTATTCAAAGGCATTTGTTCAA
>Ga0209768_10002057_pt1 | contig 12609 bp, 11 predicted proteins | sample LauGreSBDMM110SD_3_FD_187564 | JGI IMG/M metagenome (GOLD analysis project Ga0209768, IMG submission 187564) | Freshwater lake microbial communities from Lake Michigan, USA - Sp13.BD.MM110.SD (SPAdes) (version 2) | ecosystem: Environmental > Aquatic > Freshwater > Lake | place: Lake Michigan... | reverse complement strand
ATTTGGGCGAGCTCAATGACAGAATCATGAAGAATGTTTATTTTGATACCTGCGTCTACCATCAGCCAGGTATTGATTTGTTATTGAAGGTTATCCCTTCCGAAAATGTGTTGTTTGCATCTGAAACTATTGGCGCTGTTCGTGCGGTCAATCCCGAGACTGGCATTAGTTTTGACAATACGCACGAATACATAAAGGCCACACAGGTGGTCAATGATGTCGAAAAGCAAAAAATTTATTCCACCAATGCAATGGGTGTTTATAAACGCTTGGGGTCGCATCCTGCAATAAAAGGACGCTGAATGAGCCTTTTTACTTTTTCGTTCTTTCCAAATTACGCATGCTTCTTGCCCACCCAGGATTATTGAAAATCTTTTTCGCAATATTCTTGGTACTCGAGAAGCGTTCTAATATTTCAGTGATCAGGTAAGGGGGAAAGCCCCATGACTGAAAAATACTACTTTTATAAAGTAACTTTTTTTCATCACAGTTGGTGACGCCGGACATTGAGAAATGTCGCCCGGAAAAGGCGACAGGTGCGTTAAGATCAAATTTTGTAATTTCGAAATTCACAATTGATCATCCCAACCGATCTGGCGTCGTTCCTTGAATTGTTGCGCCTGCAAGGCGATGCGGCCTACAGTTTGATCTTCGCATTCGCTGCTTCGCACAGCCTGCTGCTCACGCTTTTTGCCGGTTATGCCGCCAGCACAGAAGCGCTTGACCTTGGCACCCTCATTGTGGTGGTCTGGTCAGGCAGTTTTCTGGGAGATACGATCCGATTCTGGGTCGGGCGTCGTTTCGGCAACCAATGGCTTTCGCCTTTTCCTCGGATTCACCGCACCAGTCAGATCGTGGTCCAGTTGGTGGATCGCTACTATGTATGGCTGATTTTGTTTCATCGCTATCCACACGGCATTCGGGGTGTGGCTGGGTTTGCCTTCGGCATGTCAAAACTATCCTGGCCCATATTCCTGGCGTTCAATTTTGTGGCGGCAGGACTTTGGTCGGTCGCCATTCTTTTGGCTGGCCATGCGTTTGGCCAAATCTCTGAGAAGCTCATGAGCGATGCCTTCTCTGGTTTTGGCATGCTCATGCTGTTTGTTTTTCTCGTTTTGTCGTGGATCCTCAGCAGGAAACTCGAACGCGTCGCCGAGCGAAGTTAAGCCTCTGCCAGAACCCCATGGCCGCGCCAGTGGCCCGCATTGAAATTCAGACGCAACCGTCATTTATTCACAAGGAATCCCCATGAAAGCCATTGAACATTTATTAGAAGTTTTGATTTTCAACAGCCGGTGGCTGTTGGCACCGTTTTACCTGGGGCTCGTGGTCGGTATCGGCATGTTGTTGGTGAAGTTCGGCCAAGAACTGATCCACGTTGTCCCCCATATTTTCGCTGCCAGCGAGAGTGAAGTGGTGTTGGCTGTTTTGGCCCTGGTCGATCTTTCCCTGGTGGCCAACTTACTCCTGATCGTGATTTTCAGCGGATACGAAAATTTCGTCTCCAAGATCAACACGCAAGGGCATGAAGACAGGCCCGAATGGATGGGTCAGGTGGACTTCGCCGGCTTGAAGATCAAAGTGATCGCCTCGATCGTTGCCATCTCTGCGATTGAGCTGCTGAAGGGCTTCGTGAATCTCGGCGTCCTCCTCAAGAGTGGTGGCGACACGCCCGCGATCTGGTCAGAGGCCGATCAGGCCATTGCCTGGAAAGTTGGCATTCATGTGGTTCTGGTGATCTCTGGTGTGCTCTTTGCCTACATGGACAGTATTTCCGAACGTACCCATGCGCTGAAGCACAAAGGCAATAGCGAGCATTGAGTTGCGCCCATCCGGATGCTGGGCTGCAGCCTGCACTGGCGTCACCGGCCTCAGCCCACACCGCTTGCTCGGCTTATACAGAACTGACCTACCCCATCGTCGAACGCCGACGTTTGGGGATGCACAAGACCTCCATTGCTATCGCTTTTGGGACTAGTAAGACCCCATGAAGTCCTTTTTCCCGATCTCAACACCGTTGTGGCGGAGTATGTTGTAGGCGGTCGTGACGTGAAATAAAAATTGCGGCATGCCATATTTCAAGGCATAGTCTTCGACAGACAACTTTTTCTCTTTGGGCGTGCCTGGGCGCAAAACAATCTCTTGGACCGCGCTGCCATCCAGTTGCGCTGCGGAGATCGCGTCAATCAGCGCCAGCGTCTTAGAGATGCGGTTTTGCAGTTCGGCAAAACTGGGCTCTGTTTCTTCGTAGGCAGCCACTTCAAGCCCAGCGATCCGCAACGGAACACTTTGGGCAAAATCGCAGGCAATTTGCACTTGACGCACCAGCGGCAGCATGTCTGGAAATAAGCGTGATTGCAATAAGGTGACCGGATCAAATTTTCGTTGCTGTGCGTAGGCTTCGCCTTTGTTGAGAACTTCGCTGAGAGCCATGAGCATTTGCTTTAAAACGGGAACCGTGGCTGAATAATGAGAAATAGACATGGCTTTCCAATGGGTTATCAACTGTTAAAGAATGAGAAGCAGAGATGGCCGGGTGATTGGCGTCTGCACCTGAGTCTCAGTATATGGGGGAGTGGCATGGGCTCAAAAAATGAGTAAGATGTTTATTTCTATACAACGACATGACATTGTCTAAATATTCAAAACAGCATGTATTCCACTGACATTGAAACCCAGTTCAACCCTCGCCATGCGGTGCCCAATGTCGAAGCGCATTCCGCCAGAACCCAACAACTGAGCCAAGAAGCCCGGCAGCGTCACAAGGGGATTTACGACCTGCGTTATGGGCCTGGTCCCTTGGCGACGCTGGATGTGTTCAAGGCGGCCCCATCGAATGCACCCTTGCATGTGTTTCTTCATGGCGGGTATTGGCGTGGGCGCGACAAAAGCGATTTCAGTTATCTGGCCGATGCCCTGTTGCCGCATGGGATCACCACCATTGTGATGAATTACGACCTGTGCCCCCAAGTGGAACTGCCTGCCATCGTCGATCAAGTGGCACAAGGCCTGGCATGGGTGCATGAACATGCGGCCGACTGGGGAGCTGACCCCCATCGATACAGCGCTTCCGGTCATTCTGCGGGCGCGCACCTGATTGCGGCAAGCTTGGCAAGGCATGCCAAGGCGACGTCCGTGCCACGGGGCATGCCGTCCTCGGCCGTGCTCATCAGCGGCATCTATGAGTTGGAACCCGTCCTTTCGGTCTCTGTGAACCAAGAAATTCGCCTGCGCCCCGATCAGGTTGCCGCCATGAGCCCCATGCGCCATGCCCCGTGCAAGCCCGTACCCCTGACCGTGGCTGTGGGCGGATCTGAAACGCGGGGCTTCATTGATCAGTCGGAACGCTTTGCCGCCACCTGCGCATCTCAAGGCGCCAATGCGCGCTTTATCGACTTTGAAGGTTGCGACCATTACACCGTCATGCGCCACTTTGAATCACCGGAGGGCGAACTGACGCGTCTGGTGGTGCGCGATCTTTTGTCCATCTGACCCACTTTGGAGAACCACATGCCCACAACCCGCACCCAAGCTCAGCACCCCAACCGCCGCGCATTCCTGATGTCCGCTGGAACCCTGGTTGCCACGGGCACCCTTGCCTATTCAAGTGCTTGGGCTCAAACAGCTTGGCCCGCAAAACCCATCAAGTTGGTGATCCCATTTGCTCCGGGTGGCGTGACCGATACCAGCGGTCGCATCATTGCCGAATACTTGGGCAAGCGTCTCGGACAGCAGGTGGTGCCTGACAACCGCCCGGGCGCTTCAGGCAACATTGGCAGTCAAGTGGTGGCCAGTGCAGAGCCGGATGGCTATACCCTGTTGCTGGTGCTGGACGGCACCTTCGTCATCAACCCCCATGTGTATGACAAGGTTCCGTTCGACCCGCAGCGCGACTTCGCAACGATCGGCAAGATCGGCGACTCCACGACCATCCTTGTGGCGCACCCAGGCTTCAAAGCCAACAACATGCGAGAGTTGATTGACATATCCAAAGCACTGCCCGGCGGTGTTTCCTATGGCACCTCGGGCACGGGCAGCATTGTTCACTTGGCTGGCGAACTGCTCAAACAGCGAACCGGCGCGAATCTGGTTCATATTCCCTATAAGGGTGGCGCCCCAGCCATTGCCGATGCACTGGCAGGCCACACGCCATTGGCATTTGCCTCTGCTGCTTCGGTGCAGAACCATTTGAAGTCTGGCAATCTGAAGGCGCTTGGCGTGCCTTCAGGCAAGCGTTCACGCCAATACCCTGACATTCCCACCTTTGCCGAATCCGGATTGGCCGACTTCGACATCAATTCTTGGGTAGGCCTGGTGGCACCCGCCAAAACACCGCGTGCCATTGTTGAACGCCTCAACACTGAACTGAACGCAGCACTGGCAGACCCTGAAGTGCGTGCAAAGCTTGAAGCCGCAGGCATCGCTGCCACACCTGGGACGGCTGAATCTTTATCGGCCACGATCCGAAAGGAACTGGCGCTTTATGGTGGGGTCGTCAAGGCGGCTGGCATCAAGATGAACTAAGCTGATCATGGAGTCCTCTAGGGTGTGCCCAGAATTGACAATGATCCGAACCGCACGGATGAATCACGATGTGGCCATTTGGCATGGCCAAGGTATGCCCGTTTTGCTGATTCACCCCAACCGAACCAGCCATCGGGTTTGGGACTTCATGGTCGCAGCCAGTCAAAGCAAGATGCCTTTTGTTGCGCCGGCCCTGCGGGGTCATGCGGGCTCTGATTGGCCTCAGTCCGGCTATACGCTGGAGGACCACCGTGATGACCTGCTGGCGCTGATAGAGGCCCTGAGCTGGTCAGAGATGGTCATCGTTGGCCAAGCCACGGGGGCTACCCTGGCCTTGATGCTGGCCACTCAGCTTGAAAAAAGGGTGCGGGGCCTGGTGTTGGCTCAACCAGCGATCGCGATTGGCAGCCATGTCAATGACATGGTGCAGCAACAGGTGAGAGCCACGCCGAAATTTGACAGCCGCGATCAGGCGCGCATGGCCCTGCCATTTTGTGAACGCTGGCGTGATCAGGTCACAGAACATTACCTGGACCATATCCTGCGCCCGCATGACCAGGGCGGGTGGGTGTGGAACTTTTTTTCAGAAGGGGTCTGCGAAACCGAGTCCCAATTGATGCGCGACATGTTGCCGAGTGTCCACTATGCGGGCTCGGCATTGGTGTTTGGCGGTGCCCAATCAACGGTTTTGCCGGCTGAAATGTTCGAGCGTGTGGCTCGCCATTTGCCCAGGGCTCAATTAGACAGCCTTGCAAACGCCAACCACAGGCTGTGCCAAGACAATCCCTTCGAATTCGCTCAAAAGTTGGATGCTTTTTTGCAGTCTTTGAATACTGAAATGGGTTTGGCTTAAAAAATTTATCAAAATCTCAGAAACAAAGCCGCTGGCACCATCCATCTGGAGTTGATTGACAGCACGGCTCTCTGTTAGACAGCCGACTCGTCAAGCTCACCGGTGCGGATGCGCACCACCCGCTCGACCGAGGTGATGAAAATCTTGCCATCGCCAATTTTCCCCGTGCGAGCCGCGCGCACGATGGCATCGACACAGGCGTCCACATCGGCCGACTTGACCACCACTTCCACCTTGACCTTGGGTAAAAAGTCCACCACATACTCAGCACCGCGGTACAACTCGGTGTGTCCTTTTTGACGGCCAAAACCCTTGACCTCGGTCACGGTCAGACCGGTCACGCCACAGTCAGCCAGGGCCTCGCGCACTTCCTCGAGCTTGAAAGGTTTGATGATCGCGGTGATTTGTTTCATGTTCACTCCTGGTTGAAATTTCATTCGCGGAAGCGATTGGTAATAGGATAACGCCAATCTTTGCCAAAGCTGCGGTGGGTGACGCGAATGCCCACCGGGGACTGCCGGCGCTTGTATTCATTGATGCGAATCAAGCGGGTGACCTTCTCCACATCGGCTGGGCTGTGGCCCGATTGCACGATGTGCGCAGGGCTTTCGTCGTTTTCCATGAAGCGCTCCAAGATGTCATCGAGCACCTCATAGGCGGGCAAACTGTCTTGGTCGGTTTGATCGGGCCGCAATTCCGCGCTGGGTGGGCGCGTGATGATGCGCTCTGGGATGGGGTTCAAGCCACGGCCAAAGGGGTCATGGGCATTGCGCCAGTGGGCCAAGCGAAACACCATGGTTTTGACCACGTCTTTGATGACCGCAAAACCCCCCGCCATGTCGCCGTAAAGCGTGCAATAGCCCGTGGCCATTTCGCTTTTATTGCCGGTGGTCAACACAATCGAACCAAATTTATTCGACAAGGCCATCAGCAAGGTCCCACGGATGCGGGCTTGGATGTTTTCTTCGGTGGTGTCGACCGCGCTGTTCGCAAACTCGCCGGCCAAGGTGGCCAAAAAGGCTTCGAATTCCGGCACGATGGAGTGCTCGTCGTAACGCACGCCCATGCGATGGGCCATCTCACGCGCATCGATCCAGCTGATGTCGGCCGTATAGGGCGAGGGCATCATCACGGCGCGGACTTTATCGGGGCCCAAAGCATCAACCGCCACGGCCAGCACCAAAGCGGAGTCGATGCCCCCGGACAACCCCAGCAAGGCCCCCGGAAAACCGTTTTTTCCAATGTAATCGCGCACCCCCATGACCAGGGCATGCCACAGGTCAGACTCCAGGCTTTGCGCTTGGGCCAGCGATGTTTGCACCTGAATCGCCCCATTTGTCTGGGAGAAACCCACGTCAAAGGCTTGCTCTTGAAAACTGTGGGCACGACCCAGCACCTCACCTTGGGTGCCGAGAACAAATGAACGACCCTCAAAGACCACCTCGTCTTGGCCGCCCACCAAATGCGCGTACACCAAGGGCAGGCCGGTTTGCACACACCGCTGGCGCATGGTGGCCTCGCGCTCACCGCCCTTGCCCACATGGAAGGGCGAGGCATTGACCACGGCCAGCATCTGCGCCCCGGCAGCCAAGGCATCTGCAGCTGGGGCCTCGAACCAGGCGTCTTCACAAATCAACAAGCCCACGCGCCAACCGCTGACTTCAAACACACAGCTGCTGTGGCCGGGGGTGAAGTAGCGGCGTTCGTCAAACACTTGGTAGTTGGGCAATTCGCGTTTGTCGGCAAACGCCACCACGTGGCCTTCGCTGACCACACTGGCGCGGTTGAAGCGCTGCGCCACAGACACCGACCGGGTGCGGCTGTCGCCCCCACTGGGATGCCCGACCACCACATGCAGGTCTTTCAGGTCGGCCAAGGCCGTGACGATGCTTTTCAAGGCATCATCGCAGGCTTGGATGAACGAGGGACGCAAAAACAAATCTTCTGCGGCATAGCCACAAATCGACAGCTCAGGCGTCAGCAACAGGCGAACGCCGCGCTGATAACCGGTGCGAGCCGCATCGATGATTTTTTGGGCATTGCCCGCCATGTCGCCCACCACATAATTGAGCTGGGCCACGCTGAGAAGTAGTGTCATAAATAGGGATGGGTACAGAGCGCATGAATTATGGCATCCGGGTTGACAACGACCCCCAAGGCATTGACGCCGCCCAGTGGGACGCCTTGCTGGCGCAGCAAACCCATCCCACGCCCTTCATGCGCCACGCTTACCTGAGCGCCATGCACCACAGCGGCAGCGCCACCCCACAAACCGGTTGGAGCGCCCAATTTTTAAGCCTGTGGCTTGGGGACCAATTGCAGGCCGCCTGCCCGCTCTACCTCAAAAGCCATTCGTATGGCGAGTATGTGTTTGACTGGGCCTGGGCCAATGCCTATGAACAACATGGCCTGGCCTACTACCCCAAGGCCTTGGTGGCAGTGCCCTTTACCCCCGTGCCGGGCAGTCGCTTGTTGGCGCGCGATGACCTGGCCCGCCAAGCCTTGTTGCAAGCGCTGCAACAATGGTGCGATGAGCAACAGGTCTCTTCCTGGCACCTGCTTTTTGGCAGCGATGCGGACCTCGACGCCTGCACCCAGGCCCAGTGGATGCAGCGCCACACAGTGCAGTTCCATTGGCAAAACCAGGGCTGGAGAGACTTCGACGCTTTTTTGGCCAGCCTGCAACAAGAAAAGCGCAAAAAAATCAAACAAGAAAGGCGGCGCGTGGCCGATGCCGGGGTGCAATTTCAAGCCCTGCGCGGTCGCGATATCGGCCGAGCCGAGTGGGATTTTTTCTATGCGTGCTACGAGCGCACCTACTTAGAACACGGCAATGCGCCCTACCTGAGCCGGTCCTTTTTTCAGGCCATGGCCAGCGACATACCCGAGAACTGGTTGCTGCTCCTGGGAGAGCGCGCCGGTATGCCCATGGCCTGCAGCCTGATTGGCCTGTCCGACGGCACCGACCAACCCGCCGTGGCCTATGGCCGGTATTGGGGCGCGCTGGAGCGGGTGGACTGCCTGCACTTTGAAGCCTGTTACTACCAACCCTTGGTGTGGTGCTTGCAAAACGGGGTGCAAAGCTTTGAGGGCGGTGCCCAAGGGGAACACAAAATGGCCCGCGCCTTGATGCCCGTCATGACGCACAGTGCCCATGGGGTGGCTGACCCCCGCTTTTCCCAGGCCATTGGCCAATTTTTAGAGCGCGAAGGACGGGGGGTGGACAACTACATGGAGCACTTGGGCCAGCGCACACCCTACAAACCGGCGAGCGACCAGGCACCCAAGGAATAAATCCAGGGCCGGGTCAGGCCAATCCGTGTTCTTTTTGGTAATTGGCAATGCCGTCCAACACCTCTTGGATGGCCGATTGCGGACCTTCCCAGCCCAAAATTTTCACCCATTTGCCTTGTTCTAAGTCTTTGTAGTGCTCAAAGAAGTGGGCAATGGTTTTCAAACGCATGGGGTTCAAATCTTCGGGCTTTTGCCATTGGGTGTAGATGGACAAAATTTTGTCGGTCGGCACCGCCAAGACCTTGCCGTCCATGCCAGCCTCATCTTCCATTTTCAAAATGCCGATGGGGCGACAGGTCACCACCACGCCAGGGATCAAGGGGACGGGGGTGATCACCAGCACATCCACCGGGTCGCCATCGCCACTGATGGTTTTGGGCACATAGCCGTAGTTGGTGGGGTAATGCATCGATGTGCTCATGAAACGGTCCACAAAAATCGCGCCGGTGGCCTTGTCGACCTCGTATTTCACGGGGTCGGCATTCATGGGAATTTCAATGATGACGTTGAAAGCGTGGGGCAATTGGTCGCCAGGGGTGACGTTATCGAGTGACATGAGGGTTCCAAAACAAAAAAAGAACGGCGCAAAACGCTTCATCCGTATTAACCCGCATTTTACTTTCACTGGCCTTGCAGGCGACAGTCCAAGGGTCAACCCTAGGTGCGATTCGCTTACAGTCCACGGGTTGGCCAATCGGACACCGGGGATTTCACCGGGCTGAGGAAGCAACACATCGGTCGTGGTCCGGCCCCTGTGTTGGACCACCTCAATCTAGGGAAACTCTAAGGAGACTTTATGTCTGGCAACTCAGCGCTCATTTTTGCGCTCGCATGCGGGGTCATTGCCGTGATTTACGGCTTTTGGGCTCGCGCATCCATTCTGTCCATGGACGCAGGCAACGCCCGCATGCAAGAAATTGCAACGGCCATTCAACAAGGCGCCGCCGCCTACCTGGCCCGTCAATACCGCACCATCACCATGGTGGGCGTGGTTTTGGCCATTTTGATCGCGGTCTTTTTGGGCTCACAAACCGCCATTGGTTTTGTCGTTGGCGCACTGTTGTCCGGCGCTTGTGGCTTCATCGGCATGAACGTGTCGGTCAAGGCCAATGTGCGCACCGCACAGGCAGCGACGCACGGCATCGGTCCGGCTTTGGACGTGGCCTTCAAAGGCGGCGCCATCACCGGCATGCTGGTGGTGGGCTTGGGCCTGCTCGGCGTGGGCGGCTTCTTCTGGTTTTTGGTGGGCAACGGCAACCTGACCCCCGATAAAAACTTGGCCACCTTGCTCAACCCCTTGATGGGTTTTGCCTTTGGCTCCTCTTTGATCTCCATCTTCGCCCGTTTGGGCGGTGGCATTTTCACCAAAGGCGCTGACGTGGGCGCCGATTTGGTGGGCAAGGTGGAAGCGGGTATTCCTGAGGACGACCCGCGCAACCCCGCCGTGATCGCCGACAACGTGGGCGACAACGTGGGCGACTGCGCTGGCATGGCCGCCGACTTGTTTGAAACCTATGCAGTGACCTTGATCGCCACCATGGTCTTGGGCGCGTTGATGGTGAATGCGGCCCCCATGGCAGCCGTGCTCTACCCCTTGGTATTGGGCGGCGTGTCCATCATTGCCTCCATCATTGGTTGCTTTTTCGTCAAGGCCTCACCCGGCATGAAAAACGTCATGCCCGCCTTGTACAAAGGCTTGGCCGTGGCTGGCGTGTTGTCCCTGGTGGCCTTTTACTTCGTCACCAAGGCCATCATGCCCGACGACGCCCTGGGTGCTGGCACACAAATCCGCCTGTGGGGCGCATGTGCCGTGGGCTTGATTTTGACCGCCGCATTGGTCTGGGTCACCGAGTACTACACCGGTACGCAATATCCACCTGTCAAACACATTGCACAGGCCTCCACCACGGGTCACGGCACCAACATCATCGCTGGCCTGGGCGTGTCCATGCGCTCCACCGCTTGGCCGGTGCTGATGGTTTGCGCAGCCATTTTGTCGGCCTACCAATTGGGTGAACTCTATGGCATCGCCATCGCCGCCACCGCCATGCTCAGCATGGCCGGCATCGTGGTGGCCTTGGACGCCTACGGCCCCATCACCGACAACGCCGGTGGCATTGCCGAAATGGCAGAGTTGCCCAAGTCGGTGCGCGATGTGACCGACCCCCTGGACGCGGTGGGCAACACCACCAAGGCCGTGACCAAAGGTTATGCCATCGGTTCAGCCGGTTTGGCCGCCCTGGTGCTGTTTGCAGACTACACCCACTCCCTGGAAAGCCGTGGTCTGGAAGTGGCGTTCAGCTTGAGCGACCCGAAAGTGATTGTGGGCTTGTTCATTGGTGGCTTGATCCCCTACCTGTTTGGTGCCATGGCCATGGAAGCCGTGGGCCGCGCTGCAGGCTCGGTGGTGGTCGAAGTGCGCCGCCAATTCGCCGACGGTGAAATCATGGCGGGCAAACGCAAGCCCGACTACAGCGCTGCCGTGGACATGCTGACCACAGCGGCCATCAAGGAAATGGTGGTGCCCTCTTTGCTGCCCGTGGTGGTCCCCGTCATTGTGGGTCTGACCCTGGGCCCAGCCGCCCTGGGTGGATTGCTCATGGGCACCATCGTGACCGGCTTGTTTGTGGCCATCTCCATGTGTACCGGCGGCGGTGCTTGGGACAACGCCAAAAAGTACATTGAAGATGGACACTTTGGCGGCAAAGGCAGCGAAGCGCACAAAGCCGCTGTGACCGGTGACACCGTGGGTGACCCCTACAAAGACACCGCTGGCCCCGCTGTGAACCCCTTGATCAAGATCATCAACATCGTGGCCTTGCTGATCGTGCCCATGCTGCCTGGCAACAACGCGCCCAAGGCCGCGCCAGCCCACGCGAACACACCCCCAGCGGTGATGGCCCCAGCAGCCAGCACTGCGGTGGCACCCACCCTGGCGCCCGTGGCTGAAGCTTCAGCGCCCGCCCCTGCAGCCAGCAAGTAAACCTGTTGCGCTCCCCAAAGACCCGCTTGCGCGGGTCTTTTTTTGCCTCGGGCACAATCAACGCATGGGTTCTCGCACCATTCCTTTGATCGATCAGCGCCAGCTGGGCCCCGCCTGGGATTTGCCTCAGCCCTTGGTCGCGCCCAAGGGCGAGCTGCGCGACTTGCGTTCGCGGCCTTTGCGCGATTTGCGCATCAGCGTGACCGACCGCTGCAACTTTCGCTGCAACTACTGCATGCCCAAAGAGGTGTTTGACAGCAGCTACACCTACTTGCCCCAGTCGTCATTGCTGAGCTTTGAAGAAATCACCCGGGTGGCTCGCCAGTTTGTCGCCCATGGGGTGCAAAAAATTCGGCTCACGGGCGGTGAGCCGCTGCTGCGCAAACACATCGAAGTGCTGATCGCGCAATTGTCTGAACTGCAAACCCCCGAGGGGCAGGCCTTGGACCTGACCTTGACCACCAACGGCTCTTTGCTCACGCGCAAGGCCCCAGCTTTGCAGCAGGCGGGCTTGAAACGCATCACCATCAGCCTGGATGGATTGAGCGACACCGTGTTTCGCCAAATGAACGACGTGGACTTCCCTGTCAGCGATGTGCTGAACGGCATCCAAGCAGCGGTCGATGCTGGCTTGGGCGTTGACGCCTCGGGCAGGCCCAGCGGCATCAAGATCAACATGGTGGTCAAGCGCCACACCAACCTGGGCGAGGTCTTGCCCATGGCGCGGCACTTCCTGGGCAGCGGCATGGCTTTGCGCTTCATTGAGTACATGGACGTGGGTGAAACCAATGGCTGGGCCATGGATGAGGTGGTCCCCTCGCGCGAATTGCTCCAACTGTTGCAAACCGAGTTTGCTTTGGTGCCCTTGTCGGCATCGGCGCCGGGCGAGACCGCCCAGCGCTGGGGCCACGCGGGTGCGGATGGCCAACACGACCCGGCCTTGGGTGAGGTGGGT
>Ga0209768_10002055_pt1 | contig 12614 bp, 12 predicted proteins | sample LauGreSBDMM110SD_3_FD_187564 | JGI IMG/M metagenome (GOLD analysis project Ga0209768, IMG submission 187564) | Freshwater lake microbial communities from Lake Michigan, USA - Sp13.BD.MM110.SD (SPAdes) (version 2) | ecosystem: Environmental > Aquatic > Freshwater > Lake | place: Lake Michigan... | reverse complement strand
AGCGAGGCATTCAAGGGGGGCTCTGTTCGCGTTGACTGTTTCGACGCAAAGCCGTCTGACGTCTGCTGCATCTGGCTGCCTCCCGCGCCGCCCGCGCGGGCATGGCGTGGCCCACGCATTCGAATGGTGCTGCCCAATTTCAGGTGCGCCGCGCCCAGTTTGCGCACCCAGCGCTCACTCACTGTGCTTTGCAGCGGGCGCACACCACGTCAGCCTGCGCTGCTGCGGTATTCGCTGAGCTTGATGGCGTGTGTGCGGCCGTGCGCGCCCGCTCGTGTTGACAGCGGCACGCAGGCTGCTGGCGCACCGCACGCGCTCGCCGCAGTGCTGGGGGGCCGACCGCTGCTCACCCTCGCCTTCGAGGACATGCGCATGGACGTCGGCGCGCCGGTGGTTCACAGACCCTGATGCGAGGCGGCACAAGCATCCAATTAAACCATAGAGCGTCCAAAGCGTCTCACTCAACTGGGTGCGCAGTGAGGTCGAACATGCTCGCCCCTACGATCTTGCACTTGCGCAGCTGGCCCACCTGCAGGGGCGGCACGCCGGGCAGAGCTGCGTCGTGGAGGAAGACGCAGGGGTCTACGTCCGGCGCCTCCAGCGGCGTGCGACCGACGAAGACCCCCTCCTCGTCGATGGTGTCCACCAGCACATCCACCACGCTGCCCACCCGCGTTTCTGCGAAGCGCTCGCAGATGCGCTGCTGCAGGCTGACGATCTCGTCCCGCCGCGCCTCGCGCAGCTCCATGGGCAGCTGCTCTGGGTAGGCGCCTGCGGGGGTGCCCTCCTCCTCGCTGAAGGTGAAGGCGCCCAGGCGCTCGAAGCGGAACTCCCGGCAAAAGTCCACCAGCTCGCGGTGGTCCTCCGCCCGCTCGCCCGGGAAGCCGCAGATGAAAGTGCTGCGCAGTGCCAGGCCCGGGATGCGCGCGCGCAGCTTGCGAAGCAGCGCCTCCGTGTGCTGCCGCGGCGGCCGGTTCATGGCCAGCAGCGTGGTATTGCTGATGTGCTGCAGCGGAATGTCAACGTACTTGACGACCTGTGGAAAGTGAAGTGAGAGAGAGAGAGAGAGAGTGAGAGAGAAGAGCGAGAAGTACCTTTGGAATGGTGGCGATGGCGTCAATCAGTTCGTCCGTGAAGTAGCTGGGGTAGGCGTAGAGGATACGGATCCATTGGATGCCCGGGATGTCCGCCAGCGCAGCCAGCAGCTGCGCCAGGCCGCGTCCGTCAGTCTTTGGAAAGTCCTGGCCGTACTGGTTGGTGTCCTCCGCAATCAGGTTCAGCTCCTTCACGCCCGTGCCCGCCAGGTGGCGCGCCTCCGCCAGCACGTCGTCCCACGGCTTGGAGCGGAACTTGCCGCGGAAGGAGGGGATGGCGCAGAAGGTGCACTTGTGGTCGCACCCCTCCGCCACGCGCAGGTAGGCGGTGTGGCGGGGGGTGAGCGCGTGGCGGTCCCACTCGGGGCGGAAGGGGACGGTGGCAGAGCCCACCAGTACGCGTGAAGAATCTCCCTTGCCGCGCTTGGACTGCTGGCCCAGCGCGCTGTGCAGCTCGCCCGACAGCTTCGGGTACTCCTGGAAGCCAACCACCAGGTCAACCTGCCCAGCAGCGCGTCAGTGAGACGCACAACAAGGGGGCGAGAGCAGCAGCGCAGCCGCGCCTCTGGCAGCTCCGTTGCCAAATCGCCCGCGTAGCGCTGCGCCAAACAGCCCGTCACGATGACGCGGCGGGCCTTGCCGTCCTTCTTGTACCCGGCAGCCTCGAAGATTGCGGAAATTGACTCCTGCTTTGCCTGGCGAACTGCACGCCTTAGCCATGAGTGGCGCCACTAGACACCCAGGCCCACGCACCTCGTCCACGAAGGCGCAGGTGTTGACCACAATGGCGTCAGCCTCCTCGTGCGAGGTCTGCATTGAGCAGCGCGCAGCCGGCTCAGCTTCCCTCACAACTCGCTGTGCCACGGTCCAGGCAAGCGCACCGTGATGTCAAAGCCCTCCCGGAACAGGTCACCCAGCATTACCTCGCCTGTGCGTCGAAGGACGGAGGCATCAGCGTGAGGGTTTGCTGGCGACGGCTGCAGGGGAAGCGTGACGGCGGCGTGCACGGCAGCTAAAACCCAGGTGGGTAGCAGCAGGCTGTGGCCACGGCGCAGCGTGGAGGCTTGCAACTTTCGCGGCAGAGAGCAGAGAGGTGAGACTCACCGTCAACCACGTTCTTCGGGCACCCAAGGGACATCATGCTGACCTTCTGTCTGCGCTTCACGCCGCCGTCGCGCGCCAAAAGCATAGTCTCCTCCCCGGCGGGCGCAGTCTCGGCAGCGCAGGCCAGGTGGCCCACGTAGCACGCTGGCCGACGCGCCGCCTGCTCCGACAGCCTCACGCCGCGCACGGCCGCCGCGCTGCGCCATCCGCCACCTGCCTGAAGCTGCATGGCGAGCATAGGGAATCCGGTGGGCACAAGAAGACGAGGAGCGCTCTCCCGGTTCTACTACAGTAGCCTTTGCTGACGTGGCTTGGAGCGGGGAGTAGGGAGCGGCGGGCAGCAGCGGGGGTGCGGCGGGGCAGGGCACGAGGGTAGCGGCGGGGCAATCGGTTCGCTACGCTCGCCTGTGACCCTTGCTGCTCCTTTGCGGCAGCGCATGCCTGTGCAGTCAGCGTGAAGGGAGTGAGGCGCTACGCGCTGTCTAGAGGGGCACTCCGACCTGGGACACCGCGATGTTTTCGGTCTTGTCAGTCTTGGGCTCCTGCGTGCAGCCTGCGTGCACGCGCGCAGTGTCAGCCGCCGGTGTCAGCCGGTCAGAGAGCCGGAGTTGGGGAGCAGGCTGCCGGGTGGTCCTGCCTCGCTGCAGGCCTGCTTGCGCCCGCCCAGCCGCGCGCACGCGGCTGGCGCTGGCTGCGGCGCTGCCGGCGTTCGCGGCCGGCGCGCAGCTGGTCGGTGCGTCATTCATCCACCCTATCGGAGGCTTGTGGCAGCTCCTCCTCCCGCTCCATCCGAGCCTTCCGCGCGCGGGGGCGACGCCCAGCACCTCTTCTGTTGGCTGGCAACGCTGCTGTGCCAGCACTGGGCGCTGACCTGCCGCCCCATCGCTCACCGTAGGTGTCGGGAGCGCTGTGCCAAAGTTGGTGCTAACAAACGCGGACCTGTCGCAACTTGTAGACACCAACGACGAGTGGATAGCATCGCGGACGGGTGCGCACGCGCATGCGAGCTGCAGCTCCTGTACGCCCTGACGCACCGACGCAGGCATCCGGGAGCGGCGCATCTTGTCCGAGGGCGAGACGCTCACTCAGCTGGCCGTCAGCGCGGCCAAGCAGGCGCGTGTGTCCTCCCAGGCTGCGCGACTGCGCCTCTGACACGCGCTTGCTAGGCGTTGGACATGGCTGGCGTGGCGCCCAGCGAGGTGGACCTCATCCTGCTCTGCACCTCCTCGCCCGACGACGCCTTCGGCGGCGCCTGCCTGGTGCAGGCCGGGCTGGGCGCCAGCAACGCCGCAGCCTTCGACCTGACGGCTGCGTGCAGCGGCTTTGTTGTTGGCCTTGTGTCGGCCACGCAGTACATCCGCTGCGGCAGCGCACGCAACGTGCTAGTCATCGGCGCCGACGCGCTGTCACGCTACGTGGACTGGCGGGACCGGGGGACGTGCATCCTGTTCGGGGACGGCGCGGGGGCTGTGCTGCTGCGCGCAGCCCCCTCCCAGCCCTGCGCCCTCCTGGGCTTCGACCTCAACAGCGACGGCACCGGAAACAAGCACCTCACAGCCTGCTACCAGGGCGCCGGGGGCGCCAAGGCCACAGCACCCGGCGCAGCCCCCTCTGACACTGCGCGCTTCCACAACATCGCAATGTCCGGCTCCGACGTCTTCAAGTTCGCCGTGCGCAGCGTGCCGATGACGTTGACCAAGTCGCTGCAGGCTGCGGGGCTGGAGGCGTCGCAGGTTGACTGGCTGGTGATGCACCAGGCCAACCAGCGCATCCTGGACGCTGTGTCGCAGCGGCTGGCCATCGCGCCCGAGCGCGTCGTCTCCAACATCGCGCGCTTCGGGAACACCAGCGCAGCGTCCATCCCGCTGGCGCTGGACGGCGCCGTGCGCTCGGGGGATGTGCAGGCTGGGCACACGCTCGCCACAGCCGGCTTCGGGGCGGGCCTCTCCTGGGCCTCAGCCATCATCAAGTGGGGCTAGGGCTAGGTGACACAATACAACCAGCATAAACCCCGCATACGCGGCGTCTGGTCTGTCTGTCTGTCTCAGTGTCCGTGTACTCCGTTCCGTGTTTGTCGGCCGGACGAAGCACCTTGCCAAACCCATCCCTTCTGCCCCCGCGTTCGCCGTATTCGTGCATTCATCATGGGGCTGTTCGTACCCGTCGTAGACAGCGAAACGCCTCGCTTAGAGCGTGGCGAAAGCGAGGCAAGACACCGCAGTTTCCATGAGCCGCACACGCTGAGCAGAGGCGCAGCGACTGCTGTGCCGAGGGAGCGTGACACGCTGGCGCAGCAGCCCCTGCACACGTCTTCCGCAGCGCGACGCTTCATCCCCAGCGCGGTCTTCCGCGGCGCCAAGCCCGGCTACGTGTTCACTCGCCGACCGGAGGGACTGGGCTACTACGCAGACGCAGCGCAGGGCGACTTGTGGAGACAGGGGGCGTCGCAGCGCAGCCGAGAGCGCAGTCCGCAGCGCAGCCGCGACCACCGGAGCCGCAGCCGAAGCCGCAGTCGCGAGCGACGTCCCACGGCTCCGAGACTTCCCGCGGTACCGAAGCAGGTAGACGAGGCGAAGCTTTCTGCCGCGCTGGTGCGCAAGCCGACGGGCGATGTCACTGCCACCGCCGCTGAGAGGCAGCAAGCAGCCCTCGCTCGCCTGGCGGAGCAGCGGCGGAGCGGCAGCGGCGCCGGGCAGTGGCACGGGCAGCGCAGATGAGACGATCGGACGTGGGCCTACTATAATACAAAAGCCCAAATAGACGCACCTATAGCGCAGATGAGACGCCTTGCACTTGACTGTATAGAAGAACGCTTGCGAGAAGCAAGTCACACTCATTCCTCGTCGACATCTTCCTCCACGTCCGCGTCCTCCGCCGGCGGGGGTGCCGTGAGCTGCTCCCGGTGCCTCTCCATCTCCGCCAGGATGTCAGCCTCCGGGCGGTAGATGAAGTCGCTCATGCGCCAGCACTGCACGAGGCTGCCCCCAGCCTCCGCGTTCTCGCTCACGCTCACGCAGGTCCAGGGCACAGCTGCGCTCCACTGGAAGTCGAGCACGGGGCTGCCCTTGTGGCCGGGGTGCTGGAAGATGAGCTCGGGGGGCGGCCCACCGGCGGGTGGCTGCCCCAGGCGCTGCGTGTCCCACACGTTCACCAGCCCGTCGCTGCCCGCGCTGGCAAAGACTGTCGGGGCGTCGGGGCACCACTGCACCGCGTTGACCGCATCGGAGTGGCCGCAGAAGACATGCAGCAGCGCAGCCTGGGTGCCCTGGCCGCCCTGGCCGCCCTTGCGCCGGTCGAAGAGGCGCACGCTGTTGTCCGCGCCGCCCGTGAGCACCAGGTGCTCCTGCGCCGCGCTCCAGTCGCAGCAGTGCACGTCTGCGCTGCCGTGCGCGCCCGCCAGCTTGAGCGCGGGCGTCGCCCCGGCCCCGGCATCCCAGAAGCACAGCGCCGAGTCGTCGCCCACGGAGCACAGCTGCGTGTCGCGGGTCGGGTGGAAGGAGACGTCCTCAATCGTCTGGCTGTGCCCGCTGAAGCGAGAGCTGGCCCGCAGCTGCGGCGGCGCACCACCCGCAGCCAGGGCGCCCAGGCCGCCAGAGTTGAGAGAGCCGCGCGCCGCGCCAGCCTCCGCGCCCAGCAGGCTGCTGTCCAGGTCCGCCAGGCGCCACAGGCACACGGCATTGTCCTCGCCACCGCTCGCCACACACGCGCTGCCGGGCGCGGTAGCCAGCGCGAAGCGCGCGTCTGCGGTGTGGCCAACCAGCAGGCAGTCGGGGCGAGAGGGTTCGCTGCGCCCGTCGCCCGCCCGATCCGCCTGTGTGCTCACATTCCACAGGAACGCCTCTGCGCAGTCGCTGTGCGTCACCACAGCCTCGCAGGGCACCCCGTTCACCTCACGGATCTTGTTCACCTCGCCCGGGTGGTACAGCGTCTTGCCCTTGCGGAAGGCCGAAGCGGGGCCAGCAGACCTCTCCCACGCGCGCGCAACCGACGCCGCGTCACAGCACCGCGGTTTCGCCACGTCCACCAAGCAGGCGATCAGCGTGTTGGGCGCGCTGCCGTCAGTCTGCTCAGCGTAGTACAGCCGCTGACGGCTGGAAAAAGTGTCGGCGGATCCAAGCTCGCTCGGAGGACCCCAGCGGCAGGCGAGCGACGGCCACGTGCGGTGCACCGTCGCAAGCCAGTCGTACAGCAGCGGCGTGAGCGCCGCCCAGCGCTGCGAGCCGACAGACTGGGGCGCGAGCGTCAGGCAAGCAGCGTGTGCTCCTAGCGACCGAGACCGCGGGTAGCAACACACCTCCGTCTCAACCATTTGAGCAAGGCGCGTGCAGGTTAACGAGCAAGGTCACGTGGCACAGGCTGAGCTGAGCGGCGCTCCGCGAAAGCAAGGAGCACAAAGGAGCCCACGGCCAGCCTACCTCCACAAGACCACAACTTCGCACAAGCTCCACAGCGAGTTGTAGGAAACCTTGTTTGACAGGAGCGAACAGCCGAGCGAACAGCGACTGAGTCGTACTAAAGACATGATCGCAATTTTGCAGCCCCCGCATCCTCAGGTCTCAGCGGCGCATATCGAGTCAATGTCCGCTGCGCGCGCCGCCTGCACTGAGATTGTAGCGCTGTGCCTCGGGGCTGCGCTTGAGCAACATGTCGGGTCCGCCGCGGGTGCGGGTGATGACGCTGGCATAGGCGTCGGCGCCGGCGTCTCTGCGCTCGTGACCGTGCGCGTCACCGAAGCGACTACGTTGGCATTGTCCGGCGAGCGTGCGGTGGCGTGCGTGGGCGTGGACGTGCTGGGCCAGACCTGTGGAGCGTTGCCAGGCGACTCGATGTCGCTTCTCTCCGCCCTCACCGGCTACACCCGCACCCACGCCGAGTGGGCCACCTCACTCAGTCGCGCAGGAATCCGGCGCCTGGATATCCGCACGGCCGGAAAAGACGACGCGGCGATCCGTTGCTACGCGATGCTGGTTCCGTCGACAGATACCATCGAGCGCGAGGTTGAGAAAGCAGAGGGAAAGCCCTGGCAGGCGCCGCTGATTGCAGTGGCGGGGGTGCCCAAGCCGGAGGAGATGTGCGGCGGCGGATTCCAGATCGAGCTACACCTTTCTTCGGCTTCGGATGACGATGAGGCGGCTCCAGCACTCACGAGCGCGGCCTGCGTGAATGCGCTAGAGGTGCTGGTACGCGCTTCTGCACTGTTGCTGCCTGCATGCGATGTACAGCTGGTGTTGGCGGGCGCGGAGGCGGAGAACGAGCAATCTGAGCAACCGACTGAGCGCATCATCGTCGCCCTGAGCGGCGTCTCGTCAGCGCTGCCGCTTCTGGAGCGCATGCTGCGCGTGCAGAACCTGTGGCGGCCTCCAGCCGCGGTTGAGGACGAGGCGATGGATGCAGCAGCACCGACGGTGCTCGTGGCGTCCGGGCAGGCGTCGGAGGTGTTCGGGACTGGCAACAAGCGCGTCACGTGGAGCGTGGACGTGCTACTGGTGCACCGAGCGAGGGAGGTGCCCACGCCGCCAACCGAGGACGCCATGGATGTCGCCAGTGCCAATGCTGCCCTCCCAGGCGCCCACGTGGTGGGCGCATCGCTCTTCTGCTTCAACCAGTCATCGCTGTTGCACACCCCGCAAGTGGGCGTGCTGGGCGCACTACGCGCCAAGTCGACTGCGGCTGACCTGAAGGAGGCGTTTGGCCTCATGGTGCGCGGCTGTGACGTGCAGTCGGAGGAGGAAGCCATCAACCACTCTGCCGGCGCATGTGCCCTCCTGCGATACGCCCAGGGCACGGACGCTGACGCAGTGACTGTGCGCCCTGAGACGATGGTCGTCCACCGCCGCTGCTTCACTTTCCAGGGCGGCGCGCTGTCCATCGCCGGCGCTGCGCTGGGCCGCAACAACGAGGCGCGCCTGTTCAAGGCGGCGTTGATGCGGGCGCTGATGGCGCTCAAGGCTGCGAGCGGGGGTGCCCTGGCGTCGCCCTTTGAGCGTGGACTGCACTCACACGGACTACCTGCGCTGTCGCGCGCGATGTCGCGCATCATGCTGGGCGGCCCCTCCCCCTCAATGCACGAGCTAGCCGCTGCGCTGGTGCAGCGCGACACGGCGCCAGCGGAAGACGAGCAGGCTGGATCCACCGAACTGGAGCTGTCATCCGTTGGCGCGGCTCATAAGCGGGAGGATGCGGCTGTAACACCTGCGCGCGTGGAGCAGGCGATCTGCGCCGCGTTACTGCGCGTGCTGGACCTGCAGCACCAGGCGCGGGCGACGAAGAAGGGGCCCCCAGACGAGGGCGGTGCTGTGGATGATGAGGCAGACGAGGAGCTAGCACCAGAGGTGGGAGAGGAAGATCCCGACGAGCCCTCCCTCGATGCATGGCGCGCCTCCCGCAGAGGGCGGTCGCCCGAGTCATCTTGGGTCGACACCCAAGAGCTCTCCGATGCAGAGGCAGAGGCCATCTTTCCCACCGGCAAGCGCCAGAGCACGCGCGTCGAGCCTGCGCAGCAGACAAGCCCCGGCGCGGCTGCGGAGTCTCCTGTCAATGCTCCCGCGGAGGACGAGGGCTGGCTGCTGTGAGCGCACCGATCCATTGTACGCAACTGTCCATCGCGCGTCTACTACTTCTTGACGAAACGGCGCAGCGCAAACGGCACCTCCTCTGCCTCTGCGGCGCGCGCCCCGGGCGCCCCACCGACAGCCCCAGCAGCCTTCTTGCCGCCCCTCTCCGCAAGCGCTCGCATGCGCTCCTTCTCCAGCTGCGCGTGCCGCTTCTCGTCGATGACGTTCAGCTGCTTGCGGCGGTGCCTGGCGGTGGGCTTGCGCCGGCCCTTCATCTTCTTCTTGACGTCGGTTGCCTCGGCAGCCTGCTTGCGCGATGCCGCGTCCGCCGCCACAGCCTCCGCGCGGCGCGCCAGCTGCACCTCGCGCGGTTCGCGCATGATGCCGCCCAGCGCGTCGGGATCCAGCATGATCATGCCCGGCTGCAGCTTGTCCAGCAGCGCGTGAACCTCCGCCTCCTGGCGCTGCTGATTCGTCTCGTACGGGTTGGCCACGAAGGAGTCGTAGTTGGGCTCGCCGGAGCCGGGCACCTGCGCGCGGGCGGGGGGTCAGTGTGGGGCTGGGTGGTGAGGCGAGCCGCGTGCGCTCCGGGCGTCGCCGATATCTGCCCAGGCCCTGCTCTGCTGTTGCGCCCAGTGTGTGAACGTTTCGTGCTGTTGCCGCGGCGGCGTGGGATGAGGCCGCCGGGAGGCCTAAGCTGGCGCGTGCGTGCGAGCGTGCGAGCGCTGTGCCCCCGCGCGCGCCGCCGGGGGCGCACCAGCAGCGAGGACACCCCCCCCGAGTGCCCCACCCCCAGCACGTCGTCGTAGGGGCAGAAGCGCGCGGTGTGCACCGCGGTGCCCCCTCCTTGCACCAGGTGGCTCAGGTACGGGCTGTGCGCCTTGGCCCCCAGCGCGTCGCGCCACACCTGCACGTGCGGCCCGTAGCCCACCGCCAGCATGCCCCGCTGACTCACCGCCAGGCTGCTGGCCGGGGTGGCCGAGAAGTAGGCGTGGAGGGGCTTGAAGGTGCGCAGGTCCCACACCTTCACCTGCCCGTCCTGCCCCGCGCTCACCAGGTGCCGCCCGCTGCCGTCGCACGCCAGCGCGCGCACGGCGCCGCGGTGGGCGAGGAGGGACACGAGCGGGGTGCCGCTGCTGGGGCTCCACAGGCTCACGGTGCCGTTGCCGTGGCCAGCCTGCAGCACGCCGTTGTGCCCGTTGGCGCACAGCACCTCGCACCGCCCCAGCCGCGTGCGGTGCTGCGCAACGATGGCGCCTGTGCTGGTGTCCTGGTAGCGCAGGCAGCCGGACTCGCCCACGCTGGCCAGCAGGAAGAAGCGGTTCAGAAACTCCAGCGCCAGCGCGCGCTCGTGCTCGCGTAGGCAGTGCACCTCCAGGCCGCGCTTGTCGTAGATGTAGACATACCTGGGAGTGGAGAGGTGAGACACGCGGGTGCACACAGGCACACGCAAACGGGCCGCCGCCGCGCACTTCTCCTGCGCGGCCGCGAAGAAGTTGGTGTTGTGCAGGAACTTCACCGCGCGCGTCGTCTCGCGGACCTGCACCACAAGGCTCAGCACGAGCTAGGCGCGCCGCAGCAGAGCTACGCGCCTGCAACTCCGTCACCAGCCGCGGACGCGTCCAGTCGAACAGCGCCAGGTGCCCTCTGCGCCCGCCGATGAGCATGTGGCGCCCGTTGGGCGTGTAGTCGAGGCAGTAGGGGCCGAGGTCGGGGAGGGAGAGGTCGAAGGCTTTGCGGGCTGAGGTAGCGTCAGACGCGCCCACCAGCGCCTGCTGGCTGAACCGGTACGTGCGCTCCATGCCCTCAGCCTCCAGGAAGCCAGCCTCGGCGGGCAGCAGCCACTGCTCCGTCTGAGGGCGCGAGTCAGGCCAGCACGCGTGCAAGGGTTGCTGGACGCACCTTCGCTGCGCTCAGCGCAGCCTCACGAGCCAGCTTGTCTGACGCATTCAGCTCGCCGCGTAGCTTACGGTCCGACATTTTGCTTGTGTCGACCTGGGAGGACGAAGCTGAGTGAGTGCAAACATCGCTAGCCGCCGGCAAGCGCCTTGCCTTCTTGCCGCGCTTGAACTTGCTCAGCGACACGCTCAGCAGCTTCTCCTGCGCCTTAGCGCGCGCAGCCGCGGCGGCCGAGCCGCCCGCGGGCCGCTCGCGCTCTTCCATAGCGTCACGGGACAGCCGGGGGCACGAGTATGACTAGCAGAAGCGGTCAAGCAGCAGCAGAAGAGCAGGACGGCCCGGGTGGACGCGATAGAGTATATATATGTATGAACACCAAGAAGGACAAAGCTGGGTAGTAGCAACAGCGGGAAGAGCCGACAAGCGAGCGGTCACAAGTCAAGCACGCCCTCAACGATGCCCAGGTGCGCGAAGGAGGATGCGCGCGGGAAGGAGGCGCCTGACAGCTGATGTGCGTCGTACGCCCAGTGGGGGAGCGCGGGTGGCTGCGGCACCAGCATTGGGCCGCAAAATTGCGCATGCTGCGCCGCCCGACCCAGCATCGCCTGGTGATGCTGATGCGCAGCCTGAACCGCAGCCGCGGCCGCCGCATGCAGCACTGCTGCAGTCACGGCGTCTTGGCGCAGCCCGGCGGCGCCAACGGCCAGGTTGAGGTGCGCCAGCTGCTCCTCCGCCGCCAGCGCTCGTGTGTCGTAGTGTGGCGGCGCGATGCCCGGGGCCATCGGGCGGCGGCCCCCGTCCAGCGAGATGCCACGCCGGCCGTGCATGGGCGCTCGAGCATGCGTATCAATGAGGCCGTACGCAGCCAGCTCCGCGAACGTGTCCTCCGGCGGCGGCGTCAGCGGAGGCGATGCGCTGCGCGGCTGCGAGGCGGTGCTGCCGGAGCTGGGCGAGTGGGGCAGAGGGTGGTTTGTGGGCGACGCACTGCGCGAGCCAAAGGGGTGGCAGGGCTCACGTAGCTCGCCAGGCCGGTGGGCGAAGAAGCAGACGCGGCGGCAGCAGGCCACGCCATCCTTGCAGCTCTGCGTGCGGTAGCGGCTCGGGTGCAGCCAGCACTCGAAGACGCCGTGCGCGTACTGGCAGCCATCGCCCCGCCGACAGCTGCCCTTGCGGAAGTCGGGGCAGGCTGTGCCCGCATAGGAAACGCGCCGCGGGTCGCGGCGCCGCGCCTTCTCGCCCGGGTGCGTGAACGGGCACTCCGTCCAGTCGTGCGCTCGCGTCTTGGTGCACCTCCGCACCTTGAAGTGGTACATCTTGAAGTCGTCCGTGCAGGCATCCACGCACGACGGTGCCGCGCACACAGCCGCGGGGCCGCCCAGGTGCAGAACCTGCGGCACGCTGCAAGGGAGAGCGTGAGATACTGGGTGAGAGAGCCAGAAAAGCTGCGTCAGCGTATCTCACTCCCTAACTGCCAATCGCACGCACCACCACTCGTCAAAAGGGGCAGCCTGACCCTGGTGCCCGCTCACTGATATCCACTGCTGCGGCGCGGCCGGGTCGTCTCCAGCGCGAGGCGAAGGAGTGCACTCAGGCCAGTTGCTGCCAGCCTGTCTTCGGCTGTGCCCGTCCGCGACGAGCTGGCGCCCCCGCGACTCGCCGAGCGTGCACATGTCGGGCGCGCAGGCGAGCGCAACACCCTGCAGCTGCGCCCGCGCTCCGACGGAGTGGTTTCCGAGCTGTGCCTCGCGAGTGCGCAGCCTGCCCGCGGCCGGGCTATGGCCCCCGAGCCCCAGCCCGCGCGCTGCGCAGCTATGCCCTGTGTGGCAGGCACCAGCGGATACTAAAGGCGCGACGAGGCCACCAAGTTGGAAATGTATCTCGGCTACAATTGTATCTCCTCGAAGTTGGTTGAAACTGAACTGCTGACGAAGCACTCGAACGTGTTGTAAAACGAAGCTGCTCC
>Ga0209768_10002044_pt1 | contig 12666 bp, 10 predicted proteins | sample LauGreSBDMM110SD_3_FD_187564 | JGI IMG/M metagenome (GOLD analysis project Ga0209768, IMG submission 187564) | Freshwater lake microbial communities from Lake Michigan, USA - Sp13.BD.MM110.SD (SPAdes) (version 2) | ecosystem: Environmental > Aquatic > Freshwater > Lake | place: Lake Michigan... | reverse complement strand
TGTTTTCAATGTTCCAAACGTCGCCATCGGTAATGAGTAACACGTCGGCTGAATCTGTGACTTCGGGGTTGTTGCGCGCTTTGCCATTGGCGTTCATGTTGAACACATCGGTCATGGCCATGCCCAATTCAGTGCCGCCCAAGTCGGCTTCTGTTTTGTCGAGGGTGCTGAGCAAACTTTGAATGCGTTCGCTGTATGCCATCGTCATCTTTTTGGTGACGCGGTCAATGCTGCTGCCAAAGCGCGTGTAGGCAAAGCTGTCTTCTTCGTTCAGTTGCTTGAAGAGATGTTTGAGCGCCACGCGAGCTTGTTTCATGCTGTCGCCGGCCATGGATCCTGAGCAATCTAGCAGCACTTTGAGTCTGAGCTTGCTGGGCTTGGTGTTGGGCAGTTTGGGGCAGAAGCTGGTGATGATGGCGGTGGTGTTGCTGCCTTCTGTGTCGGGGCCGGCTATGCAGAATGACTCGCCTTCTAGGTCTTCTATGAGGAGCACGAAGTCGCGGTCTAGATAGGTTTGCTTACCCAGTTGCACGTTGATGCCGTCAAAGCTTTTGGTGGTTTTGATGGGGTGAGTGGGGCTGCTCACCATGCCTTTGGCTGCGGTGCCTTGAATGTCCAAGGTCATGAAGAAGCCGTATTCCACTAGGCCGTTTGCAGTCGCGGTTTGGTGTGGTTGAAGGCCGCCTTGTTGGTGTTGATCGGCATAGCGTGGGGCAATGGTGGTGGGGATGTTGAGCCTGATGCGGTCAGCTTCAAAGTTGAGAAGTTGGGCGTATTCGATTTCGATGACGGCGGTTTCGCCGGGGAGTAGGTTGCCTAGGTTGGCAGTGTAAAGGCCGCGTCCGGAGCGCTCCACCATGATGGGGGAGTCGCCGTTGTCGATGGCTTCTTCGTATTGTTTGACGGCTTGTTTCTTTTCTATCACCGTGCCGTTGAGGCGTTTGCCGTTTAGCTCTACCGCTAAGTTGAGCAGCGTGGCGCCCCATGCCAGTGGGAATGTGTAGACGGTTTCTAAGGTGTCTTCTGATTCGTTGGTGTAAGTTTGGCGCACCTTCATTCTTAAAAGCAGGCCATCGAGTTTGCCGTGCACATGGACCGATTTCATGGCAACTTCTTCGCCGTTGCAGGTGAGGGTGCAGTTTTCTTTTTCTTCGTACATGGTCAGGCCTTGATTTCTTGAATGGTTTTCATGACTGCTTTGACAAGCGCTCTGATTTGTTCGGGGCTCATGTCGGCTTCTTCGGGGCTAATTTGCAATTCAATGCCAGGGGCTACGTGGATGTGGCTCTTGACTTGAATATCGCCAGGCTTGCGGGGCTTGGTGGGTATTTGCAGTTCTTCTCCGTTTTGGATGTCTGCAATCCGTTCTAAGGAAATGCCAGCGTCTGAAAGTTGTTTGACTTTTAAAAGCTGGTCTAGGTGAGCGGATAGGTAATGAGCCGCCCTGGTTTCGCCAATGGGCCTGTCTACAAGCCCCATTTGCATGTAATACCTCACCGTGCGCTTAGGCAAATCGGTGAGGGTGCAGAGTTCATCAAGACTGAAAGTTTTAGACATGAGCCTATATTAACACCAAAACTGTTTAAATCAAGTGTTATTATAAATCAATGTTAATTTGACCTCAATTAAATATTCCCTGTCTGAGACTACCAAGCGCTCACCAAATGAGCCAACCTCAATTACTTTTGTTGTTTTCTGTATTCCCAAGGTGGGTTAGGCAGTTTGTCTTTCCAAAGTCCAATGGCTTGAGACCTTGCAGAATGCTCTGCTTGTGAATAAATTTCTCGATCTTCTTTGGGCTGCTCAGAAGCATATTTCTTGTAGTGCCAAGCCATGCCTAATTTAATTTGCTCTAAACATACGTCAGCGCCGTTTTGTAAAACCTTGCCCAAGGTTCGGCCATATTTGTCTTTCTTCTGATACTCAACTGTCACTTCTTTACTGTGAACCAGGTGGTGTAAAGATTGTTTTGACTTTTGTCCAAATGCCTGAGCCTTCTCTGGCGCATCAATACCTTGTAAGCGAATCTTGTGTTGCGTGTTGTTGGCGTCAAGAACAGTGATGGTGTCGCCGTCAGCTACGTGGACGACTCTGCCTTGCAGGGTGCTTGCATTTAGGTTACCTGCAAGCAATAAGAGAAGGCTAGCAAGACAATTAAAGATGTTCATACTATGTCATGGTAGCAATGAATGTGGTTATATCAAAACTATGTTGATCTGATCTCAACTAAAAAATACAAACATTAACCTTGAAGACATTTTCTTCAAGCAAGAGTGCTATCGCAAGTGCTTACGCAATTCAAAATTAGCAGGGATGGCGATTATGGGCCGGTGAGATGCGCTATCCTGCGCCGCCATTCAGTGTTGCTGGAATGTGGACCGATTGGATTTGGGAAGGTTGGGCATTAAGCCTCACAATGCCTAGTTATGGGAGGAAGGGCTAGGATGATTGCCAGGGCTTACAAGGTGAGTAGGGCAATAACTGCGGTCTAAACAATTTTGATCTGACGGTACAGATTTGATTACTTTGGCAACCCTGAAGCTTACCCACTAAATCGATTGAGGTGTGTGCTCAAATTTGGAGTACTTTCTGACCTCTTAAATAGAATAAAAAAGTACGAATTAAATATAACAAATTAAGCTATTTTGTGTTCAAAAAAAACAATATAGAACCAAATCAATTTATGTGGTTGAGAGTAACCATTTTTTTTCGTGGGCGTAATAAACTTATACAAATGACACTTGTCGTGACATCTCTCGGATAAACCCAACAATATTCATCTTTAGCTAAAAGTGTTGACATGAAAAATTTCTTGAAATGGTTAAAGTCATTTTTTGGCTTTGGTGCGCCTGAACTATCAAAAAAAGAGAAGCTTGACTTTTTGCTCGAAGAAATTGGCTCGCAAAACAAGCTGAATGAATGTAAGCAAATAGCCTTTCAGCTAATTCAAAAGAAAGATCCTATTCAACCTGAAAAGGTTCATCCATACGAGACATCAATAAAAGGTGACTGCATCATTGCTGACGCTGCATTAACTGAATATCACACTGAAGAGTTGAATAAAAGCTTTGGTGACGCACAGTATTTGATGACGCTTATACAGAATGGTATTGGAATTGAGTTAAGTAATTCATCAGCAAAAAATGTGAAGCAAAAAATCACTGGCCAAATTGCTCTTGCAACACCTGAAGTCGATAAGGTTAAAAAAGACTTGGTTGCAGCTAAAAAAGATCTCGATGTTTTCAAAGGTGCAAATGCATTAAGTTCGGAGGCAACTTACCCAGAGTCGAGAAGCAACTCACTTTATTTTATTCTTGGTGCGGCCTTACTAGAAGCCCTTTTCAATATAGCTTTTCTGCGCGAACAACTAGACGGCCCAATAGCACTGTTTGTTGCGATAGCTGTCGCTGCTATGAATGTTGGAGTTAACGTTTGGTTTGGAATAAAGTATAGATTTAAAAACCACATCGATCCAAAATTGTCGGACCAGGGACATCTTTACAGACTGTATGCATTTATTGCTATTATTTTTCTAAATGCTTCCATAGCCTACGTTCGATATGAAATGCTGCCTGAAGGCCAAGGGTTAAACGCTCAATTTTTGCTAGAAAGTGGAGTACTTTTCTTTGTTGGAATTATCCTTGGTGTTGCGGCATTTAATAAAGGATACGCTCTGGATGATCCTTATCCGCAATACGGGCTACTGAGCAGGAAAGTTGCTGACTTAGAAGAAGAAATCAAAAATTTTGCATCTCAACACGCTGATTTTTGTGAGGCCACAAAAAAACAGGCAACTACTGCACATCAAAATTTAAAACAAAAAATCTACGCATCTGCAAATTCTTTAAGCATGACTCTGCCAGAGATGTCGAAGAAACTGCATGAGTGGAGCGCTCAGCGAAACCAATTGAATCATGTTTATACGCAGCTGGTTGAAATATTCAGGGGGGTTGTGGTCGCATATCATCCGGATAGTTCAACTTACCCTTCAGAAATTTCAAATCTGCCCGCAAATAAGCAACTTGAAGCACACCAAAAACAAGTTGAAGAATTCATTGTTAACAAAGAAAAAATTGACTCATCAGTGAACAACCTCGTAGCACAAGTGGATGCTAGCGACGATGGTCTTCATTTATGGCTGACAAACGATGAAGCCGCTTCGCTTTGGAGGTGGCCCAATTGAAATACAAATCTAGTTCAAAAAAAAATTCTGATGGAAAATTATTTTTCTTCTCTTCTCTTTTCTTATTTTTATTAGTCGTTAGTTTATGGTTACTTATTTCTCCAAGTGAATTTAATAAGTGCGATTCTGGAAAGAGTCTTCACGAGTGTGGATGTCCAATCGATAAAGATTTGATTTCAAAACGAAATGTTATTTTGATTGATACAACTGATCCTATTGCACCGGGAAAATTTCCAGATATCAGGAATTTAATTGAGTCATTTGCGACAGAGCCAGAACCATTTTTCAAATGGCTTACGAACGGTAAAAAAGTAGAGATGACTTCGCTTTATCTGCTATCGGACAAAATTCCAGCAGACATGCTGCCAATAGGAAAGTTTTGCAAGCCACCTCCCAATATCGCCTTAATTGCCTCATCTTCTAATCAAAAGATTAAAAAAATGCAAATAGGAATCGCAACCGAAATTGACGAGGCGCTTTCACCTTTGTACCAACTAAGTAAAGCAAAAGCCTCTCCAATTATTGAAACGTTGGCTATTTCAACTGCTAATGCAACTTCATGGAACCCTGGAGGCAATTTGATTCTTGTTTCTGACATGTTGCAAAATTCAGAAGCATGTGGGTGGTTTGAAAAAAACGAAGTAATTCCAAAATATTCAAATATTTCTCCTACATGTGAACTCTATTTAAACAAGTTAAAAGCTAATCTACAGAAAACAAGTTTGTATAAAAATAACACAAATGTGGCGATTTGCCTGTTGCCTCCCATTGATGGAAAAAAACCGAAGTCAGGTCTTATGGCTTTTTGGCATGAGCTTTTTCAAGATTTGCTAAGTTACGACTTAATTGAGTCATGCAACCCTGCAGAAATAAATCTTCGAATGACGAGTTTGCGAAATTAGTATGAAAAAAACAGCAGGGGACGTCTTTGTACGATTTTTGGTTATAGGCTTAATTGCTTTAATTTTACTTATTGTTGGTGTAAAAACTTACACGACGAATAGTGACTTTGCAACATTAACGTTGGCTGCAACAATTTTTATAGTTAATTTGATGATTGTTGCTGGGTATACCTTGGCAGTAATAAATAACCCCGAAATGCTCAAGGAGGAGGATGCGCCTGACCTTGCCTACTATCTTGGATTTTCTTTAACTGTAGCGTCACTTGCAGTAAGCTTTATTTCAGATGTTGGACTTGCCTCAGATGCAGCAGCAAAGAGTAACTTAGTTAAGGGGTCGCTAGCGCAATTCGGTGCTGGGCTACTTGCCACACTTATTGGATTAATTTCTAAAATTGCTATTACTTCAAAACAGTCCTTAATTGCAAGTAATCCAACGCAGCTATATCAAGAGTTTAGGACCGAAATTCGATCCTTTGAATCTGAGTTGATAAATCTAACTACTAATTTGGATAACTCTATCAAATCGGCCTGTCTTTCAATGCAAACATCAGCAGAGTCAGCTGCATCTTCGATGGAGAAACTTTCCGAGAAACTAAAAGCTAGTTCTGAGGCTATTTCTGAAAGCTTAACAATTGAAAAAATTTCAAACCCAATAGCTGAATTTTCAAGTGAACTTCTTAAATTAAAGGACCCTGCGCAACAATTGAGGACTGAATTTGTTCAGCTTACAGGTGGCTCTAATAATGTTTTCAAGGGCTTCTCTGGCTTAGATGCGTCGGTTTCAGAATTGACAAAAAAAATAGGTGAGGAAGTACGAATTTCTTCCATGCTTGTTGATACAAACAGTCGCTTAACTGAAGTGGGTAAAGTGAACATCAACTTATTAGAAGCTCAACAAGAGACGCTAGTGGAAGTTAATAAGCAGCTTACTAGATTGCGCAATGGAACTGGTAAGGCTGCTGAAAATTATCAGCTTGTAGCAGATGCAACTGGTGAAATTTTAAATTCAAGCGGTGTGCTTCAATCTGATTTGAAGGCTATAAGTCATCTCATTCAAATCGTCTCTAAAAGCATCGGCGATCTTGTGTCAATCGCAAATAGCTTTGAAGCTTCAATTTCAACTTCCAGTGGTAGCTTGGATGTATTAGGTCAAAAAGCTACAGCGGTAACCTCAGACTTATCTAAAACTGCTCTCGTATTATCCGACGCCAATACTAAAATAAGTGAAATGCCCGGGTCAATAGAAAAAACAATTACATCTCTGAATGCGTTGAGCGATTCATTGAGTGACACAACTCATTCAGCGCAACCTTTCGCTCAGTCGTTGCAAAATATGAGTATCCCTCTTAATAGTACGACGGATTCAACAAAATCATTGCAGCTGGCAATTGTTAAGTTAAATCAAGATGTAGAGCTTCTATCAAGCATCCTCGCCCAAGCTGCTACAAAGACTCAGATATAAATATTGCTGTGTTTAATTCTAGAAAAGTCTCTCAAGAACGAGTAATGGGTATATCGTTTGTTGACATACTCATCCAAGCTGTTTTTTTGCTGCTATTAATTTTGATGGTCGGTTACGTAGATCCAGTAATCCAAAATAATTTCGAATTTCATGAGGCCGGAAAAGACCTTTGCAATAAGATCAATAAAGATTCACCTGTATCTTGCGTTGAGTTCATAAAAAATAAAGACGTTGAATTGACGAACGCAGGCGAAAAAAATGTAGATCCCGCAAAAGACTTTTGCAGCAAGCGAAAGTTATCACCAAAAGATTGCAAAAGCACACTTGATCAATTGGCTGACAATGGAAGTTTGTTCCCTTGTATGCCGCCAGTTTCAAAATCGGAAACTACGCGTACTGCCTATTTCATTATTCGTGCGCCTGGAGAAATAGAGTTCAATAGGTTTTCAGATGAGTATATTAAATACTTAGTGGGTAAAGGTTTTTCTGAGAAGTTGCGAAATACAGAGGCCATTGTTGCAAATGGCAAAAAAATTTATTCTCCTTCTGAAATAATTTCAAGCTTCGCCTTTATAAAAGAAGAAAGTTGTTTTCACGAGTTTTCTGGAGATAGGCCAGGTAAGTTTAGTAATTCTGATCTAGCTAAAGAATTAAACGCTGTTCGAAGTTTAAGAATCATTGCAAAGTGACTTTCTCTAAATCTTTTGTGAAAAATTTCATATTAGGATGGTTTTTAAGCATTTAAAAAAAGTGATCATCTATATGCGTACAAATAAATGAATTAGAGGCTTACTGATGAATTCTGGAAGCAATGCTCTGATCGTGACTATTCAAATTGATAGACTTACATTTCTGCCCGTACACAATCAAAAACAGTCATCTTGAATTCTTTGGCCATCTTGGTGCATTTGTCGTTAAACTTGTAGAAGAAGTCGCGCACAATATCTGTGTCATAAAACTTGGCTTTGGCGGTGGTTCTAAACCACAGTTCTTCATACAGGCGCTCTGTGCCATGCACACCCCATCGGAGTTTTTCTTTTTCGTCTAGTTTCCAGTTGGTGTAGTTGGGGGTAATGCGAATGGCGTCTATCAACTGGGTGGCCATGCCCATTTCAAACAAATGGTTGGCGTTTTCTACGTCGGTCTGCTTCAAAGACTTTTCTAGTTTCTCCGTGGGGTAACTGTCTTCGTAGGTTGTGCGGTGCACGGTTACTTCACCATATGCCATACGAATAATGCCGCTGCTAAGGATGTAGATGCAGGCACTGCCGCAGTGGTGCTTGGGACCTACGTAGGTGTTTAAATTTTCTTTGCGAACGATCTTGCCTATTGCTATAGCGGCAGAAGGGCTGCCCCCTGCCGTATTCAAAACGACGCTATTTAGTTTGATCTTATAACCTTCGCTTTTAATTTCGTTCAAAACTTTTTGAAACTGAAGGTCGTCTTCGTATTTAATACGACCCTCAATTTTGAGAACAACGACTTTTTTGGGATGGTCTACTTTGTCGACATAGATGCCTGCGGTGGCAGTCAACTCCCACATGGCAAAGGCTAATGCGGCTATAGAACTGAAAAGTCTCATGCTATTGTCTTATACGATTCATGATGGGGCTAACTCATCTTGCCACAGGCTCTCATTTATCGAGCCTCCAATTTGTAAACAATCTCGATCTGACTCCAAATAAATCCCCAACTTTTAGTCAAGAATTACATACCTACGGTATGGCGGTTAACCAAACCCATCAATTTGACAGCCCAGCATTTTTCGTGGTTTGCTGAAAAAGGACAAGCGCTTGAGCTTGAAACTTCAGACAACACAGAAAGGCCCAGCCATGAAAACTCTGCCACCTAATGCACACCTCAGAGACTACACAGAATTTGACCACGACGACAACCTACCACTCAAAGGTGAGTTAACTCTGATGTTTGGCCAACTGGCCATGTGCATCAATCCATGTGCAGGTTATGGCGGCACAGAAAAAACTTTATGGGCCGTAGTAGGAGAGCACATGCGCTTCACCACCCGAGATAATGCTCATGGCTACCAATACGGCCTGTGTCTAGAATTAGATCCTCAGGCTCAAACCATCACCCTAGATTACTACGCCTCAGAAAATGACTACGAAGAGCGCAAAGTCGATTCCCAAAAAACGATTCACATCAATGAGTTCGGCAGGTTCGATGTGCTCTTTGACAAATATATCTACGACATGACCTCGCTGGGCCTAGCCTGGCCGTCAGACCCCATTAAACCCCTCGCCAACCCGCAATACTCAGCCGCCAAAGGCGCAGTGCTAGGCGCACTCATTGGCGACGCTGCCGGTGGCATTCTGGAGTTTATGGGCCGTCCACCCACACCCAAAGAAGCTAGAAACGCTTTGCAATGGATGCCAGGCGGTGGCGTGTTCAGTTTGGCCCCGGGGCAATTTACCGACGATGGCGAGATGACCGTCACATTGCTTCAAACACTGTGCAACACCCAAGGTGCCTACCGGCCCGACTTGGTAGCTCAAGCTTATTGCCAGTGGGAGGGCTCAGTACCCTTTGACATTGGCGTAGCCACCCGAAGCGCATTGCGTGTGAACCGCGACCGAAGGCAAGAGCCCAAAGGCCTGGCCGCATTGGTGCAAGCCCAAGCCGCCAACAACAACGCAGACAGCAAAGCCAATGGCAGCCTTATGCGGGCCACACCATTGGGCATAGCCGCTTGTGGCTGCTCTGTAGAAGAGGCCATAGAAATGGCAGAGACCGATGCCGCCATGACGCACCCCAACCCCACCTGCATTAGCGCCACCACCGCCTATGTGCTGGCATTGCGCCATTTGATCTTGAATGCCGCAGAGGCAGGCAAAGTGGAAGGCGCTGTTCAGGCCGCGGCAGACTACTTAAACAGCAAGGACAAGGCAAACAACAGTGGCCGATTGGAAGTGTCTGAATGGCTAGAAGATGCTTTGCACGGCCGATTACCAGCAGCTTTTCCGCAGGTAGGGTTTGTGCGCTATGCATTTACCTATGCTTTCTATTACCTTGCACAGGAGAGCAGGTTTGAAGATGCCATCTACCGCACCTTGCTAGAAGGGGGCGACACAGATACCAACGCTTGCATTGTGGGCGGCTTGGTAGGAGCTTATGTGGGCTTGGGTTCATTGCCGAATTACGCTTTGAGCCGAGTGTTGAGATGCGACACATCCAAAGGCCAAGAAAGGCGAGAGGCCTATACCTCCAGGTCAGTAGCAAAGAACCTTAAGATTTTGTGCTGTTATTGTCTGGGAGACGATTACCAAAGCCTCTAATTATTGGCGCCGTTTGAATTTTGACTACCTGCCGATTGAATCTTAAAATGTGGGACTATGCGTAGGATGAGATGTGTGGTGGACTGCCATATAAGTCAAACTACCCTTGCCCAATTATTGAATGGTTATAAAAATGCTTTACGGTAAGAGAGTCGTCGTCGTAATGCCGGCCTTCAATGCAGAGAAGACCTTAGAGCAAACATGGTCTGAGATACCGCATGAATATGTTGATGCTGTAGTCTTGGTCGATGATGGGTCTCAAGATGGGACAGCTATACTTTCTAGAAAATTAGGCTTGCATACGCTTACCCATGACGTTAATCTTGGATATGGAGGTAACCAGAAGACCTGCTATCTAGAAGCATTGCGGCTTAATGCGGATATAGTAGTTATGGTTCATCCTGACTATCAATATTCTCCGAAATTAATTGTATCGTTGGCGGCAATGGTTGCATCTGGTCACTATGACCTTGCCTTGGGATCGCGTATTATTTGCGGACAATCTATCGACGGCTCAATGCCAAGATATAAGTATGTTGCAAACAGAATACTCACACTAATTCAGAACATTTGTTTTGGCGCGAAACTATCGGAATATCATACGGGATTCCGTGCTTTTTCAGCTGATCTATTGCGCGCGTTGCCATTGAATGAGAACTCAAACGATTTCATTTTTGACAACGAAATGATTGCACAAACGCTCTACCATCGATATCGGATTGGTGAGATTAGCTGCCCTACTAGGTACCTACTAGCTTCATCTAGCATTTCGTTCACTCGTTCCGTCACTTACGGTTTTGGTGTACTTGCTGTAACAATAAAGTTCATTGGCGCGCGATGTGGGCTTGTCAAACCGAAAATTTTCTCCCTCTCTGGGCGTCGGCTGTCCGAATGATGGTCAAAAGCACAATGACGAAATCAGAAAAAATACCATGAGACTTCTAGTTAGAGTCTGGGATGATTTTTGCAGGCTATCTCGAATTTCGATAGTGTCACGTTTTATTGGTGAGCCGAACATTTTTTTGCGATATATCGGCGCAGGATCAATAGCTGCATTTGTCGAGTTTTCGCTTTTTTCCTTTTTATATCAGATGGCCGATTTGAATTTGTTATTAGCAAATTGCATTTCTTTTGCCGTAGCTGTGATCCTCTGCTTTATCTTGCAGAAAAATTGGACTTTTCAGACAAGTGGTAATGGCCAAAGGCGCCTCCAGCTTTACCTGATAATGCAAGCAATATCGGCCGTGCTGAATAATGCTTTGATGTACATTTTTGTTCTCCAACTAGGAATTTATGCGCCGATATCAAAACTTTTGGAGATAGCAATAGTTTTCTTATGGAACTATTCCTTTTGTCGATTAGTTGTATTTGCCAAGATTGACGCTCGTTGACATAGACACTCCATTGAAAGCAAAGTCAAAGGTGCATAGATTAGATAGCGTACAAGGCATTCACTTGGTTGGCAAAATATAAACTGCAAATCGACCTTCGGGATCCTGATGGCGCTTTTCAGTTCCAAGGGTCTCTAAATACTCAAAGATTTTTAAGTATCGATTTCGTTCAATTGCCTCATCTTGGTAAGGCTTTTTAACAAAAAAAACAGTCCGCTCATTAAGAATTTTGGTCAAGGTGGCTAGCCCTTTATCACTGTCCATAGATCTCAAGTCAATCATGAATTCAGTCCCATCACCCCAAATTTGGTACAGAAGGACGTCGTCTGTCAATATTGCATAAGGCTGATTCACGTTTCTTGTAAGCTGAAGAACTGCATTAACAATGTCAAGCCTATTATTTTTTTCTATCTCAGTGAAGTGGGTTTTTGACTGGGATGACTGCATCCAAGATAGGATGATTGCGAACCCTACGAAAAGTACCAGCGCAAATTGCCTTGCACGATGGCTTTGAGAATGTACAAAACTAAAAAGCACTAAACAGTATTGAATTCCACCTGCTAAAAGTAGCGCATAGAGCGGCATCAAATTCGAAAGGTACCTGTAAGTGTCAAATTCAGTAACGTCACCCGTTCTAATGAAATAGTAGCTTCGATAGTGAAATGAGTAGATCAACAAATACATGCCGAAAAGAATAATCGGATACCAAATTAGTTTTGTTGTTGAGGCTTGCTTTACTGCCGCATAAACAGCTATTGGTACAAAAACGGAAAGGCCCAAAAATAATTTGAAGTCAAAAAGAGTGGAAAGGAAAAACGGAAATAACTGAGAAAAGAAGAGAGGCGAAAATGGAAAGCCACCAACATCAGGAACTTCAGCCCTTATTGTCTCTGCGACGTCAATAACCAATACAAAAAATAGTGCAAGTAAAATCCAAAAAATTAAAACTGGCTTTGCAAGCCAACCCCAGCTTTCAGCAGAGCGACTCCCAAATAAAATGAGCATTACTGTTACAGAAGGAAGGATAGCAATTGATAGTGCATTTTCGCGTTTTATCAATATGCACGCCAGCCAAACCAAAAACAAAGTACTCCAGGAAAGTACGACTTTCCATTGAAGTGATTTTGTTGGCCGGTTGTGTACACACTGCAGGTATGAAAGCAATGACAATGTTATGAATAAACTTGAAAATGGCTCCACAACTGAAGCTGTAGCGAGTAAATTTTGAAATGGTAGTAAAACAAAAATTAAAACAGCCGCTATCGCGTAAGGGATTGATTTGCCAATAAGTAAGGCTACGATAAACAGAAAACCGGCACACAAAATCGAAGCATAGAACGAAACAAAGTTGGCAAGCTCTGGTTGATACCCGAAGAGCTTACCAGCGCCAGCAATAGTCGCGGAATAGCCAATGACATGACCGGAGTAGGTGGAG
>Ga0209768_10002040_pt1 | contig 12684 bp, 4 predicted proteins | sample LauGreSBDMM110SD_3_FD_187564 | JGI IMG/M metagenome (GOLD analysis project Ga0209768, IMG submission 187564) | Freshwater lake microbial communities from Lake Michigan, USA - Sp13.BD.MM110.SD (SPAdes) (version 2) | ecosystem: Environmental > Aquatic > Freshwater > Lake | place: Lake Michigan... | reverse complement strand
TCGGCGGGCAGCATCTCGCCCGATGAAACGGTGACACGCAAACTGGGCAATCCCCCAGCGAGGATCAGTGGAGCCATTTGTCGGTAAAAGGTGGGGGCCGTGAAACACACCGTGGCCTGGTGTTGGGCAATGCCTTGGACCAAGGTTTGTGGATTCCAGCGCTCGACCAACACAGCCGCGGCACCCACGCGCAATGGAAACAGCAACAAGCCCCCCAGGCCAAAGGTGAAAGCCAGCGGTGGCGTGCCAATGAACACATCGCTGGGCTGGGGGTCGAGCAAATGGCGTGACAACACATCACAAATGGCCAACACATCGCGGTGGAAATGCAAGGTGCCTTTGGGCACGCCGGTGGTGCCCGAGGTGAAGGCGATCAAGGCCACATCGTCTTGGGCGGTCTCAACGTTGTCAAACGAAGTGCCGTGCGCGTCCATCTGCTTTTCTGCACTTTGGGGGTGGTCTGGCGGCGCTTGAAAACAAAGCACATGGGCCAAGCCCGGACAGTTGGCCTGGGTTTGGACCAAGGCATCGGCCAGGGCGTGCTGGCAGAGGGCGGCCGTGACCTGGGCTTTTTGCACAATCACCGAGAGCTCGCGCTCACGCAACAAGGGCATGGTGGTGACGGCGATGCAACCGGCTTTGAGCACCGCCAACCAAGCCAGGGCCAAGTCCGGGCTGTTTTCACCGCGCAGCAAGATGCGGCTGCCCGTGGGCAATTGCCAATCGTCGCGAATCACCCGGGCCATCTGATTGGCGCGTGCCAGCAGTTGGGCATAGGTGAGCGCCCCATGCTGGCCGATCAAGGCGATGCGATCGCCCTGACCCCGGGCCACAGCGGCGTCGAGCAATTCTGCGGCCGCATTCAGCCGCTCGGGATAAGCTGCTGTGGTGGCATCGAAAACCAGCTCAGGCCATTGCTCGCGTGGGGGCAAGTGCACGCGCGCGAAACCGTCGGTGTGTGCGCTGGGGTGCAGTGGGGCGGTTGAAGTGCGTTCCATGGCGGCAAAAATGTTCAAGTCAAATGCATGGGCATGCCAGCCCGTGTCAGGCCCAAGGCATCAACCCGGGGGATTCCAATCCGGTGCCACCAGGCGGCGCTTGCCATCGATGGACTTGCGCAATCCCGGCTCATCCAGGTCTTTGCGGTCCCACAGTTGGCAGGTGACTTGTTTGTGCTTTTGGTCCAAACCTTCGCAGTAATTGGTGTATTCGCACAAGCGCACCTGGTGGCCCAAGCCCAAAGAGGTTTTCAAAGCCCAATCGGGGTCGGCCAAGCTTTGGCGCGCCGTGCCCACGATGTCGCAGTCGCCGCGCTCGAGCATGGCCTCAGCCATGTCAAAGTTGTGCACCCCACCGGTACAAACCACCGGGGTGGCCAAGCCAGCGGCGTGGATGGCATGGCGGATGCGCGCGGTGGCGGCGATATTGCGGCCAAACGGGCCTTGTTCATCTGACAAATACTGGGGCATGCACTCGTAGCCACTGCGCCCGGTGTAGGGATAGGCGCTCGACCCCACGCCGGGCTGTTTGGCGTCGTCAAACTTGCCGCCCCGCGAGGTGGAGATGAAGTCCATGCCAGCACGCGCAAACTGCTCGCCAAACCACACCGCATCGTCCAAGGTGTGGCCCCCGTCAATGCATTCCTCGGCCAAATAGCGGCAACCCACCACATAGCGCGGACCGACAGTTTGGCGCACAGCGCCGTACACCTCCAGCGGCAAGCGGATGCGCTGCTCGCGCGCTCCTCCATAGCCATCGGTGCGCGTGTTCGTCGCTGACAAAAAAGAGGCCATGGTGTAGGCATGGGCGTAGTGCAACTCCACCCCATCAAAACCCGCTTGTTGGGCACGCCCGGCAGCGGCGGCAAACAAACCGGGCAAGACCTGTGGCAGCTCTTGGATATGCGGCAACTCTGTATCGGTGACGCGCTCGCGTGCGCCCATGTGCAAGGCCTCCCATTCGCGCGCGTCCAACACATCAGGCCATTGCCCGGGATCCATTTGGCTCAGGTGCGCGCGCACGGCTTCCTCGCTCCAGTCTTGTGCCCCCAGTGCTTCACGCAAACGCGGGGTGATGCGCAAAAACCGCTCAAAAAATTTGGCGGGCTCGGGGCGGCGGCGGATGTTGAGGAAATCAATGATTTGGATCAATGCGCGGGTCTGCCCCTGGCTTTCGCGGTGGATGGTTTGCACCAAGCGCTGCAAGCCTTCGGTGTAGCGGTCATGGCCAATGCGCAACAAAGGGCCGCTGGGCACATCGCGGATGCCGGTGGCTTCAATCACGATGGCGCCGGGACGACCGCGTGCAAAACGGCCATACCACTGCAACACATCCTCGGTCACCCAACCTTCATCGTTGGAGCGCCACGGCACCATGGCCGGCACCCAGGTGCGCTGGGTCAAGGTCAACGGGCCCACCGAGACCGGGCTGAACAAGCGCGAGGCTTGGGCCTGTTCAGCGCTGGGCGGGCTGCCCAGTTGGCTGTGAAATTTGATGCGCTGGGGAGGTTTCCACATAAAAAAAGAGCCCCCTGCGGTCAATGCAGTGGGCAAACATCGGTTGAGTCAATCCAGCGCCTATCGTAAACGCAAGACCGGATGCGCCCGAAAGCCCCGCAACTCGGCGTGGTGACAAGAACCCAAGCCATGGGCTTTAGCGCTGGGGTGAGTAGAACGCCTGTTGGCGGGCCAGCGCCCCGGCCGCACTCCAGGTTTGGCCCACGCCCGTGTCCGAACGAGCACTCCAACCCGATTCACACCCAAAGTGCAAAGCATCGCCATCACCCGGCCCATCGCGCAGCGCCTGGCCCTGGCCACTGTCGAGCCGATAGGCGTGGCCCTGGCCCAAGCCGGAGCGAACCGCGTCCCCGGCTCCACTGCCCTCGCGCCAGGCGTTGCCCAGGCCCGTGCTGTGGTTGATGGCGTGGCCGGTGCCCACGCCGGTGCGGATGGCGGCCCCATCGCCTTGACCATCGCGGTAGGCATGGCCCAGTCCCGCGCCGCTGCGCAGGGCGCAACCGGGGCCGCTGCCCGCTCGCCGGGCATGGCCCACGCCTGAACCATCACGGCACACATGGCCTGGCCCTGCGCCTGACAAAATGATGGATCCAGGGCGCGAACCCACCAACAGGTAATGGGCGTGAGGTTCATCGGCTCCCACGATGATGAAAATATCTGAGCCAAATGCATCGATTTGATAGCCTTCGTGGCCCACGCGGCAAGCCAACACCTTAAAGGCTTGCGCCGAAATTTTGCATACCTGAGCCGGTTTCATCGGCAGGCTTTGGCGCAAGAGAACCTTCATAGACCACACTGCCCACGGCGGATGGCCCACTCATCGCAGATGCGCCCAGTGGGCGACTTGCACATTTGTCGTGCCATGCCATCGTCGCTGTGCGACAAGGCCACCATTCCACCGGCCTGGACACAGGCCTGTGCCAAGGTGTTGGGCACCGGCGAGCTGCCCGCAGGGCTGCAAGCCCCCAGACACAGCGCCCATGCCAAGACCACACCAAAAACACACCACCGGGCACTTATAAGTTCATTTTGAATTAATTTAACCATATGAATTAATTATATGGTTTTACTTTTTTATCGGAAAGCTGGGTTTTCCTGCTGGGAAATAACCGCATCCGAGCGCAGACAGGCGCACCCCATGAGCCTGGGCTCCATTAAGCTTGTCACCTGCCCATGACCCACACCCTGCGCCCCGGATTGATCGTTTTGCACAGCAACCAACTGGAGGTGCTGTTCGAATTGGTTTTGCGCGTGATGCAACAACACCCCTTGCCGCCTTTGCAGGCCGAACAGGTCTTGGTGCAAAGCAACGGCATGAAGCATTGGCTGGAGTTGCAACTGGCCAGCCCACATGGCCTGGGCATTTGTGCCGCCACCCGCATGGACTTGCCCGCCACCGCTTTGTGGAAGATGTACCGGCAAGTGCTGGGGTCACAGCGTGTGAGCGAGCACATGCCCTTGGACAAAGATGCTTTGTGCTGGCGGCTGCTGCGCCTTTTTTCACACGGTTTGGACGACCCGGTCTACGCCCCGTTGAAAAACTATTTGAGCCCGCATCCGTCAGACAAGGAACCGCCTGGCGCTCAGGCGTCTCCTGCGCGCCGGGCCTACCAACTCGCCCTGCAAGTGGCCGATGTGTTCGATGGTTACCAAAATCACCGCGCCGACTGGCTGCAAGATTGGGCCAGGGGCGAAGACCAAATCCGTGGACGGCGCAACCAGGTGCAAGCCTTGCCCGAGGCCCAGCGCTGGCAACCCGCTTTGTGGCGCTGCTTGCTGCAAGATGTGCAACTGGATCATCCCGGTATGGCCGAAACGCAGACATCCGGCATGCATTCGCGGGCTCAGGTGCACCAAGCCTTCATGCAGGCCATGGCCGAACCACCACCCTCCGCCGCCGGTCTGCCCCCCCGGGTCGTGGTGTTTGGCATCTCGTCATTGCCCTTGTCCACCCTGGAAGCCCTCGCGGCTGTGGCCCAGGTGTCCCAAGTGGTGGTGGCCGTGACCAACCCTTGCCAAATGTATTGGGGCGATGTGCGCCCACAACGCGCCAGCACCCCGTGGGGATTGAGCCCATCGGCCACGCGGTTTGCGGCCCAGCGGTGGCGTGCCCTGGCAGATGATGCAAGCGCAGAACCACACCCAGACGCAGTCGACACCGACGCCCCAACCGAACCTGAAAATGGCCATCCCTTGCTGGCCGCCTGGGGCCAACAGGTGCGCGACCAATTGCACCTGATCGATGTCTTCGAGGACCACCCACAAGCCCGTGTGTCGGCTTTTGTCGATACCGCGCAAGCCCAACCGGTCAGCCAACTGCACCAGTTGCAGTCTGACATCTTGAACTTGCGACCCACGGCAGAAAGCCAGCACCAGCGCCAACCCACCGACACCAGCATTCAATGGGTGCAGTGCCACAGCGCCCAACGCGAGGTGGAGGTGCTGCACGACCAGGTGCTGGGCTGGCTCAAAGACGACCCCAGTCTGGACCCCCGCGACATCATGGTCATGGTGCCAGACATGTCCCATTTCGCGCCCCACATCCATGCGGTGTTTGGCCGCACCACGGCCGGTCAAGCGCTGCACCTGCCTTATTCCGTGGCCGATCAAACGGTCGCCACCCACCCATGGCTGCAAGCCCTGGACCCATTGATGCAATGGCCCCAATGGCGGCTGAGCCTGGCCGATTGGCAAGCCTTGTTCGAGGTCGAAGCCATCCGCCAGGCATTTGGTCTGCGCAGCGACGACCTGGCCACCTTGAGCCAGTGGCTGCAAGCCTCGGGGGTTCGCTGGGGCATGGATGCGCAGCACCGCCAGCAATGGGGCATGGCGCCCGATCTGCCCGACGCCGACCACAACACCTGGGCTTTCGGCCTGCGCCGCTTGTTGCTGGGCTACGCCAGTGGCACCGACCCCCTCAGTGACCCATTGGGCCAAGCCTGGGGGGAGACGGTGCCCACGCCAGGGGTGGGCGGCTTGGATGCAGCGCTGATCAGCCGCTTGCTCGATTGGCTACAGGCCATGGCCGATTGGGGCCACACCATGGGCCAAGCCCACACACCCGCCCAATGGCAAGCGGTGCTGGCGCCCATGTTGAAACGTTTTTTCAAACCCACCCAAGAAGCCGAAGAGCGTTTGCTCGAGCGGCTGCATGCGGGCCTGGCCGATTGGGTGGGCCTGTGCGAGCAAGCGCGCTTGGACACACCGGTGCCGGCCGTGGTGGTGCGCGAACACTGGCTGCAAAACGTCGCCACACCCGGCATGCACCAGCGTTTTTTGGGCGAAGGCGTGCAATTCGCCACCCTCATGCCCATGCGCTCGGTGCCGTTTCGGGTGGTCGCTTTGCTGGGCATGAACGACGGCGACTACCCCCGGGTTCAGGCGCCACGCGACTTTGACCTGATGGCCAACCCCGCTTGGCGCCGCATGGGCGACCGCTCGCGCCGCGACGACGACCGCTACCTGTTTTTAGAGGCCCTGCTGTCAGCGCGTGAACGCTTGTACATCAGCTGGCAGGCTTGGCGCACCCACGACCACCAGCCACTGCCGCCATCGGTGTTGGTGGGTCAACTGCGCGACCATTTGCGCCAAACCTGGGACAGCGAAGCACCGATCCAGAGCATGCCCTTGCAAGCGTTTTCCCCCAGCTACTTTTTGCCCGGCAGCACGCTCACCACCTTCGACACCCATTGGGCCTTGGCCGCGCAAACGCAGTACAACGCATCATCGCGGGAGACAACACCGCTAACTGGGCTGGCAACAGCCCCGGCTGCCGCTGAAGTTTTGTCCATGTCGCCCCATTCGGGCCCCAGTGGGCTGGCGACCTTTGGCGACAAAGCGCCAACAGCCCATGCCTTGGCGCGCTGGCACGGCATGTTGCGCCAGCCCTTGACGGTCTATTACCAAGATCGATTGCGCATCCATTTCGACGCACCCGAAGCCGACTTGGAAAGCGAAGAAAACTTTGGCTTGAACCCCCTGCAAAGGCACCAAGCCTTGACGGGCTTGCTGCGCAGCGCCGATGGGGCTGCCATGGGCTTGCACCACAGCGGATTGCTTCCCTTGGCCGGCTTTGGCGACATCGCCATCGGCGCACTGCAAGCGCAATTGGACGCGCTGCGCGCCCACACCCAGGTCTTGCGCGCGCAGCACCCCCTGCCCTGGGCCGTGCCGGCCGTGGACATGGACTTGGGCGAACAGGTTCAACTCAGTGGCGAGTTCGACCCGCACGAATGGTGGTGCGATGCGCATGATCGGGTGTTGCACATCGAATACAGCCCATCCCAATTGCTGCGCAAAACGGCGGCCAAAGCGCCTTTGCGTGCGCGCATGCACAAGCTGACCCGAACTTGGTTGCAGCACCTGGTGCTGTGTGCCAACGGGTGGGAAGGCCACAGCGTGGTGGTTGGCCTGGATGCACTGGCTGGCTGGCCCAGCCTGGCGCGCGAACAAGCCCACCAGCAACTGCTTGACCTGGCCGCCCTGTACCAACTGGCTTGGGATAAGCCCATGCCCCTGGCCTGCCAAACAGCCGGCGAATGGCTGGCCACGGTGCAAGCCTATGCCAGCGGCGACGAATCGGCTTTGGCTGCGGCCGAGCACCATGCCCGTGCGGTGTTTGACGACCATGTGGGCACGGGTGCGCACTGGCCGGGTGAACACCGGCTCAGCCCTTTGCTGCGCCGCCATTGGGAAAACTTTGAACAACTGCGCCCCCACTTGCCCATTTGGAGCGAGCGCTTTTATGGGCCCTTGCTGGCCGATTTGGTGTTGACGCGCCACCCCCCGACGGAGGCCACATGACCCCCGCCGCGGCACTGGACCCATTGGCCCTGCCCTTGCACGGGCGGCAAGTGATTGAAGCCAGCGCGGGCACGGGCAAAACCTGGACCTTGAGCGCCTTGTACCTTCGCTTGGTCTTGGGCTTGCGCGACCCCATTCAACCGCAGGCGGCTTTGGGAGCGCCCTTGTTGCCGCCACAGATCTTGGTCATGACCTTCACCGAAGCCGCCACCGCCGAGTTGCGCGAGCGCATTCGACAACGGCTGGGCGAAGCCGCTCAGGCTTTTGGCCCCCAGGGGCCGGGTGCCGATGTGTTTTTGGCCCAATTGCGCGCGCGCATTGAACCGCGTTGGCATGCCAGCTGCGTGCAACGCTTGGAAAATGCCGCGCAGTGGATGGACGAGGCGGCCATCCACACCATCCACGGTTGGAGCCTGCGCATGCTGCGCGAACACGCCTTCGACAGCCAAAGCCTGTTTGAGCAAACCCGACTGGAAGACGTGTCGGCCCTGCAACGCCAAACCGTGCAAGACCATTGGCGGCGCTGGTTTTACCCGTTGGCCCCGGCAGCAGCGCAATGGGTGCACAGCCAAGTCGCCGCATCCCCCCAGGCTTTGCTGGAGCAACTGCTGCCGCTTTGGCGCCACATGGAGCGCAACACCCAAAGCCTGGCACAGGGATTGGCCTGGGCCGCACACACGCCGCCCATCATTTGTGCTGAACGCGCGGCATGGGCCCAGCAACTGGCAACCCAAGGTGAAGCTGCGCGCGTGGCTTGGGATGACGCGGCCATTGCCGCCTTGCAACAGGCGGCTGCGCAAGGCCAATTGGACTTGCGCAGTTACTCGGCTGCTCACCTGCCACGCTGGTTGGCCCAGATGCAAGCCTGGCGCCAAGGTGCTGACATCGACCCCCAGGTGCTGGTTCGGTTTGGTCGCAACACCTTGGCGGCAAAAAAGTGGGTGGATGTGCCCCCAGCATCCGTTTTTACGCAAATCGACCAATACCTCGCCTGCGCTGAACAGGGACCGCTTTTTGTGGAGCAAATGCGCCAGCACGCCGCCAGCGCCTGTTGGCAGGCCATGCAAGCCAGCAAAACCCAGAGCGGTCAATTTGATTTTTCAGATTTGCTGCAGCGCCTGCACGCGGCCTTGCAGCAAGCCGATGGCCGCATGGCACAGGCCGTGCGCGACCAGTACCCCGTGGCCTTGGTCGATGAGTTTCAAGACACCGACCCTTGGCAGTGTGGCAGTTTGGAGCGCGTCTACGCCGCCCAAGCCGGTGTGTGCTGGGTGATGATTGGCGACCCCAAGCAAGCGATTTACAGCTTTCGCGGCGCGGACCTGACCACCTATTTACAAGCCCGCGCCAAGGCCCAGCATGAAAACCCACACGCGGTGCATGTGCTGACGCACAACCACCGCTCGACCCCGGCCCTGGTGAATGCGGTCAACCACGTGTTTGGCCAACACCCCAAACCCTTTGTCACCTTGGACTTTCCAGCGGTTTTGCCGGCACGCCCAAACACGCCCCACATGCCTGGCGATCCCCATCAAGCCAGCGGTTTGTCGGTTTGGGTGGTGCATGACAGCGCGGCCAATAAAGACACCTTGGGTAAAGGCCGGTTTGAAGACCTGATGGCCCAAGCCGCGGCCGAGCACATTGCCCAATCTTTGCAAAGCCAACGCATCCAAGCCGGCCAGATCGCGGTGCTGGTGCGCGGCCACCACCACCACCGCTTGATGCGCCAAGCCCTGCAACAACGCGGCGTGGCCAGTGTTTATTTGTCTGAACGCGACAGCGTTTATCACAGCGAAGAAGCCATGGACCTGTGGCATTGGCTGCACGCCTTGAGTGCACCACGCAACACCGCCCGTTTGCGCGCTGCCTTGGCCACCCGCTTGTGGGGCTTGCCCGCCCACACCTTGCCCGACAGCCTGGCCGATGGTGGCGCGTTGGACGATTGGCAAACCCTGGCCCATGGTTGGCACCAAACATGGGTGCGCGCTGGCGTGTGGCCCATGCTGCAGCAGTGGATGCACGCCGACACCCGCATGGGCAGCAGCTTGGCCCAGCGCTTGCTCGCCAGCCCAGATGGTGAACGCCGCATCAACCATTTGCTGCACCTGGGCGAGTTGTTGCAGCATGCGGGCACACGCCTGAGTGGTTGCATGGCCTTGGTGCGGTTTTTGGGAGAACAAATTCAATCCCGCTCGCCCCCGCTCGATTCGGCCCACATGCGGCTCGAGTCGGATGCACAGCGGGTTCAAATCATCACCTACCACAAGAGCAAAGGCTTGGAATACCCATGGGTGTGGGTGCCGTTTTTGTCCAGCTTTGGCAAGCCCGCTGACAGTACACAGCGCCCCGCCCCGGCGTTGGAAGCCGAGACCACCCCTGGCGAGGACGAGGTCGGCAGCGATGAAGACATGCGCTTGATTTACGTCGCCCTCACCCGTGCCAGAGAGGCCGCTTGGGTGGGCATGGGCCCCGTGACGGGCGAATTGCGCGAGGCCTCTGCCAAAGTCGGTTTGCTGCGCTCTGCGCCATGTGAGCTGCTGCTGCGCACACACAAAAAAGACCTGGTGGAGCGCTTGCAATCGGCATGGGGACACTGCCCAGACATCCACATCACCGCACTCGACGCCAGCACGATCGAGGCCCAGAAAAGTGTTTATCTGAGCCCCAGCCTCCAGCTGGATTTTTCTCGGTTGGCCACCCCCAGGCCTTTGAACCCGAACCGTTGGTGGACCGCCAGCTTCAGCGCCATGACGCGCCAGCTCGATGCCGAACTGGCCATCCAAGCCAGCGACGAGGTCCACCCCGACACACCCGACTTGAGCCCAGCGCCTGATGCCGGCCCAGCCTTGCCCCACATGGCGGGGCACACCGACAACGACCCCGGCTTGGGCCCAGCGGGAGGTCGGCAAGCCACGCCACATGCACCATGGCATGTTTTTCCAGCCGGTGCGCGCAGTGGTTTGTTGCTGCATGATTTGCTGCAGTGGCAGTGCGAACATGGCTGGCCCTTGGCACAAGACGACGCCACCGAAGCGGCCTTGGCCCATGGCGCTTGGCCGGGCTTGGTGGCCCGCAAGGCCATGGCGCTGGATTTGACCGAGGCACAAACAGCGCTCATCCACCCTTGGCTGCACGCCTTGTTGCGCACCCCTTTGCCCACGCCCGTGCTGGATGCACCCCCCTTGATACTGGGGCAACTCCAACCCACCCAGGCCTGGGCAGAAATGCCGTTCACCTTGGCCGTCTCCAGTGCTTCCACCCAGGCCATTGACGCCTTGATCAGTGCGCATGTGTTGCCAGGCCTGGCGCGCCGGGCCTTGTGGCCCCAGCGCTTGAACGGCATGCTCACTGGGGTGATGGACTTGGTGTTTGAACACCATGGCCGCTATGGCGTGCTGGACTACAAGTCCAACCGCCTGGATCACTACCAGTCGCCAGACCTGAACGCGGCAGTGCTGGACCACCGCTATGACGTTCAATATGTGTTGTACACCCTGGCCCTGCACCGCTTGCTGCAAGTGCGTCTGCCCAACTACGACTACGACCAACACATGGGGGGGGCTGTGTATGTGTTCCTGCGCGGCATCGACCAATCAGGTGCCGGTGTGCACCTGCATCGCCCCGCACGGGCATTGATCGAAGCCCTGGATGCGCTGCTCAAAAAGGAAGTGGCATGAACTCGCCCTGCCACGCGAAAAACCAAGCCCGTACTGTGCTGGCACCGGTGCAGGCTTTGACCACACTGGACCGGGCATGGGCCAATTTTTTGTGCCAACAAATCCCAACCACAGGCGACAGCCACATCTGGCTGGCCGCACTCACCAGCCACCAATGGGGGCGCGGCCATGCTTGCCTGGACGTGGCGGCATTGCAAAACGATGCAGCGGCTTTGTTGGGCTGGACCCATGCCGACGCCCAAGCCCTGCCCGTCGACTGGGCGCAGGCACTGGCCAGCCTGCCGTGGTGCGAGGGCGACACATCGCCCCTGGTGGTCAGCGCAAACCGCTTGTACCTGCGCCGGGCCTGGCGCGCCGAGACCCGCATTCGCCAACATTTGCAAGCGCGCCAAGACGGGGCCCCTGTGCAGGTCGATCCATCCACAAATGGCCTGGACGCCTTGTTTGGCCCCCCAGACCCACAGTCTGCGCAACACAGCCAGCGCTTGGCCTGCACCATGGCCTTGCAGCAACGCACCTGCATCATCACCGGCGGCCCGGGCACGGGAAAAACCACCACGGTGATGCGCTTATTGGCCTTGTTGCAAGCAGCGCACGGCCCAGCACCCTTGCGCGTGTTGTTGGCAACCCCCACGGGCAAAGCCGCAGCCAGGCTGAATGCATCCCTGGCCCAGGCCCATGCGGCATTGCCCGCCGATTGGAAAACCGACCTCCCCGCCGAGGCGCAAACCCTGCACAAAATGCTGGGTTGGCATGGCTTTGCCGCCCCTCAGAAGGGGAAGCAACCACTGCATGCGGATGTGGTGGTGGTGGACGAAGCCTCGATGATCGATTTGGAAATGATGGCCCGCCTGCTGCAAGCCGTCCCCACCCAGGCCCGCCTGGTGCTGCTGGGCGACAAAGACCAACTGGCCTCGGTGGAAGCGGGCGCGGTGATGGCCCAGTTGTGCCAAAGCCCATTGCTGCACGGCGCCACCGCCACCCTGACCCACAGCCATCGCTTTGGCCATGACAGTGCCATTGGCCAATGGGCCCAGGCGGTCAACACCGGCGACCGTGCCCGGTTACAAGCCCTGTGGCATCAAGCCAGCGCTGATCCTGACCCACAGACCAAAGGTGTTTCGCGCTGGCAGGCTGGCGCAAACCAGCGCGCCATCTGGGGCCCCACACAAGTGGCGCGCGTTCTTGCCGGATGGGCAGAGTGGTTGCAGCGCATGCACCCGGTGCCCAGTGCAGGCCCTGGGACCGAACCAACGGCCAGCAGCGACACCCAAGCACGCCAGTGCTTGAACGATTTCGCTCGCTTGGGCGTGCTGTGCGCCTTGCGCGAAGGGCCTTGGGGGGTGCATGCCTTCAACCTCGGTCTGGCACGCAGCTTGGGCTTGCCCGTGAGCGGTTGGTATGCAGGTCGCCCCGTGGTGGTCACCCGCAATGACAGTTCATTGGGCTTGATGAATGGTGATGTGGGGCTTTGTTTGTACCGCGCCGTGAACGGCCCAACAGTTTTGCAAGTGGCCTTTGCCGATGGGACCGATGGGGTGCGCTGGGTCGCACCCACCCGCTTGGAACATGTCGACACCGCTTTGGCCATGACGGTGCACCAGTCGCAAGGCTCTGAATTTGACCGGGTGCTGTTGGTCTTGCCCGAGCGCGATGCACCTGTGTTGTCACGCGAATTGATTTATACC
>Ga0209768_10002035_pt1 | contig 12694 bp, 9 predicted proteins | sample LauGreSBDMM110SD_3_FD_187564 | JGI IMG/M metagenome (GOLD analysis project Ga0209768, IMG submission 187564) | Freshwater lake microbial communities from Lake Michigan, USA - Sp13.BD.MM110.SD (SPAdes) (version 2) | ecosystem: Environmental > Aquatic > Freshwater > Lake | place: Lake Michigan... | reverse complement strand
AAATTTTTGCAACACTTCCACCAGTGGCTAAATTTCCGTACATAATTTGCAAGTGACCAGTTGCTTTAATAGGATTTTCTTTAGGAAGGATAATTTTTTGCTGATCAAAATCCAAATCCGGTGCCCCAGCTAAATTTTCTGCAATGGTTTTTCCCGTTACAGTTAAACACTCACCATGCAACCAACCCTGCGCCAACATATATTTCATCACCGCAGGTACACCACCATATTGATGCAAGTCCTGCATTAAATACTTACCCGATGGTTTAAAATCCGCTAACACAGGAATTTTATCACTAATGGTTTGAAAATCATCTTGTGTAAAACTAACACCCACACTCTTCGCCATTGCTATCATATGAAGTACCGCATTGGTACTACCACCCAACACCATAATCACCGCCACTGCATTTTCAAATGCTTTGCGTGTCATGATATCTTTTGGTTTGATGTCGCGCTCTAACAATAAACGTATTGCTGCACCTGCATCTACACACTCTTGTTGTTTCTCAGCACTCAATGCGGGATTGCTAGATGAATAAGGTAAACTCATTCCCAATGCTTCAATCGCTGATGCCATGGTGTTGGCGGTATACATGCCACCGCATGCACCTGCACCTGGACAAGCGTGTTGAACAATGCCTTTAAAATCTGCTTCGTCTAATTGTCCCGCCATTTTTTGTCCTAATGCTTCAAAGGCAGATACTATATTTAAATCCTGTCCTTTATAATGTCCTGGTGCAATGGTTCCACCATATAACATTAATGAAGGGCGGTTTAATCGGCCCATTGCAATTAATGAACCAGGCATATTTTTATCACAACCTGGAACTGTTATTAATGCATCATAATATTGTGCACCACAAACAGTTTCAATACTATCTGCAATTACATCTCTACTCACTAATGAATAACGCATCCCATCCGTCCCGTTACTCATGCCATCACTCACCCCAATCGTATGGAAAGTAAGTCCCACTAAATTCTGAGCCCAAACACTTTTTTTCACATCGGCTGCCAATGCATTCAAATGCATATTACAAGTGTTGCCATCATAACCCATACTCACAATACCTACCTGTGCTTTGTGTAAATCTTCGTCCGTTAATCCTATACCATAAAACATGGCTTGTGCAGCAGGCTGTGTAGGATCCAGTGTAATTGTTTTTGAATATTTATTTAATTCCATCTTATTATTTTAACTCTTTTTTAAAAAGTGTTTCTAATTTTAATTGCTTATTATTTCTTTCAAGCACAGTATTAAAATTACAACCTATTATTCGCCTAACCTTAATACGAATGTTTGTTAGATTTTTTAAATACAGTAAGGATTGATTAAATGATGGTAGATTTATGTAAACACTCATGAATCGGATGTATTTCTTCTTTTGTATGACGCTCAATAAACTCACAAATCAAATCACCTATCGCAGTGGTTGTATAACTATTCATAGGATCAATATCCTTGGTTACAAAACCACTGTTCAAACACCATTCAAACCGGTAAACAAGCTTCTTTTGAAAATTTATTGGCCACACTGCAACCTTTAGAGAAAAATAAATTAGAGAGTCGTGCGTTTATGTACTTAGATATCATTTCTTGGTTAGAAAGTAAAATTCAAAACAAAGACGTGCAAACCATTATTAAAGAAAAATTTATTTCAAGATCTTTCTAGTATTAAAATCATAGCCCTGTCCCGAACCTAACATTTTAAAAGGCTTCATTACTTTACCCCAATCTTTTTGTTGCTGCGCCCAATCTAATGGATCAAACAATAAAGCATAGGATAAGCCCCATACTTTGAATTTACCCGCTTCTACAATAATTGCAGTGGACTCATCTATCGCAACGCCTATATTTGGAGGATACCGCTCAATCACCGGGATTAAATCAAACTGTCTATTGCGCACTAGCACATGTTGATCAATGGCCATGTTTTTTACAAATGAAAAGGCAGGTTGAAATGGGAAAGGCTTGGTTAAATCTTTTCTTGCATCACCGCCAACTAGTAAAGACCCCATAATGGTTGCTCCAGCGGAGGTTCCCATAATAACACCCCCTCTTTCTAATAAAGCAATGAACTCTTTATATAATTGTGTGCCACCATAAGCAGCTGCGATTAAATCTTGATCGCCCCCGCCAAAAAAAATACCTTTTGCGTTTCTAATTAATACAATATTTTTTGGATCATCCGCTATTGCTTTGTCTCTAGTATGTATAGTGCTTAGATTCGTAAAACCTCTGGAAGTAAATTTTACGAGGTGTCCCCCAGTTTTTATATACTCCTCATCGGAAGTCGCAGTGGGTATATACACAACAGGCTGGTCTTTTCCCCCACAATAATTTGCAAAAAATGTAAATAAAGAATCTGGCATCGATCCGCCACCCACGATGATTAATTTCCCTTTATAATTAAAAAAAGGATTGTCTTGCGCTTTTAACAATGGAGCAAAGCATAAAAAAGCGAAAAGAAAACTAATACCTAATTTCTTATTCATAATTATTTTTATAAATACATGGCGTCTATTTCTTTTTCGAAATTCGCTAGTACTTGTTTTCTGCGAATACTTAACTTAGGCGTCATCTCTCCGTTATCAATGGTAAACTCTCTTGGTATTAAAGTAAACCTTTTTACCTGTTCTACCTGATTAAATAATTTATTATACTCGTCTACAATATCTTGCAACAAAGCAATTACCATTGTGTTTTGTATAATGTCCTCATTGCTCTTATACTCAATGCCATGTTGCTTTGCCCACTCTCTTAGCTTAGAAAATCCAGGTACGATTAAAGCGCTTACAAACTTTAAATTGTCGCCAATCAACACAATTTGTTCAATAAACGCACTCTCTTTCATCTTGTTTTCTATAGGCTGTGGTGCAACATACTTGCCGCCACTTGTCTTAAACAACTCTTTTTTACGATCTGTTATTTTTAAATACTTGCCGTCCTCAATCACACCAATATCCCCGGTGTGCAACCACCCATTGATAATGGTTTCTGCGGTTAAGTCGGGGCGTTTGTAATATCCTTTCATCACACTTGGTCCGGCTACACAAATCTCCCCGTCGGCTTCTAACTTTAATTGAACACCGTCAATGGGTAAACCCACGGTTCCAAATTTAGTATCTCCGGGGGTTCTAAAATTAATACTAATAATAGGGCTATTTTCAGTTGGACCATATCCTTCATAAACAGGTATTTGAGCCGCATTAAAAATGCGTAATAATTTTACCTGACATGCAGCACCCCCTGTAACAATAAATTTTACATTGCCTCCAAGTGCTTCTCTCCATTTACTAAAAATTAATTTATTCGCAAGTTTCAATTGGAGTTGATACCATGCCGAACCTGGTTTTAAATTATCATATTGCTCACCCAATGCCACGGCCCAGAAAAATAATTTTCGCTTAAGGCCCGTTAGCTCCTCCCCTTTCATCATTATTTTTTCAAATACTTTTTCTAATAATCTCGGTACCGTTGAAAACCCGTCTGGTCCAACTTCTTTTAGGTTGTCTCCAATGGTCTCCATAGATTCTGCATAGTAAATACTCATCCCACTATACATATAAATATAAGAGGCCACTTTTTCGAAAATATGATTCAATGGTAAAAAACTTAATACCTTTTGTGTAGGTGCATCTGGAAAAGGAAAACTTTTTTTACCCGATTGTAAATTAAAATAAATATTATGGTGTGTTAACATTACTCCTTTAGGGGTACCAGTGGTTCCGGATGTATAAATAAAAGTAGCCACTTGTTCTACGGGGATTGTTTTTTTAATCACCTCTACCTGATGCAATAAATCGGCATCTTGTAAACATAATTCGGTCCAATGTTTTGCGCCTTCTATTTTATCAAAAGTATACACTTCTTTCAAACAAGGCACTTTGTCTTTGATGGACATGACCTTGTTATATAATTCTTGATTGCTCGCAAACATATATTTAACGGACGCATCATTTAAAATAAAAGTTAACTCTAGTGGATTGGTGGTGGGATACACGGGTACCCATATCACTCCAATTTGTTGAGTAGCCATATCCGCCATTAACCATTCTGGTCTATTGCTACTAATAATTGCAATTTTATCAGAACCCTCTGGCGTAAAATCATTTCCAGATAAACCCAGGCTCAAAAGCCCAGCACTTAATGCATTCGTCGTTGTTGACACTTCGGCAGTGGAGTAGCTTCTCCATCCACCATTTTCTTTTGCGGCAAACATAACTTCCTGAGGGAAATTATGTAATTGATGTTCAATACAATCAAAGAGTCTTTTGGATTCCATATGGCAAACAATTAGTTTAACAAATTACAAAAAAAACCAGTCTTTTGACTGGTTTTAGATCGAAAAAAGATATAAAATTTAAAAAACTGAGTGTGCATTAATTAGAATCATAAATCAAATGGGTAAGCAAGCCGTCCCTTAATTTAGGTTCAAACCAGGTACTTTTTGGAGGCATTACTTCTCCCGCATCCGCAATATTAAATAATTGATCAATCGTCACTGGGTACAAGCTTATGGCTAATTGCATGTCGCCACTGTCAACTCTTTTCTCTAATTCATTCAAACCTCTTATACCACCCACAAAATCAATGCGTTTGTCGGTACGTTGATCTACAATGCCCAATAATTTAGATAAAATGTTGTTGGATAATATCGTCACGTCTAATACACCAATAGGGTCAGTGTCGTTATAAGTGCCAGGCTTTGCCTTTAATTGATACCATTTGCCGGCTAAGTACATACCAAAACTGTGTAATGTGGTTGGTTTAAATGCCCCCTCTTGCTCACTCAGTTCAAATTCATGCTCCAAAGCGGCTAAAAAAGCCTCGGCAGTATGTCCATTCAAATCCTTTACCACACGGTTGTAATCCATGATATGTAATTGATTAGAAGGGAATAAGGTAGTCAAAAAATAATCCGCAGCAGGGGTAGTGCGGTCGGCCAATGCCAATTTCACTTTAGCGGCAGAAGCAGCGCGGTGATGCCCGTCCGCAATATAGGTGCAAGGAACCTCGGTTTCAAATAAATGGGTGATTTGCTCAATGGTATCCGAATCGGTAACTGCCCAAACGGAATGTTGAATGCCATCCTCTGTGATAAAATCGTACACTGGGGTTTTAGCTGTTTTCCACTTTTCAATAAGGGTATCGATAGCTGCTTGATGGCGATACGCTAAAAAAACATTGCCTGTTTGTGCACCCGATGTTTTAATATGATTAATTCTGTCCTGCTCTTTTTCAGGTCTTGTAAACTCGTGCTTTTTTATAATGTCATTATTATAGTCTTCAAGACTACTTACACAAACCAATCCTGTTTGGGCGCGACCCTCCATAATTAATTGATAAATATAATAACAAGGTTTTGATTCCTTAAACAATACATCTCTTTGTACAAATGCATTTAAATTTTCTAATGCTAAATCATAAACCTGTTGACTATGTATGTCGGTGGATTCCGGTAAATCAATTTCACTTTTTGTAATATGTAAAAAAGAATATGCATTGCCTACCGCTTCTTGTTTTGCTTCTGCACTATTTAAAACATCGTATGGTTTACTTGCTACCTGCTTTGCTAATTGAGGCTGTGGTCGAAGTGCTTCAAAGGGTTTAATATTTGCCATGGCCGCAAATATCGGTCTTTTTTTTGAGGAAAAGATTTTTTGTTGACGCTCTTTATGTAAAAGTTATCTTAAGAAAATTGTTGCATCAAATCACAAAAAGCTTGTACACTGCTCATTGGCAATGCATTATACATACTAACTCTAATGCCCCCTACGGTTCTGTATCCTTTTACACCAATCATGCCTTTATTTTTACACTGTGCCAAAAATGCTTCTTCTTTTGTTGGATCGGTTAAAAAGAAAACAGCATTCATGATACTGCGATCTTCTTTTGCAATAGGACAATAAAAAGCAGGATGCGTGTCAATCGTTTTATACAATAAATCGGCTTTTTCTTTATTGCGTTTTTCCATGGATTTTAATCCGCCTTCTTTTTCAATCCATCTTAAGGTTAACAAACTAACATAAATTGAAAACACGGGAGGTGTGTTTAATAAACTACCCGCTTCAATATGTTTTTGATAATCTAATATAACAGGAATTTTTCTGTTGATTTTTCCAAGTAAAGATTTTTTCACCACCACCATCGTTACCCCTGCGGCGCCCATGTTTTTTTGTGCGCCAGCATATATTAAATCAAATTTTTTGAAATCCGTTGGTCTGCAAAAGATATCGGAACTCATGTCCCCAATTAAAGGCACATTGGTCTGGGGGTATTGATGCCATTGGGTTCCCTCCACGGTATTATTGGTGGTAATATGCAAATAACTGGTGCCTTCGGGTAGTTGTAACTCCTTTTTTAAATAGGTATGTTTTTTATCGGAACTATCGGCAACTACCGTTACTGGACCAAATAGTTTTGCTGCTGAAACAGCTTTATTCCCCCATACTCCATTATCACAAATGGCTGCCATTCCATTTTCATCTAATAAATTCATGGGCACTTGCATAAACTGCATCGTAGCCCCTCCTTGTAAAAATAACACTTCATACGCGTCATCTAAATCCATTAATCTTTTTACGGTTGCTTTTGCTTCTTCCACTACTTCTACAAAAAAAGAAGTGCGGTGTCCTATTTCTAAAATTGATAAACCAGTATTATTAAAATTATGTATCGCTGCAGCTGCTTGTTCCAATACTTCTTGTGGTAAAATAGCAGGGCCAGAATTAAAATTATGCAATTGCATTATAGAAAATTATTTTTAAAATTCATTTTATGTGCAAGTCCTTGTAACTAAATTAATTATTTTGAACAAGCTGTGATTTTTTATAGTATTATGTTTCAGGATCATCGTCCACATCCGTAACACCCCCTGATACCGTATACTTCATAGCTTCGGATGCACTAACGCCAGGAGGTAATCTTTTAATTCTACTAAGTGGTACCATATAAGTGATGCCAGAAATTGCATAGGAATGTGGGACATAAACGGTGACATGTTCATTTAATCCAAAATGATCGGTGGACTCTTGAGTGATAAATCCAACCCTCCAAACATCAACGGCATCTACATTCACTAAAACGGGTTGATCAAATTTTTTCTTATTACCAGCAAAGGCTTCTAAGAAATCTTTTACCGAAGAATAAATGATTTTAATGCCAGGCGTTTTATCCAAGATCTTGTCAAAAACCGAAACCAGTCTTTCTACAAAAAATAAAGAGGACAACCATCCAATTACTAAAACCAAACCAATCGCCACTACAAAACCAAGTCCCGTTACTTTCGGAATTTTACCATCCACTATGGCAAACTTCACAGGGAACAATGTATTTAATAAATTAGGTAAAAAATTATCCACCCAATTAAACAAGCTCACTATTACCCAAATGGTTACGCCAATGGGCGCCAATAAAACAACCCCTTGAAAAAAGAATTGAGCTAAAACGCTTAAAATCTTTTTGTTTTTAAATTTTTCCAGAAAGGACTGCATAAATAGACGCTTTAAGGATCAAATTTCACCCTTTTTTGCCATTCAGCATAAATAATAAAATAATAAGCGCGGAAACTTTGAAAACCTAAATAGTTTCCGTAGTTTTGCGGCTCAATTTGAACTATGGAAAATCGTATATTATTCAAAGCCAGGGACTTAATGCTACGAAATGGGGTAAAACATGTGACCATGGACGACATTGCCAACCAATTAGGCATGAGCAAAAAGACCATTTACCAATTTTACAAGGATAAAGACGCCTTAGTAATGGCGGTGGTCAATTTTGAATTGGAAGAACAGTCCTCAAAATGCCAAAGAACCCAAGATACTGCCGACAATGCCGTACATGAAATGTTCATGCTTTTAGAGGACATCCAACAGATGTTTAAAAACATGAACCCTATGACCATGAACGAGATAGCCAAGTATTACCCAGAAGCTTTCGCGCGCATTCAAAATCATAAGGATGAGTTCATGCATCAGATTATTAAGACCAATTTAATAAAGGGGATTGAACAAGGCGTATATCGCAAGGAAATTGATCCCGAAATTTTATCTATCTACCGATTAGAAACAAGCTTTATTCCTTTTAATCCCCAATTATATCCATTTAGCAAATTTGATATTGGAAAAGTGACATTACAAATCATAGAGAATTTTATTTATGGAGTCATGTCATTGAAAGGAATTGAATTAATGGAAAAATACAAACTCCAAGAAGCAACCATTGCAAATGCATTTGTTGATACTGCTGAAATAAATAATAAATAATACAAACAAGCAATAAATAAAATGAAAAAAATAATTTTCGTCATCACGAGTTTTGCAATAACTGGCTTATTACAAGCACAGGATGCAAATAATGCTATACATGCATTTTCACTTGAACAATGTGTTGATTTTGCACAAAAAAATAACGTACAAGTTAAAAATTCTCTATTAGCTATTGAGGTACAAGCACAAATCAATAGAGAAATTGCAGCGGCTGCTTTACCTACTGTTAATACTAATTTAGGTGGCACTAACTATTTAATAATACCCACTTCCTTATTGCCAGGTCAAATTTTTGGTGGAACACCGGGAACCTTTATTCCTGTTCAGTTTGGTACAAAATTTAATGCCAACTATGGTGCCAGCATTCAACAATTGTTATTTGATGGCCAGGTTTTTATTGGATTACAAGCTAGGGCAACGTCCATAGACTTGCAAAGAAAAAATGCAGCTTTAACACAGGAGGCTATTAAAGTAAATATTTATAAGATATATTATCAATTATCTGCTAGCAAAACACAATTAAATATTTTAGACGCTAATATCAACAGAATTAAAGCATTGGCGCATGATGCAGAAATTATGTACAAAAATGGTTTTGCAGAAAAGTTAGATGTTGACAAAATTAGTGTTCAACTTAATAACCTTGAGACGGAAAAATTAAAGGCCAACAATAGCGTTGTCATTGGTTATATGGGATTAAAAATGTTAATGGGCATGCCTGTTAAGGATAGCTTGGTTTTAACCGATGTGATTAATGAAAGTAGTTTAACCAATGATGTTTTATCTGATGCCGACTTTCAATACAATGTGCGTAAAGATTTTCAATATTTGAATACGGTGAAAAAAATGAACGAGTTTAACGTTAAGCGATACCAGCTTAGCAATCTTCCAACGGTTTCCATGTCAGGTTCTTATTCAAAAAATGCACAAAGAAGTAAGTTTGACTTTTTTGAAGGAGGAAATTGGTTTAACACTTCTTTAGTAAGCTTAAATATTAACTTACCTATATTCAATGGTTTTGCTACTGATGCACGTATAAAAAGAACCAAAATTGAATTGAAGCAGACCGAAAATCAAATAGAATCGCTTAAAAATAACATTGACAATGAATTGAATCAATCAAAGCTAAATTATATGTCATCGGTTGCCACTGTTCAGTTTCAAAAGAAGAATATGGAATTAGCAGAAAGGGTGTACCAACAAACAAAAAAGAAATATGAAGCAGGTACCGGATCTAATACCGAAATATCTGCCGCACAAACCGACTTAGTAAGTGCACAAAATAATTATATGAATGCACTTTATGCAGCCTTAATTGCTAAAGTAGATTTATTAAAAGCAAGCGGTAAATTATAAATTAAAAATACAATACAATAAATATATACAAATGAAAAATAGTTTAAAATTATTTACAATTAGCTTAGTGATCATGTCCTTAGCGTGCGGTGGTGGAAGCAATCCTATAGAGGCAAAAAAGGCAAGCTTAGAAAAATTGAAAAAACAAGCCTTAGCACTTAATGGTCAAATTGCATCCTTAGAAAAAGAATTAGAACAAGCAGGTGCAAAAGATCAAGCCAAAGCAGTGCTAGTTTCGATAGCCCCTATTATTAACCAAGACTTTAATCACTTTATTGAATTACAAGGAAAAGTAGAGTCAGAAAGCGTTTCCTATATAACGCCACGTGCAGGTGGAGGACAAGTAAAAGCTTTATATGTAAAAAGAGGGGACAGAGTAAGAAAAGGTCAATTGATATTACAATTGGACAATAGTATGGTAAAGCAAAGTGCTGCTGCCGCTGCACAAAACATAGAGACGATTAAAGCTCAAGCAGCTTTAGCAAAATCGGTGTATGAGAAACAAAAGAATTTATGGGAGCAAAATATTGGAAGTGAAATTCAATTGATGACAGCTAAAACAAATGCCGATGCAAGCGCAAGCCAATTAAAAGCGGCTACCGAGCAATTAGGAATGGTGAATCAGCAATTATCTTATACAAGTGTTTACAGTGATGTGGACGGCGTTGCCGAAGAAGTGAATGTTAAAGTGGGTGATTTATTTGGAGGACCTGGACAAATTAAAATTGTCAATACCGATAAATTAAAATTAACGTCACAGATTCCAGAAAATTATGCTGGCAGAGTGAAAGTAGGTAGCGAAGTCACTTTATTATTCCCTGATATTAATAAAACAATTGACACAAAATTAGGCGTAGTAGGTGCTGTGATTGATCCTTTAAGCAGAAGTTTTTATGTTGAATCTAAATTGCCTATTGACAAAGACTTCCGTCCAAATCAATTGGTACAAGTAAAAATTAAAGATTATACAAAGACCAACGCAATTATTATCCCTATTAACCTTATACAAAACGATGAGAAAGGGAAGTTCATTTATGTTGCTACTAGTGAAAATGGTAAATTAATTGCGCGTAAAAGAGCGGTGACCATCGGTGAATTTTATGCAAATAATATTGAAATTCTTTCTGGTTTAGCAGCAGGCGAACAAATGGTTACCGAAGGTTATCAGGCACTATATGATGGTCAAAATTTAACAACAAAATAGTAGGCCCCTTTCATTTTAATAAAAGTACAATTCAACAATATGTCCGCAATACAGAAGATAAAAGAGAAATTTAAAGAGTTTGGACCTACTTCATGGAGTATCACTAATAAAACATCCATTTACTTATTAATGTTGTTCATTAGTTTAGGCGGTATTTACCAATTTCTTACTTTACCGAAAGAGAATTTTCCAGAAGTGATTGTCCCTACTATGTTTGTTCAAACAGTATATGTAGGCAACTCGCCAAAAGATATAGAAAACTTAGTTACACGCCCTCTTGAAAAACAAATTAAGAGTATTAGCGGGGTAAAAATTAATAAGTTTACCTCCTCTTCACAACAAGACTTCTCTTTAATTACAGTAGAGTTTAGCACAGACGTGAAAACCGATGTGGCTTTACAAAAAGTGAAAGATGCAGTAGATAAGGCAAAAGGCGAACTGCCTAATGACCTTACTCAGGAGCCTCGTGTAATGGAGTTAAATATTAGTGACCAACCAATTATGTTTGTGAACATTAGTGGAAATTATAGCACGGTTCAACTTAAAAAATATGCCGACGATTTAAAAGATAAACTAGAAAGCATTCCTCAAATTAATAGAATTGATTTAGCAGGTGCCCCCGAAAGAGAATTTCAAATTAATGTTGACAATTACCGCATGCAAACTGCGGGCATTACTTTTGATGATATTAGCGCTGCTATTCAAAGAGAAAATCTTGATTTGTCAGGAGGTTTATTGGAAGTAGGTAATATGCAACGTAATCTGCAATTAAAGGGGCAATTAAAAACTGCGAATGATATTGCCAATATTATTGTTCGTAACAATACGGGTGCAGCTATTTATTTGAAAGACGTAGCTACTATTAAAGATACCATTAAGAATACCGAAAGTTTTGCACGCTTAAATGGTAAAAATGTTTTAACCTTAAATATTATTAAGCGAAATGGTGAAAATTTAATTGCCACTTCTGATGCTATAAAAGCTATGGTGGAAGATGCAAAAGTCACTGCTTTTCCTAAAGATTTAAAAGTGGTTATTTCTGGAGATCAAAGTATTCGTACAAAAAGTTCCTTTACGGAGTTGGTCAACTCTATTGTAATAGGATTTATTTTGGTATTGATTGTATTGATGTTCTTTATGGGCGTTACCAACGCTTTCTTCGTAGCATTGTCTGTGCCTTTAAGTATGTTTGTTGCTTTTGTGTTTTTACCGGCAGGTGACTTAGTCGTGGGCACACATATTACCCTCAACTTTATGGTATTGTTTGCCTTATTGTTTGGGTTGGGCATTATAGTGGATGATGCCATTGTGGTGATTGAAAATACGCACCGCATATTTGTACAAGGCAAAGGAAAATTAACCGCAACTACTTCCGCAAAAATGGCTGCAGGTGAGGTTTTCATTCCTGTATTAGCAGGTACCATCACTACGCTTGCTCCTTTCTTCCCATTATTATTTTGGCCAGGCATCATTGGTAAATTTATGATATACCTACCTGCGATGTTAATTTTTACATTAACCGCTTCCTTAGTAGTTGCCTTTATAATGAATCCAGTATTTGCGGTGGACTTTATGAATCATAGCGAAGACGAAGTAGCGGAAGAATCAAAAGCGTCTATCTTTAAAAAGAAAGCTTTCTGGATTCCAGTAGCAGTAGGTATATTATTAGATATTGCAGGCTTTACTTTCTTAGGGAACCTCCTTATTTTTATCATGCTTACGGTGGTGGCGCATAAGTTCTTTATCAATGACCTGATTGTTAAGTTCCAAACATCTACCTTACCTAGGTTAATGGATTGGTACGAACGTGCTTTAAGAAGATCATTAACTGGATGGAGACCTGTTAGATTATTAATAGGC
>Ga0209768_10002034_pt1 | contig 12702 bp, 33 predicted proteins | sample LauGreSBDMM110SD_3_FD_187564 | JGI IMG/M metagenome (GOLD analysis project Ga0209768, IMG submission 187564) | Freshwater lake microbial communities from Lake Michigan, USA - Sp13.BD.MM110.SD (SPAdes) (version 2) | ecosystem: Environmental > Aquatic > Freshwater > Lake | place: Lake Michigan... | reverse complement strand
AGGACGACGCAGTTCAGCCACTGTATAGGGTTGATGGGGGTAGGGTGGGTTCGACCAAAACGGACTTTCCCAAATTTATTTTCCCCTACCAATGTCAAACTGAAGGTGTTGGCTCAGAGAGGAGTCAGCAACTTCCGCCACACATCGTGGTTAACAACGGGGACAGATGTCCCCATTCTCTAGGAGATAGTTATGTCAGTTCAAAAGAATGTCAACGACATCAAAGCAGGTTCAGCATTAGTCGAACGCGGTTATGCGGGCATCAAGCAACACATTGGTCGCCGTCGTAATCGTGACGCGATTCGTGTTGAGTTACTGCCCTTCTTTGGTAAGTCGTATGGTGTTGCAATGGTTGCGGGCGAGGGCAAAGCAGAGGGCACTAAGGTGCTCGATAGCAGTGCTCCCGCATACGAAGCCTGTCGCAAGGCATTGTCACGCACGCTCGACGCTGTGCTTGGTGTGTCCGCAACAGCATCAGCCAAGCCAGAGTTCACACGCAAGCAAATCACAGAAGCCAAACGCTTCTTATCTTTATTCGAGAGCAAGACTCTCGCCAAGCAAGCCTTAGAGCAACTCTAAGATTAATCACAACGGGGACACATGTCCCTGTTCTTCCAAGCGGTGGGGGCGCGAGCCTTCACCGTTGTTCTTTTCTTTGTCTAACTCAGGAGATTCATCATGACAATCATTCGCATAGGTCATGGCGCATACAACGGCACTAATGCCTTGCGCTACTGTTTCAGTAAAGCCCAAGCAGTCAGGGTTTTGTGCAATCGTGGACTGCCACGCGATAAGGCACGCTTAGCAATTAAAACCCTTAAAACCCACGCTTGCTTAGACATCAACTACGCAATCTGTGAACTTGCAGATATGACCGACATACTAAACAACCCCGCCCTTAGAAAGCAATACGGCTACTACATGACGCCCCAAGAACTCAAGACATCTTGGAAGAACGCATCGGAATAAGTAAGCAACTCTCCAAGCCCATGCTCGTGGGCTTTGGGGGCAATCTTGCCCGACATCGGGGACAACTGTCCCCATTACTAGGAGAAGCATCATGTTCAAACTCGGACAACGCCTCAATCCCAACCTCGTGTTGGCATTGAACTACAACCTTAAGACCTTGCGTCTTACGCCCGCCGAACCCAAGACAGGCACAGCCTACGCTATGCCCCAAGACTGGAAGGCAATCAAGTCCCAATCCCAACCACTAACCAAGTAAGGAATCAATATGTTTACTGCAAGAGAAGTTCTATTCATCGTCTTGATGTCAATGTTCTCCTTCTACGGAGCAATCGTCGCCACGCGTGGGCTCGATACCTTCGGCACGGGCTGGCTCTGGCTCATCATGCTGTGGGCATCAGGCGCAATCGTCGGTCTACTCATAGGCTACATCATCAACAACTGGGGTGATGACCATGCGTAACAACATCCTCTGGGCTATAGGCTCAGTCGCTTTCCAACTGGTAGTCATCTACCTTCTCTCAACCTTAATTAACTAGGAATCATCATGCGTAAATATCAACAACTCAAGACAGTAGCCAACATCCCTACACCCAAGGGCACACTCGTAGTCCAAGACTACTACCCAAGCAAGCCACACGACAAGAAGTGGCGTGAGTATGTTCTCCACTGTGCGGGCTTCATAGGTAGCAACGGTTTAGTATTCACAAGCGAAGACGCACGCAACAAATGGGTAGCCCAACAAGGCGTAAGCATGGTTCAACAACCGCTAGCATGGTGATTAATCTGGACAACTGTCCCCATTCATACTAAAGTTCCTACTATCCAGCACTATCCGTTATTTATCCGACTGGCTTCCAACTCAGACACTCCCTAACCCGCATGAACATTGGCATCCGCCAAAAAGTGTCCGTTATATATATCTATTTAATTTATTTATATATATATGGATGGGTATTTATATATGTGTATTTATTTTCTTTCATGTAAAGACTTACCTTTTAAGGCTTTGGTTTGTGCATTGGGAAAAACAGATATACACCACGGACACTTTACCCTTTAAGCGTGTGTTCATGCGGGCTACAGCGTGTCCAAGTTGACAGCCATCGTGGTAAATCATGGATAGTTCAAGTTATAATTGTCTGACCTTGACTATGAAAGAGATTAATCATGCGTTTACGCTACAGACATTACATGAAATTAACCGAAAACGAACTGCTAAACAAATTGCAGAAGAGAACCATGCATGATTCAGCGCGAGCAGAAATCATACGCATTGTTGCAGAGCAGAAACACCAACAGCGTGTTGAGCGAGGGATTAATCACCAACACACACGAATGTGGGAAGAACTGATGTGCCCATTGAAGTATGAGCGCAAGATGGTTGCGTCACTGCTGACATATCAGGGTGGTGTTGAGCGTGCGATTGCACTGCAACAGTATCTCGCCTTGATTGACACGACGATAGGCAAGATGACATTGGCACAGCGTGCCCGTGAATACACGCCTTATCAGATAGCCCAAGCAGCAAACCGCCCTAACAAGGGCGTGCATTGGACTGACTGGGTTACCCCGACTAAGAAACTAGCAATCACTGCGCTCTTTGATGCCATACCGCACAAGGCTAAGGCTAAGAAGAAACTTGCGTTTCAACGCACGATACCCCTAACGCTGTGGCTAACGCTCCATTCACGCCTACTCACACGCACAGAGAAAGAGTTAGAGGTTGCCAAACAGAAACTCAACGCATCTCGTATCGAGGGTAAGCACGAGGTGATTGAGCGCAGAGAACTAGCAGTGTCTAACATTGAACAAGCACTAGTGTGGATACGAGACACCAAGGAGTGCGTTGCCTTGCCAGTCACATGGCATGGCTTCTTTTGACGGGTGACCATGATTTTTAGAACGGGGACAGTTGTCCCCATTGGTAAACAGTTTTTCGCTGGGCTATGCCGTTTACCTTGCCGCTAGTAAGTCCGCAGGAGAAAGCAAATGTTAAAAGTCTTATTCAGAGTCAAGTGCATAGACGCTAGTGACAGTTACGACTATTTGGAATTGGGTAAGGAATATGGCGTCAGCCGTGTCAGCGCACCCAATTCCATCGGTCTTGTCAACACGCGTGGCAAAGACAAAGGGGAAATAACACCCAACGAAGAAGAGGTGTATTACATCGAGGGTATGCCCGCCGAATGGGATGCCAGTCGGTTTGAGGTTATCGAGGAAGAAGAGACATACGACGAGTTCGGTGTCAATACCAAGAACAGTTTCAACACACCACCAAAGGAAAGCAAATGATTAAGAAAATAATTGTAGAAGATGACGCTCAGTATGTGGGCTATGTAGTTGAGAACGAAGTCGCTGTAACTATAGGAGTTATGCCGACTGAAGAAGCAATGAACGCATGGCTTGACGATGCGATAAAGCGTAGGGCATGGGAAACCAACTCTGAGTTACCCGATATGTATAACCAAGTTAATTAAGGAGAGACAGTATGAACACATACGAACTAACAGGCGTCGCCCTTGACTGGGCAGTGACAAGCATCGAAGAGCCTGATGCTTTGAAGTATGGCGTAGAGGATTGGCTCGATAGGAGACGGCATGAGACTCGTGATGGGTTTTTTGTGCATCGTTACAGCACTGTATGGGCGCAAGGCGGTGAGATTATTGAGCGTGAGCATATGTGCGTGCAACCATCACTGAGCGGGGACGCATGGTTTGCTGCAACGGATAAAGACTGCTTTGCTGCATATGGCAACACGCCACTCATTGCGGTGATGCGTTGTTATGTAGCAAGCAAGTTAGGTGACGAGGTAGATATTCCCGAAGAACTTTTAACAAAGGAAACAGTATGAAAGCGCAAGTAGTAATCATTGAAGGGTATTGGATAGATACCCGCGAGAGTTTTGAGAAACGCTGTGTGGTCATGCCCGTGGGTGCGACTGACTCTATGCGTGATGCGATATTGGATGAGGCACGCTGTGGCTTAGGCTTCAACGGAATTTTTTATGTGTTCGATGGGGGTGAGCAGATCATTGGCGAACATCATCAGTTTGTCGTGGTGTTCTGTCACCCAGTTAGTGAGATTGAAATTGGAGAATTGCAATGAAGTCATGTAGAAATTGTGAGCACTCACGCCACGATGGGTATTACCGCACCCAACTTATATGCAGAGTAACTAAGCAAGTGGTTGTTCCTTACTCTATTTGCGAGAAAGAAAACAAAGCGAGCGACACAAGCGCACGCAAGATAGCAAAGACCTGCCCTTCATACATTCAAGACGGAGAAATCAAATGAAATGCGATCACACAAAAGAAGATTCATGGTGGGAAAACGATGGTCAGGGCATACCACTTGCACGAGTCTGCTTCAAATGCAAAGACGAGGTGTTATCCAAATATGACCCGAAGTTTTTAAGTTTCTACACCCAAGCAGATACAGACGAACAAATTGAGGAGGACATATGAAACAGAAGACAAACATACAACTCGTCACACACATGATGACGTACAGCAAACAAGGCGTGCTCATGCAAGCCTTCATCATCGAGGCTATCGCTAAGTATGCAGAGTCAGTGATTAAAGCCAACCCGCTACCTGACAACGCTTTCATAAGCGGATACGCATGGGATGCCTGTGCTAGTGAGGCGCTCGTCGCAATCAATAACCGCAACAAGGAGACAGTATGAAACTCACAGTAATAGGTATGTCTATGTCAGGCAATGTGTATGCGTTTGGTTTGTATGACACACCAGCCAAGGCGCACGCACGCATCAAGCGGATGCAAAAGAAGCATCCAAGCATTAACTTTTTCTTACTTGAAATCAAACGATAGGAGACAGCAAACGCATAACAACAGGGACTAGCGTATCCCATTCATCGGGGAGGTTTCTCCCCACTCATTCAATCAGGAGAATCAAAATGAAATTATTCTTTGTTACTTATCGTGACAGCAACTCAGCGTTCTGTCGTGCAGTCGTTGGTCAAATCGGTACTAAGTATGCCGTCGCTACCATCCACGCAGGTGTTCAGCATGGCATCTTCACTGAGGCTATGTTCCAGACATCTCGTTACTCTCGTAACTACGATGTGCGCTCTCGTGCAATCATCGGTGCTAGGTCTATCCAAGACGCGCTCGATTGTATGGACACTGTGACTGAGGTGCACGCAGAACCAATGACTGCGTATCAGCGTGGCATCATCAAGACACATGGTCGTGTGATGTTCAAGGAGATGCTGTTTGCGTTCTATCAGGTGTGTGGTAACAGTAACTCAAACGCTGTCTACTCACGCTTGGTCAATGCGCTCGACAACACTGACACCAAGCCTCAGTATTTCCAGTGGCACGGCACTACTGTCTATCCGCAACACTTCTTGCGAGCCCGCAACTTGTATCGTGACCTCGGCAAGTTAGTCGCCCTTGCAATCAAGAATGACGACACTGTCCCAGTCGAGCAGTTCCTCATGGATGACTGCAAGGATCGCGCTGGTGTTGACCAAGTGGCGTTGTTGCAAGCCATCAAGGGGGACACATCGCTTGAGTTATCTATTACCGAGTGTGACTGCGGTCACCTTGAGTATGACAGCGAGACACACACTGTCAACTCATGTCAAGACGCATGGTGTCGCACTTGCTTCGAGGAAGACGCTGTGTATATCGAGAATCGTGATGAGTATTGGTCACGAGACGATGCGTATTACCACGAGAGCGATGGTTGCTACTACTCGTATGAAGAAGAAGACGAGGACGAAGACGAGGACGACAACCAAGACAAAGACTCTCTCATGTCTTACAGCACCAATGTGCTCAACTATCTCAGCAAGGACACTACCATCAACTCTTCTCCGCATGGTGAGTTTCTCATGGGTATCGAGTTCGAGATGGAGACCAAGGAGGGTTGCTCAGTCAACGATGCAGTCAGTGATGTGCGTGACCAACTCGGTGAGGAGTATTGCGTATGTAAGTCAGACGGATCGCTTGGCTCATATGGCTTGGAGATCGTGACTGCTCCTCGTGGTCTTGCTGAGCACATCAAACGCTTCAAGGGTTGGGATGCCAAGGCGTACTATCGTGCGTGGGACACCAAGCGTTGCGGTCTTCATGTGCACATCGACTCTCATGCGTTCACGCAGATGACATTGGGTAAGTTCCTCATGCTCATCAACAGCGAGACCAATGTCGACTTCATACGCAAGATTGCAGGTCGCCATCCCAACACCGATGACCAAGCCCGCAGTTACTGTGCGTCTGAGCATCAGTCCATCCTCGTCAACCCCAAGAAGGCAGTCAAGGACAAGTCACACGAGCGCTTCCGTATGGTCAACCTACAGAACCTCAGTTACAAAGAGTCCAAGCGTTTGACTGGGTTGTCTGCATACCACGGCGAGTATGACACTGTTGAGTTGCGTATCTTCCGTGCGTCTCTCCTCAAGCCTCGTATGTTGGCGCAGATTGAGTTCACCCATGCGTGTGTCAACTTCTGTCGTGTTGCATCGTGGCGTGACTTGAACCAGCCCAGTTTCATCAAGTGGTTGAAGACTGTATCGAGTCTGTATCCCAACCTTGCCGATTGGTATGGCGTGCGTAGGCGCAACACCAAGGTTACTGCTGAGTCGCAATGCCGTGACACAGTCGAGTCAGTTTAATTCAATAATCATCAGGAGTATTTAATATGTGTTTAATCATCACAGGTCAGTCATCTAAGGTTCGCTCAACACTACTCGACACCACGGGTATGCTCAGCGAAATCTATTCAATCAATCCCGATGGTATTGGTGTTATGTATTCAACCTCCAAGGGGTTGAAGGTCGTCAAGACATTGCCTAAGAATGTCAACGATGCCCATGCGTTCATCAAGAAGTTACCCACCGATGCCCGCGAGATTGCTCTGCACTTTCGTTGGACTACGCATGGCGATACCGATATGCTCAACTGCCATCCATACGATGTCGTCACAGGCTATGTCGCAATGATGCACAACGGCGTCTTGCATACAGGCAATGCTGCCGACAAGACTAAGTCAGATACTTGGCACTTCATCAACGACTATCTCAAGGAGGCGGTGCATGACGCACCTAACCTGATACATACCAAGGGGTTCTTGACTATGCTTGCCGACTTCATCGGTGACAACCGCTTCGTGTTCATGGATGGTGATGGTCGCATGTCTCATGTCAACTATGACCAAGGCATCGAGCACGATGGGCTATGGTTCAGCAACACCTATGCGTGGAAGCCTGCGACTCTTATCCCCCACTACTACACCAACACCAAGCACGCCTATGCCAGATACAACAGTGCATACGACAACTACTTGGACGACGAGTATGAGATGGATACATGGAACAACTCATTCGCTAGTAAGCCATTGAGCAACAAGTTTGTGTCAGCGCACAGCGCAGAGTGGCAGGACGATGACCATGAGGATGCCGTGACTATGCGAGATATGTGCGAGGCGTTGATTGAGTGTGATGTCGACCTTGTCGAGTCGTACCTTGATACATTCCCTGTCACATTCATCAACACGGTGTTCAACGAGATGTCGCCCATAGCCACACGCCACACCAAGATAGACGACCTAGTGAGTTATGAGCAGGACATCTACAAGGCACTGCTTGAGTGTGACCTAGCCACACTGCACGACTTCGTGCGTGACGGCAAGTCTGCGTCTGTAGTGGCGGAGGTGATGTGTTACTACATCGACTGGTATCCCAAGATGGAAGAGCCAGTGCGCCCTCTGTTGCCAGCCATGCTGTAACTTGACGGGTGACCAGTGTTAGTCGCGGGGAGAATCCTCCCTGCATTTTTTAAACCAAAGGAGAAAGCAAATGAAAGTAATCGTATCGTTCGAGTTTGAGAACATCAAAGACCCCAACAGCCCAGAAGCCACGCAGAAGGTGCAAGAGATAGCCGAGGCTTGCGAGACGATGGGTATAGCGTTCGACGCTAACTCATGTTGGGTTGATGATTGTGTGGAAAGTTTTATTGACTGGGCATTAAAGAAAGAGGAAAGCAAATGAGTGACTTAGATATAAATGAATTATTAGCAGGGATGCAAGCATCGGGCTTGCGAACCATTGTCATAACCGATGAGGAGACACCTACGAAAGAAGAACTACTCAAAGCAATCGTTGAGATTTACAAACTCATACACCCCGACACAACACCGCCCGCAGAAGAAGTGTCAGATGGCGGGATTCTTGATACGATTTTCACCATCGTTGAACCCATAGTAGAGAGGAAACTATGACTAAAGAAGAACGCTTGTCGCGTGTGTGCGACTTACTTTTTAAACTAAACAGAGAGGAGATATTGCGAGACGGGGACTGGTGGTATGGCACAGACGACTACGACTTTAACTTCTTTGATTGGGGAGATAGGCCAGACCAGATAGCAGTGGTTGTGTATGACATGACACAGGGGCAGTACTTCCAATACACACCAGAGCAAGAAGTATTTAAGAAACGCATTTTTACAGGAGAGACAAATGGCGCTAACGCATAGACAAAACGAAAGACTACGCGAGTGGTTCAATGACTCAGAAATTGCATATCTTATTGATTGGATTATGTATAACTCGTACGATTCCAAACTAGAAGAACTTGCAAGCCAACTACATTACCCAGAAGGAGAAGAAGCATGAACCCAAATGAATATGATTTAGACCAATTAAGCAATCAATATTTTATTGAGGCATTTTCGGATGCCGAGAGTCCCGCAGAACTTTATCGACAAGTTTATAAATACACTTCGTGTGGCGCATATCTTAGCGTTACCCTTGAATACACAAAGGTTTCTGGCACTTGTTTTGATGATTACCATGAGCAAATAGAACAAAAAACTTTAGGCGGTGATGATTTATCTATGTTAGGCACATGGAAAAACATGGATGAGCGAGGCGAGTTAGTTGTGTCTTTTACTGTCGGCAGTATTGTTGAGGGCGTTGACTATGGCACAGACGATATTGAAGTTAAAGCCAACCAATTAGAGGAAGAGCCAACAGAATTTCGCAAGCGGTTTGATAAAGCATTAGAAGAAGTAGAAAAAGAAGCAGAGTCTATCTGGAACGAGACACACGGGTGCGAGGATTGCCAAGCATATTGGACTGACCAAGGACTAGATATCGATGATAGTGGCGGGATTGTTCCTGTATATCAGTATTGCCCTGACTGCAAAGGTCAAGGCACAAGTTTTTAAAAAGGAGAAGAAGTATGAGTTTCATAACCAAGATAGAGCAAGAGTATCCCGACTTCTATGTGCTACACCTAGAGGATGGGCGCGTGATAGGCATCACGCAAGAGTGTGTCGTTGTCTATGAAAACATAGACGATGTATACGAGGGCGAGACTAAAGACAGACCAACGATCAATTTATACAAGGAGGAAACAGTATGAAAATAACTAAATGCCTATTGGCTTTTCAATGGCACGATGGCGAGCACGAGGCTATGTACGAGAGCTTGCCTGAGTATTTGCGTATCGAGATCAACCGATACTTGCAAGAGTTAGAAGAACTCCGAGAGCGAGACCCAGATGAGTATGTAATGTTTAACAACGAAGGAGAAGTAGATGATTGATAACTCAATACGAATGCGCGATGACCTTGCCGAAGAAGGCTTGGCTGTACCCGCATCAAAATCTTTTAAAGACTACGACACGCAAGTTGATGTTGTTTATATTGGCGCAGAAGAACTGCAAGGTGCGACATACGGTGATGACCCCGCGCATCCTGACGATCATCCGTTTTGCTATGTTGAATTGAAAGATGGACGCTCGTTGTATTTCATAGGCGTGGACTTGGACTTCGGGGAAGTAACCACTAACTTGTCTAGTGTTTGACAGAAAGTGAGAATCAAGATATGCTTAACACAAGGAGAAGTATATGAATGAAGCAATCGCGTTCATGGCAAAGGACTGCCCGTTCGATGCCGCCCATTACACATGGGTGTTTGTTGACAAGAGCAATTTTACGCAAGACAGGCTTACAAAAATGGAAGAAAGGATGTTGGCTCATGGGGACTATGCGGCACCGTTGCGAACGAAAGATCTTAAACACCCTTTCGAAAACATGGCTGTAGTTATTAACTTTGATGCTGGTAAAAAATCCTATGCGCTTTTTACATTTGAGTGTCGAGACTCTTTGTTGTACGAGATACATATGTGGGGAGGTATCGGTGAGGGGCCGAAGAACGCAAACATAGTTTACAAATCAATAAAAATGTTAACGCTTCATTTCCAACCAAAGCCTGAACAGTTCAACAATGTGCCCCCTGCATCTGAAGAACACAACCCGAAAGGCAAAAGTAACGATGCACTGGTGTTAGTCAGCATGTTGCCATCACTCCCACAGGTTATTAAGGACAGTCTAATAAATTCCGTTATCCCCATGATAAAAATGGCAGCGCTGTACATCCCGTGTGCAAGCGAAGGTTTGTTGGAAGGGGAGGAACTTGACTACTACCGACCTACCAATGCAGGCAACAACGAGAAGCGTAAACGCAAAGGCAAAGCAGCGCTATATGAGTGGCGCACAGTTACGCTAGAGCGCAAGCGACATGGTTTGCCATCTGCCCCGAAAGGAGGAACACACGCAAGCCCACGACTGCATCAGCGCAGAGGGCATTGGTCAGTAAGCAAACTCGGCAAGAAGTATTGGAGACGAGAGACTGTTGTCGGCAACCCCGACAACGGCATGTTATTTCACGACTACACAACTAAGGAGAAACCAGATGCCAGACATTAAAACGGCACTAAACCTTGCCCTTGAAGACGGGCGCAGACAGTTCTTATCTCAGACACTAAACAACTGGGAACAAGACGAGAAGAAACAAATTACACAACAACAGGAGAAGCCTATGGGCAAACAGCTATTTAGAACCACGAATAACGTGACACGCGAGACTTTCAACTACATCAAGAACAACCCCAACAAGACCACACCAGAGGTGTGCGAGGCACTAGAGAAGCGCGGGTTCAAGGAGAGTTCAGTTAACTCCATCTGCGCTCAGTTATCCAAGCAAGGGCAAGTGGTCAAGGACGGGTATACCAAGCGCATGGTGGCGATAGGCAACGAGTATCAACCCTTGAAGTCCGCAGCAGCGTTAAAGGCGCTCAAAGAAGACAAGCACACTCTCAAGGTAGTCAAGCGTAGAGAAGCCTCGCAAGACGCAGGCATTGCCGCTATTGCCCCGCAGGAAAAGGTAGACACATCCCGTTCAACCATAGTACTTACGCGTAACTGGACAGCGCAGGGAGTTGTTGACAAACTATCGGTCATGCAAGCACGCGAGTTGTATGACTTACTTAAGAAAATATTTGGAGGTTAATCATGGACAACAACCAGACAACAGAACTGTTCTCACGCACACTAAAGCGTACAGAAACATACATGACCATCGAGGGTCCTTATAGGACAGACGAGGGCGCACCCATCTTGGCAGCCATTGCAGTAATCCTGTGCGTTGTGTCTGTGTTTATATGGGGGTGGCTATGAGTAAAGATATGTCAGCGTTCCCTGTTATCGACACGGGAAATGGTTCACCCTTCGAGTGGGGTATGGACTTGCGTGATTACTTTGCGGCTCAGGCTATGCAAGGTTTCATGGGTAGTTCATGGAACGTCAAAAGTTTTGAAGACATGGCAAGCAAAGCCTATCAACTAGCAGACGCAATGCTGAAAGCGAGGGAGCATGAAGATGAAGATCGAACTTGAATCGCAAGAAGAACGCGAAGCGTTTGAGCGTATGCCACAACACCCATCAAGAGAGCAACTAATGGCAGAGGTCGCTGTGCTAACTGAGTTGGTGCGTGTCTTGTCTAGTAGGGTTGGTGAGTTGGAGGACAAGCATGATTGAAGAAGACGATGACATCCAAGACTACAAGAAACCTTGGGTTGGGTTGACGGAAGAAGAGGTTGAGCGTTACTGGGACTGGGAAGATTTTCAGACGGGGGCTGGGCGCTCAACTATATTTGAAATGGTTAGAGATATAGAAGCCAAACTAAGGAGTAAAAATTATGCTTGAAACAATCGCATGGGCAGTCATGTTAATGGTCATCGGGGGCGCAGTCGTAGTGATTGTTGCCGTATCAATTTTCATGTTGAGCAAAGACGAATGAGTACCGATCAAGAGTACTGGGACGCCTGTCTTATAAAGACATGGCGTAACGATGGCAAACTTATTGACGCGTTCACTATGTTCAATAGCATGACAAACCAAACTGTGTTTGATAGGGACGAACGACTACTACGCACACCCCCACTCACGATGCCATTAAAACTACGAATCCGCCCTTATGTGGCGCAACACTTGGAGAAGATAAGCAGACGACTGTGGGACTACGCACCTGAGCATGATGTAGCCCTGCTAAAGAAGTTGCAAGAATCCAAGTACGACACAACCAAACAAGCAACCGACCCCGATAAAGAGATGAACAATGCTAGGAATCGAGACAGAAATGATCGCAGGCGTTTGGCTATGAACTCTTTACAACGCTCAGTTAGAAACCAAGCAACCGATTGGGGCGTAACCAAACCCACGGGAAGGGGGTCTAGGGTGGGGAGAAGATGAAATGTCCCATATGCAGCGCATGGACGCTCGTTAAACAAACAAAAAAATCGCCCACATTTGGGTATACCAGAAGGAGAGAGTGTGCCAACGAACACAGATTCACCACCAAAGAAGTCATTGTCCCGCAAGAGGCAATTGATGAAGAACGCAGAACTAATATCGCAAATAACC
>Ga0209768_10002033_pt1 | contig 12706 bp, 20 predicted proteins | sample LauGreSBDMM110SD_3_FD_187564 | JGI IMG/M metagenome (GOLD analysis project Ga0209768, IMG submission 187564) | Freshwater lake microbial communities from Lake Michigan, USA - Sp13.BD.MM110.SD (SPAdes) (version 2) | ecosystem: Environmental > Aquatic > Freshwater > Lake | place: Lake Michigan... | reverse complement strand
GCCTTTGCTTGAATAGATGATTGTGACGGCGTGATTATTTGGAAGATTGCCTTCTACTTTTCTCGGTTCTTGAACACCTAATGGCTGGTAGTTCAATATTTTCATTTTTCCCCTTACAAACAGGTTATATTTTTTTATCCTATTTGAACCTCTTTGTTAGTTCTAATAATTGCTCTGTCATTTGTTTGCCTGTCTGTTTTTTTGGTCGTACTACGGGTCTCTTTATTTCTTGTTGTTGATTTGCTGGGGTTTGTATCATCGGGGTGTCATCGTAAAAGACGGAGGGTGCTGAACCTGATGCTTCAGTTTTGTCTTTTTTGTTTTTTTCTCTTGTGATTTTCTGGCGTTCTGTTTTGATGTATTTTTTTAAATTTTTTGTTTCTAATTCTATCTCTTGAACTGACGGGACTGGTGCTAAAAAATCACTTACAATGTTTTTTGTATCTTGAACGGATGACACGGCTTGTGTGATGTCTTGGATTGCCTCTGCCCCTGATTCTACTGTCTGGGCTACTTCTCCAATAGTACCGAATATATCTTGTGCGGATTGTGCGTATTGCGAGACTGTATCTGGTAGTGTAAAAGGCTTTCTTTCGTCCTGTTCTGCTTTAATATTTTGTGTGGCGTTGATAGAAATCAGTGTATCTAACAACTTCCTATACTCATCGCCCATGGATGGGGGCGGGGGAGGTTGAGACTGTGCCTGTGGTAATAAAATGGTTGGGGCTATGAGAGAACGAAATTGCTCGAGAGGCGAGGATTCTATATTTCTTTTAACTGCCCTCTTTCTTCGTGTTCTTCTTTTCTTTTTTGGCACTTCTTTTGGTGCTTGTATAATTACCGTCTGGGTAATGGTCTGTCCTTTTTCACTTGCTTTTTTACTTACACTTTGTCTCTTGACTACTTCTGCTTTAGGAGGCATTTGCTATAAATATTAATGAAAAAATAAATAGCCTATTATGTTGTGGTTTGGTTTGGTGCTTGTAATACTGGGGGTCTTTCTAATTGAAGAACTTGGGTCAATTCCGTATCACTTAACGGATCATTAACCCACGAGAGGCAACAGCAGGATACTTTTTGACATCGGCTCGTAAGAAGAATAGATTTTGCGTACCAAAGTAATAGGGTTAAAATGCCTACACCCGTAGCCATAGCTGAAACGATTAGAGCCTCGCTGACGATCATACCTACTTAAAGGAGGGTACTATATTTCGTTCTATTTCCAAATGAATGATCCTATCTCTGGTGGTGATTTTTATATTTTCTATAATATCGTATTTAATTAGAACCTCAAAAAACAATTCTATAATAATTGCGGGTATTTCTAATAATTTATTATCATATATGTAGTCTTTTTTTTCATTTAGTAAGCGAGTTTCTATCGCTTGGTTATACAATTCTTTGGCTATTTCATTCCTAATTTTAGGTGTATGTAGGTTATTATATACCTGATTGACATAGGCTTTTCTTTTCAATCTTTCTTTTATGAACGACATATTATAGGTATTGTTTTTTTTTATTTAAGTTTCTTTTCATTAAAACTTGGATAGTTTTTAACCATATTTATTACATAACTTTTGTTATTTTTGAAGAAGTGTAGCCAATGATCTCCTCTTTCCTCCCCATTACGCTCAACACGGAATGTAATAGTAGGGTATTTTTGCGATATTTTTAACATATCTTTTTCAAAGTCGTAGAATTTCCCGTGCTTATCCCACCCTTTTTCATTACAGTCCTCATCTTTTTCCCATTCGTCGCATTCAAGGTCGTCTTTTAATTCATCGCTTATATTATGGTTTGTCATAATGACCAGATAATATTCGCTCTCGTAGCCCATTGTTGTATATTGTTTAATATGGTTCTTTCTTTTATCATCGGCTTCAATTTTTTGTTTAAAAGCATTTTCTCGTTTAAAATGTAAAAAAATAGTTATAGACCTTCGTGAGTCTTTGGCGAGGAGACTAAATAAATGATTTTTAACGGTAATTCTATAATTAAACATTTTGCAAAATAGGGGTAGAAAGTGATTGTTCCAAAGTCGGCGTATAGACATCTACGATAGTGAAAATGACCACCTAAAACGATACTTTTTAATTGATATTCACCGTCAAGCAAAATAGGCTAAAAACGCCTTTTTTCAATTTTTGAAATTTTGACAAAGCTAAAAAAGCCCAGCCCATTTTTTGATTTTTTTGATTTTTAATATTTTTTTATTTTTTTTCAATGCTTATAAACTTGGCTAATCCCATAATATTTACATAGGTGTCATTGAGTTTATCAATATCATGCCAATTTTCTGCTATCACCCAGTCCATATTTTTGAAAACATTACAAATACCACAATGTGCTTTAACCCACCCATTTTTGCTTATGTCTTGTTGTAGATCAGCTATTTTTTGTAATACTCTTTCCGTATCTCCTACGACAGTTTCTACAATTAATGTTTTTACAACAGTGCTAATTCTGTAATTGTATTTATGGTCTCTTGTTCCATCGGCTCTTGTATCACAATATGAGTCGTGTGTTTTGTTCGGTTTATCGTCTTCATAGTCATAACTACAATCACATTCTAAAGGCATTTTTTGAAGTGTAGGATAAACTATTTTTATTCTATATAAATCCTTTTCACCTTCTTTCTCATAGCTTTTCTTGGATAAATCCATTAGACTTTTAAACAGACCGTCTGGGATACTTTCTTTATTCGTAAATACGAGAGATTGTAGCTCTTTACTCAATTTTTCCATTTTTTCTTCTGTTTTGTTATAGTTATTATTTCATTCATATAAATCAATTTTTTAGAAAACGCCGATTTTTTTGAATAAATTGAAAAAATTAGGGATTTTTCTAAAAAATTGAATAGCAATAGTTAAATTATTTATATAACAAAATAGAAAGTAAAATGACATACAGCGAGATAGTTCATAGTCTTTGTGATGAGGATCGTAAGAAAAAATGGTTAGAGAATGAATATAGTATATTCTACAGTATCGCTTGTAGAGATGCCGAAGAAAGTGAAAAACAGGGGAAGATTGTGAGGAAGTACCTCTATTTTGATCCAAGAGCTTGGACTACAAAGGATATTCGTATATTCTTCGAAGACCTCTGTTTCGCCGATCAAAAGGTGTGGTATTTAACCGTATTGAAATTGTCTCACCATAACAAGGCAAGAGCATCAGCAGAAAAAAGATATAAAAAATGGTTAAATAATTTATAAAATCAAAAAAATCAAATACAAAATGTCCGTTAAACTCGGTAGTTTTGTATTTGTTTTTTGTTTTTTTTTGTTTTTTGATTTTTGTTTTTTTTTACTTATCATAGGACAATTTAATACCATCCAATCCCGACCTCTCCACTTTAACTATTTTTGTTCCACGAGGAACAGGCCAGTTTTTCCTGATATTCAAATTCTTTTTCATATTTCTCCATTCGTTTGGGGTGTAGCTTTGAGGAAGCGTATTCATATACTCTTTCATTTTTTCAACCACATCTTCGTAAGTTTTTTTGTTCTTTTTGGTTTGTTCTTTTTGGCGTTCCTCAAACAGTCTTTTTTCTTCTTCTTCATATTTTTGTTGTTTAATCCACATGTGAATGGTAGGGATTTTAATCTCATCACCTGAATGATTGAAATAGTTAATGAAACTAAACAACTTTATATTTCTATTCAATTTAATTTCATCTTGTTCTTTGTCAATCCCAAACATAATTTCATTCACACGGCTGATAAGATATTCTTTGTATTCGCTTTTCTGCTCTACCGTAAGAGCCAATACGGAATCTTCGTAGTCTTTGCGTTCTTCGGTTGCTTCCATCATCTTTACTTGATTGTTGATAGTCATTATTTCCTTCATATTAATCAATTTTTTGTAGATCTCCGCTTTTTTTGAATTATTTGAGAAAATCGGCTTTTTCCTAAAAAATTGATTGTGTCTATTATTGAAATGTTATATAAAAATAAAGATGAAGACTATTCAATACAGCTACGAAAATGTTATGGAGACGATGAGAATGATCGTGGATAAGGAAATGATAGGGAGAAAGAAGACCGTTTCTCCAGTGATATATTTTCACAAGGAGATGATGGATATAGCGTTTATTGATAAAATGCGTGATTTTGCCGAGACCAAAAAGCAGTTTGAGAGTCAAGGGCTGTTTCTTCGTAAGAGTGAGGCTAAAAAAGCTACGAATGAGGTTGTTATAGGAAGTAAGACCTACAGTATCAAGTGGTTTATATTTACATACCCCGAGGACAGTCCTAAATGGAACGATGCTAATACGCATATCTCTCAAGATAGGTACTTGTTTATGATTGGAAATATGATGCTGGATTGTTATGCATACTTTCAATTAACCGAAAAGAAATAAAAAAAGAAAAATTAAATACAAAATGTCCGTTAAACTCGGTAGTTTTAGTGTTTTTTAATTACATTTTACAGATAGGACGATGTCGTCTTCGTCAGGGATAAACTCGTATTTTACTTTTATAGGTTGTTTTTGTTCTTCTATACATTCTTTCAATTCGTATAGATGGTCTTCGTGATTACAGATTGTATGTAGGTGGTTGTCTAATATCCATAGCAATACGATGTTTTTACGATTGATTTCACCATCAAGTAGTTTGTCGTGCAGCCATCGTAAATAGACGGTAGGAGTGCTTTGTAGCGTCGTGTTCTTATGCTTCCCAAAGGTCAGTCTATAATGGTTTGGTTTCCTAATAGCCGTGTATTCTTCGGCTGTCAATAGACGCTTGGCTTCTGTTTTCGTGTTCGTATCCATTTTATAAGGGTGTTCTGGTATGTTTCTTTATATTTTATACAATCATTTTTTTAAGTTGCTTTTTGACATATCCTATTTAAAGGGGGTAGGGGGTGGTAAGGGTGGTAAGCACCAAAACCAAACTTTCAATATTTCTGGATTTGCTTCATCACTCATTCATCAACTTAAAAAAAATAGTTAGTTTAGTGTTTTGGTGCTTACCACCCTTACCACTCAACTATTTATAATATTACAATTTTTTAGTTTTTTCAATTTTATCAAGTAATCTACGATAAATCCTCTTCACTATCATACTCCTCCTCTTTCTGGAAGCCCAAACCAACATAGACAACCGCATTACGACAACCACCTGCCCTCCAAGTCTTCTTCATCGTAGGGAAGCCCAAGTTCTTCATCTGTTGTTGAACCCAACCTCTCTGCTTTCTATTCGCAGGATTTCCATTGTCGCCATAGCTATAATACTTCTTCTCCAAATCATCCGCTGTAATAAAGTTCTCATTCCTTTTCCATACGAAAGCATCGTCGTTGAACTTTACAGGAACAGCCGTTTCTACCATCAAATCCACAAACCGTCTTACGGTGTCCTGACTATAAACATACTCGGCAGTAAAGGCTTTGACGGAAGGAGGCTTCTCAATACCATCCAATAACTTATCTTCTTTCCAAATCTTCAACACCATATTCATAAACGCCTGACGATAAACAACATTGTCTCTAAACTTCGCATCCAAGCCTCTAATCAACGCTTTCTCATTCGGCAACAAAGGATGATCCACAAACTTGTAGGGAAACTCCAAGTTGTCAAGACGACGAATAAACCCACCGTCCAACGACTTGATATTTATAACATTATTCATAAGGACAAACATAGCAAATTGAACGGGAAACTTCAATACATCGCCACTATACAATTGCCTACATTCTATAGAACCACCCCCCGTCCAAGCCTTCATATCGTGCGTAGAAACAGCGTCGCTGTCATCTGGTTCTTCACATATCATCATACGCACCCCTCGCATCTTCACCAAGTCAGGAGAAGCCCCCGAGGAACTTCGTTTCGCCGACAATATATTCGTATGCGGACTATAACAGTAATCACCAAATACGCTCTCACACAAGATTTTACATACGCCTTTCCCATTTCCCCCCACCCCAATGAGAAACAGTAGATTGCTGTCTTGGTTCGTTTTTACACCAGACAGACAATATGCGAGTCGTCTTTTAAAGAAGACTGTTTCGGCTTCGGCAGGGAAAATCTCTTTGAAAAAGGTCTCCAATTCCTGCGTAGGCACGATATGAGCCTCTGTATTTTCCTGATAGGGGAAGCCAACCGTTTTCGTAATATAATCATCCGGCTTCCCATCACGGAATACATGCTCCCTCAAATCATAGACACCATTTGTAAAGCCGAGCAGATACTTATTGTCGTCTAATTTATCACGGAACTCGGCATCAAAGAGAATACTACGCAACTCCTTCAATATACTATCTTTATAACCAGCCGATTGTAGTTTCTTATAAATCTCCTTGGCTTCGTCTGCTTTGTCTTTATTATCCAATTTTTGTAAATCCAAACACTTGTTATGATAGATAGGAGCAATTACTCTTGAAAGATACTCACGGAGCATAATTTCCCCATAATTGAGCCATATATGCTTCGTAGCATCAAATACATAGAATATCTCCCTATCACTCACGAACATACCGGCGACCTGTTGTTGAACCACTTTCGCAACGGTATAATGCGACCCTTCCATTTGGAGACTTTCCATCACAAGAGCATCTAATTCATCGGTAGGCTTATACGGCATAAGCACAGCAGTATCTACTGGCTGAAATCCCTCAATAGCAATAGAATGTTCTTGTATTTTTCCAAGAAACGAAATCCTCCAGCCGAGTTCTCGTTCTACAAATCCCTCCAATTCACGGCAAAGAGCATCTACATCTTGACCTTTCGGTATTTGAAAGCCATCAAACGCCTTTACGATAGAAGAAGTATCTATCTTCTTGCTACGCAAATAGCCGATACAACATTCAAGCACCTCGTTCTCAATCTCATTCATAAGAACGCTGCACAGAGAACCCTTCTCATTCCGTTTCTCCTCTTTCCTGTATTTGTTTTTTTCAATAGCAAACTCCTTCGCTACAGCATACTCGTTGTCCTCATACATGTGTTCTTGAATACAGAGTATATCAGCGCAATACTTTTGAAACCACTCCAATTGATTGACCTTACCAGAAACACCACCGTTGTTATACATAGCGATAATGACATCTCGTTTGGCTTCATCACGGTCTTTCTCCGTCAGTTCCATAATGTCTTTTAGGCACTTATCCCGATTGTCGTTATAATACTCAATAGCATTATGACGCCAACCTTTCCTCTTACACAATTGAAGCAAGAAGGTTGAATGACAATTCACGATGTCTATGTCATCGTAATATTCCATACAGATGGTGTTTCGTATATATTTGCTGAACGATTGAAGACCAATACCGTCCAGAACATATTGCCGACCTTTACAATACCCATTCGCACTTGCCGAGCAAGAAGTAATGTAAGAAACTTTACGATAAGCATAGGGCTTATTTTTGAGAACCTTCATTCCCTCCATATACTTCTTCAAACAAGCCAAAGGATTCATCGTCCAAGTTTTCCCATTTTTCCCTTTAACTACCCATTCCTTCTTACAGTCTTCCGGCATAGGCAACTCATTCCAGTTGTCTATGATGGTTCGCAACTTGTAGAGATTAACTCGTTCGTTAAAATATTCTATCGGCATCTCTATCTATTCTATCTATAGATAAGATAATAAATATTCTTTATATGATCTATATCAAAACTTCAAAAAATAAATCAATTTTTTAATATAATTATATATAATACATACAATTTTGAATTTACACGGCTTTTGCCGTATGTTTTTTCAACTCCCCATCATTTTCAACAATTTCTCTAACGCCTTTTCACGATCTTTGAGCGTCATTGCCGAAAGGACACTTGTTAGATCCACACCGTTCGTACCATTTATGCCCTTTTTAGACTCTATTCTTAAAGCAACTTTAACGGCTTTTTTGCTCTCCTTCATAGCAACTTCTTCTTCAGTCAGCACTTTTCTGGGTCGTCCTGCGTTAGAATGTGATGTTCTCTTCTCCCGCCATTCCTCTACCGAACTAAACCCTAACGCTTTTATTTTTTCCAGTCTCTTTTTATCGTTATATTTATGAACCGCTTTTAGAACCGAAGCCTGATTCTTCTTATGCCTCTCGGCAATCGCCAGTAAATCTTGAATGCTTAATTGATCCATTGTAATATTCTATTATATATTAAGATTTTATTTTTAAGTACAATCAATTTTTTATATAATTTCTATTTTAGCGAACAAATCATCTTTTTTATAATATAACCTATGATTAATGAAGCTACTGACAATAAAACCATCTCTCATCAAAGGAAAGCGATTAACAGCTACTTTTATCAATGGGAAGCAAACGATCATAACTCATTTCGGTTTGGATACAGGGCAGACCTATCTTGATCATAAAGATGACAGCAAAAGATCAGCGTATATTGCCCGTCATCGCCCGAACGAAGATTGGAATGATCCAACCACAGCCGGAAGTTTATCCCGATATATTTTATGGGAAAAGCCGACTTTGTATCAAGCCGTCCGTGCGTTCAAAATGAAATTTAATTTATGAACGGATTATAGTAGAAACTAAATGCCATTAATCGGTAAAGACTATCAAAAAGGATACATATATGGAATATACTTCAACGATCAATTGCTATACATAGGGAGTAGCTGTGCCATGTTGGCTAAACGCCGATACGAACACAAATGCTTTACGCACAAACTGACCGATAAATCTACCCCGCTACATCGGTATATAAATGAGAATGTACCCGATATGTGGAACAATCAAGAACTACGCATTGAACAAATTGAAAAATTTCCGTGTGCTGATAAGAATGAGTTAAATCGGCGTGAAGGCATTCTTATACGAGAGATGACCCCCCTATGTAATAAGAATATCGCTGGGCGGACACAGGCGGAATATAAAAAAATCTATCGTGAATCAAATAAAGATAAAATAAACGAATCACAAAAAATCTATCGTGAATCAAATAAAGATAAAATAAACGAATCACAAAAAATCTACAATAAGACCTATCGTGAAAAGAAGAAGAGATCTATTTCTCCTCCCCAACCTCCTTTGGATCTTTAACTTTCCTCGGTCTCCCACGCTTCGGCTTATTCAACCGATACTCATCAAGGCTTACACCTAACTGCCTTGCCTTATTCCTATCTTGAGACAGTACAGTAAGCTCTCGTCTCCTATCTACATACTTCTCTAACTCTTGAACCTTTGTATATAAGGAAAGAAACTCTTCCTCCATACATTTTAATCTATCATATTCTTTTTTAACTATATGTACCATCTTATATATATTATTGACTCACATTATTTTTTTTCGCTAATAGCTCATCTATCCTTGTCCATTTGTAGCGGTCAGCTTGTCCTACGCTGTGTCCCATCGACTTCGCAATTTCACCACGCTGTTCCATCGTAAGATTGTTAAAGTCGAGAGCAGAAACGAATGAGTGGCGGAGAATTTGAATATTGAGGGGTTTTCCGTATATATGCTTAAATTTCATCAAAACCCATTTGCTAAATGATGCGGGGGAGTAAGGTTCTCCCTTCTTATTTTGAAACAACCAATCACGGGGGTATAGTTCTAAAGATTTCATAATCTCTTTTACCAACTCTTTCGGCAACATCTCAACAATCTTCCCATATTGTTTCGCCGTCTTATACGAACCGATTGTCATTTGAATATTCGTGATTTTCCCCTTCTTTTGAATAAGTAGATTGTTTGGCTCGTGAGTCGTGGGAATAGTATCGTAATAAATTTTAACCCTATTAAAATCAGCCCTCATTGGTGGTATAAGCGAGAACATAGAAATTAGCAATCTTTCTATAGACCCTTCTGGTAAGGCTATTCTCTTTTTAGCAAACTCACTAAAAGGGATATACCCCTCTAATTGCCTATCAGTAATATTACCCTTCATTATGCCGTCTTCAATTACAGCCGAAGCGTCATCAAGCGCCTCCTTCCATATCTTCTGTTCATCATCGTATTTCTTCAAAGCGGGACAATACCGTACCATAGCCAGTATGGGTGTAATGTAATTTTTAAAGGTTGCTCCTTTTGGGTGCTTTTCTTTGAGAATAGGAATATACTCATTGGGCTTAAGGAGAATATCCGCCAAATCAGCCTTCAACACAAGACTTATACGCTTTAACCGCTGGATATAGGCTTCTTTTGTATTGCTGACAATCAAATCTGTTTTACGAATACAATTATAAATATCCTCGTTATTCATATTATAATCTATTTAGAAATAATAAAAAATAAAATTTGAATTAAATTAAATACAGGGTTAATATTAATTAATTTGTTATATGAATGATATATTAATATGTACCCTGTATTTATTCAAAGAATTATGGCATATTTAAAGCATAATCAATTGATTATTGTTGATTTATGCCATAATTTGTATAAATATAAGCCATTATTTAATTATTTAATACAGGGTTAATATTAATAACATATTAATATAACAATTTATTTATTATGGGTATTTATTTTTAACGATGCTATATGATTATCGTATATGTAAAAAATAAAATAATTAAATACTTTTTATTCTAAGTCACGAATTTCCAAAATGACATTTTTAGAAGAGTATGTGGCGATTGTCGTATTAGACAGACGGACATTGAATGATAAAGTTATAATTTGTTCCAGATATGACCGAGGGATTACGGCTTCCGTGTTGTCATTATCAACAAAATACACGGCAAGTTTAGCAGAGGTTGCGACTTCAAGTTTGTTCTCTGCCCCCAGTGTGAGAATGAGATCCTCACTGTCGTTTATTACATTTACAGCTCGTACATTGTTTAGGGATATATTGAAAGTGGCAGACCCCAGTGCTGTCGATGTTGTCGATGTATAGCGAAGGGAAGCCTCTTTTAGTTTAATAATGACAAAATCGCCTTTTAATTTACCGGCTATACTTTTCATATTTATTTCCATATCCTGTGAATTTGCCGTATTTTCAGCTTGAATATAGTATCTCATCTTTCGTCTCTATATTACAATACAGATATATTTTTAATAACTTTTAGAGAACAGCGGGGCTGATACTTTTCCCTGTGGCTGTAACATCTTGAGATTTAGAGCCTTATAAGCTCCATTACCAACTGTCACTATTAGATTCATACCCTGTGGGCGAAAAGTAGGATTCAGCGAAGCACCTGTAAGGAAGGACGACTCGTATGCTATATTTGCCTTATTCATTTTACTATCTTATACCTATATTTTTTTATAGAGTCACGAGGACTTGTTTGCCTTGTCCAAGCTCCATAATACCGGTGGAGTATATGACCAAGACGGGGCGACGAGTTGTAGAGGTTGAACCAGAGGTCACCATATCGACTACGGCCCCAGATCCAAAAGTGTTAATTCCGCATATCCATCCATTTCCGTCCATTGATTCGGTGTCAAATTTGAGGCGATGGAAATTGGCAAAATAGCTGTCTCGGTAATCATTACCCGAAGCGGAAACAGCGCCATCAACACTGAAATCGGGTGCGAACAGCATATTTCCAGAAGCGTTTAGCGCTCCCATTGTGGCGCAAAGCGAGTCTTCCACGGTGAGAGACCAGCCAGACAGGGGAACACCATTCCAGAACATCTGGTTCGTATTTCCCGAACCTCCGTTGTTGGCGAGGTAGAGGGCGGTTGTCAATCCGGCGGAATAGTCCGGACGATGAGTTCCCATGATGTAATCAACGCTTTGGGAATTGACAGTGACCGTCACGGTAGAGGCACTTGCCGTAACTTGTCCTCCCTCAATATACCTAATGTCTTCGTATGGGATCTGTATGCTTTGTTTGCTGATTCTGTCAGCATAGAGAGAATTAAGCAGGTTATTTTCCATATCAATACGGGTGTAGATGAGGCGAACATCGCTCAAAGTTCCTGCTGTGGCTGTTGTGGCAGTCACCCATGAAGACAGGGGCTTTAGATCCACCTGAATGTACATCTCGGGCATTATGTCCAATGGTAAATAGCGCAGGTGTTTTCCGGATAGGAAGCCCAAAAAATCTACAGCTAAAACGATAGAGGCATCAGTTGCGGTGGTCAGGGTGACATTTCCAGCTTTCAGGATAGTCTGTTGGAAATCGTTATAGGTCTTATTAGCACCATACTGGCGGGTAAGTCCATAGACGAATCCATAGTCACTCAGCTGGGAAAGTGACAGCTGATTTCCTCCAACGAAGACCGAGACCTTGCGAAAGAGCTGTGAATGGAAAGGCAGAGTCTTGATAGTTCCTGTACCAGTCACATTGATCGTGGCAAGTAGCGAAAGACTTTGAAGATCTATGACACCAGTTCGGGGCAGGTTCAGGATTATACTTGAACCTCCAAGGTACGAAGTCGATGGCGCAATCACGCGCTGAACAGAATGGCTTGAAACTTGGAATTTCTTAAGCGAGACCGAGAGGGAAGGGGGCAGAGCAGACATTTTATTGTTCTAATGTCAGTTAAGATAAAAAAATAAAAGGCAACGGTAAAACTGATTACTTCGTAGAAGATTTGAGAGCTGACAGGGATTTTTCCGCAAGTCCAAGTCCTCGGGATATGGCGGACGCAAAAGGAACTCCACCGAGTCCTAAAACATCAGTAACTACTTTTGCTCCGGATATTCCACGAGCGAGGAGGGGTGAATTAACGGCTCGTGCTCCAAATTTAAGGGCTCTTCGTAGGAACATATTTGATTCTATAAGTATCGTGAGACTATTTATTTTCTGGTCTTCCTCATAATCATAGCATATTTTTGAAGCTTGAGGGATTCCT
>Ga0209768_10002027_pt1 | contig 12718 bp, 29 predicted proteins | sample LauGreSBDMM110SD_3_FD_187564 | JGI IMG/M metagenome (GOLD analysis project Ga0209768, IMG submission 187564) | Freshwater lake microbial communities from Lake Michigan, USA - Sp13.BD.MM110.SD (SPAdes) (version 2) | ecosystem: Environmental > Aquatic > Freshwater > Lake | place: Lake Michigan... | reverse complement strand
TAAACTAACCTGCAACCATTTAGCGGCACAGAATGTGGGACTGATATCGTCTATTGTTTGTTTAGACGAATCAAAGCCCTTAACATAAAAATTAATTGCTTTAGTTTCCACATTCTTATTTAAAAAAGTCATTAGATTGATTTTGTATGTCTTTTTTTAATTTTTCAACATCAATTTTAAAATCAATCTTTTTAATATCTTCTTTGTATTCAGCAAATGTTTCTACCAATCTATTGGCAACTATATCACTGTGACTGCTAGACAACTGTTCAGCAATATTGATCTCCCATATCCTACCATTGCCGAATTCCAACCTAATTGATTCTAGGTAGTGAACCGGCATGGTATTCATGTAAAGATCTTCAAAGACTTCTGGCCATTCCTGAACAAGATGTTTTGGCGGTTTAAACAAGGGTTTAGGCACTTTCAGCTTCTTTGGCCTTGGCCGCTTTCTTTGCTGGCGGATCTAAATCATCTGCTTCTTTACGTAGACGGGCAGCTTCTTTGTACATTGAATCGGCCTGACTGCGATAACTCTTGGCAATGTCTTTATCAGATAACACTTCATTAGCAGCTGCCTTAAGAGGTGCTACTGCAGGTATTGGCTGAGGAGCAAGATCCTTGACTGTTACAAGTTCTTGAACTTCTGGAGTATTTTTCTTAGAACCCGAAACAAACGTACATAAGTCATCTACTGCACAGTTTTTTTGTTCAGCAATAAGTGTATTAAGCTGGTGCAGAGCAATTTCACTGCCAGGCGATGGCATCATCAAAACATCGTCTGTAGGAACCTTGGCCATTCTGTTATCGGCTCTTAGCGCCTGCAACATTGGACGGCCGTCGGAAAATGATCTTGTAAATAACACTTCACCAAATTCAAATGCTGCTTGTGCTTCGGTGGTCTCAACCAACTTCATGATATCGTCATGATAGTTGTCTGATAGGCTGGATACTGGAATAACCAATGCCTGATTAGATTCACCGGGTAATGTTCTAAAAGCCACCAGCACCTTGGAACCTGCTTTTTTCATTTTTCCTACATGTTTTAATGATTTCATCACTGATCCTTTTTAGTAACAGCTTCCAAGAATGCGTTTAGCTTATTATAAATCTTACCAACTGCTTCTAGTTCGGCTGCTTTGAACGCTCCTCGTTGACTGGCCACATCTAAAATGCTTCGTAGTGCGGACAGATCGTTGATATTTAAATCCGGTGCTGCTGGTTGTTGTGTTTCTGCAGCTGGCTGTACTTCTGGTGTGTTTACTTCTTCGGTCATGTGTTTCTCCTTATATGTGGACATGCTAGCATAAAATAAGTCAGCTCTTTGTGATCCTCAAATCCTACATATGTAGCAGTCTTTAGTTTTCCATCTTGTGAAATTCCAGGCTGTCTTTTTATGTAGAATCTTCCTACCAATTTGTATCTGATCCAAGTTTCAACATCTGATCCAAATAGGTCTACATCAGCCAGTTTCATTTTGGCAAAATGTGGAGCCACTGAATCAACTTGTCTATGATTCAAAATGTCAAGAGCGTTTAGTTTTAACATAGTGATATTTAATTCAAAGATAATTTATTGAGAAGATTCTTGGCTTAGTCTTTTATTCAAAGCCTTGGCAGAACCCATTTTTCTAACGTCGCCAGCAAATAAGTATAATTCGAAAGCGGATTTTTCAGATAATACCTTGATATATCGTTTTTGTAAATGAAAGGGAGAATCCAAATATTGATCCATCCAAACTAGAACTTGCGGCCCTATTGTTAGATCTTTTGGAAGTTCTATTTTATAAGTTTTAATTTCTGATTTAGTTTCTACAAACTCTAGACACTGATCAGTCATTCGTAGTCCACCGACATCTTTACCTCGAGTACTTAACCACCAAACAGCACGAAATTTTTTAACGTATTCAGCATCATGCGGTTGTCCCGCAGCTTTGAGGAATACCGAAGTATAGGTATCCTTGCGGTCCATAGCTTACTCTATCTTTTCACCTTGACTGAGTTTATAAACTTCAAAGTCTTGAGTCTTGAAAAGTCGGTTAAGTTTTTTTGCAAGATTGTGTGCATGCCCGGGATTGCTAAATGAAACTTTTTTGTATTTAGGACCGGGATAGCTGGCCACTAGACTACCACTCTTTAGATTGAATGGCTCACCTTTATAAAACACAGCCCAGATGGCATCGCTTTCAAGAATTTGTTCAATCTTAAAAGTGTCCTTATTGGCATGTTCAAGTATAACTTTGGGTTTTGGTCTGCTCATTAATACGTGTTTCCTAATTAACCACGTATATATTTATCAAGAACCGAACCCACCTCCATCGAACTTAACGTCAATCTTAGTGGTTGATTCACGTATTTCCGCCAGCATAGCATGTATTTCTTGAACTGTGCGACCTAACTTGGACGTCAATACTGCTAATTCAGCAGTTAAGTCTTTGGCTTCTTGTATTGATATTCTAATGTCTTTTTGTTGGCTACGTTCAGCGGCAGCAACTCTGGCCAGCAATTTTTCTACGCTAGGTAGATTTGTGGGCAGATTATTTTGTAACATTTGCCAGCACCTGCCGCATCTCTAGTTCAGTTCTAAATGGACCTTGATAGGTGTATCTTTGCAGTGTGATCAACTTGGGACAAAAACTCTTAACCCATCCTTTATCAAATTTAATTACGTAGTAGCCTGCGCAATATAGACTCTTGGAGTCTCCACTTTTTGTAAACAACGGTAGTTTTCTTTTGATGTCATACATGGCATTGTGCGGAGAAGCACTGGTGGTATATCCGTGAACTTCTTCTGGATTTGAATTATCTGCTTCCTTGATAATCTTTGCCACAAAAAAATCCTTGCCAAATTGTCGAGTAAGACTTTCTTTGGTGTCATAAATTTTAGTACCTAGTTCGTTGCTGAGAATAAAACGATTGTCTTCGTTTTTTCTCAAGGTGGCAAATTTTGTACCATCCTTTTCAACGATCCAGAATTTATTTTCAATGATTGGTTTAGCGTGTAAGTCTGTCATAGCGTGTATCTCGCATTAAGTGGTTCAGCGTAGGCCTGCGCCTGATCAGCAATCTTTTTAAGATCATAAAGATTACAAAATTTCATTAATCTAATTCCAACTTGGCTGACATTTTTATTTGCCTGCGTTGCTGTAGTAATCGTGTCAACCATAATTTGTTTAATATCAGCGGGTTGTGCTGTAAGATCAATTAATTGACGATTGCGTTCGTAGTCATCTAGCACACGATGTTCTAGACCATTATGGTCGGACCAACGCTGCAACATGAGATTGTTCCATGAATATCCTTTTGAGTCTCTGTCACCGTAGGCCTCACGGAGACCAACCTTATTCTTTGTGCCTTTTTCCCGTACTCCCGGATATGCAGAGAATACATTGTCTGAGGTATCGCCTCGCATACACTTCTCAAACAGTAACCACTGGGGGTCCGGTGCAACTTTTGCTTCTTGAGTCTTTTTATCAATAACGGATAGACCTTTTTTATCAAAGTAGCCTTGGTGTGTGATTGTGGTTTCTGTAACGCCATTATATTGTTTTACATTAGGAGCAATTAATTGTACAAAATCTGTATCTGTCGAAATGATCACATGGTTGTCACTAGGATGACTTTGTATCCAACCCGCAATTAAATCATCAGCTTCAAGTCTAGGATGCTGTAATACGGTGCAATTAGTCTTTTCAGTGACAAAATCTTTAAATGTATCAAACGCTTCCCAAAACACACGTTCTTCTTCTGCTTCTCGTTCTGTATGTGACGCACGAGCAGCCGCACGTTGAGCCTTGTAGGGCTTGTAAAAGTCCTTACGCCAGCTTCGACCTTCTAAGAAGAAGACCACATGACTACCTTCAAAATCTTGCCATGCTTTCTTAATGCTGTTGAGAGTAATGTGAAAAGCCATACCCAACTTAATGTCGGCATCACCGTTGATAACGTGCCTTGCACGAAAGAAAGTGTTTGCAGTATCAACTAAAATATATGTCATAGGTTATTTTTTCTAACAGAATTAATATCAATAACGCCAGTGTTTACAGCGCCGCCAAAATCTCCGTCAACTACTACATTAGCACATAGTTCACGGAACCAACGATCTACAATTTCTTCGTCTTTATCACCGTCGAAACCATATCCCTCTTGCTTTAATTTTAACACAAATTGCTCATTCCAGTCAAGCTCAAAAAAGCCATTACGTACATTTTCTTTATTGACATGAGTGTTAAGAACACCTACCCAAGGTTCTTTTAATTTGGTTGCACGATCTTTTGGGCTCAATTTAGCAGTTTCTTCTGCTTCTACAGCACGTTCTGCAGCCGCAACTGCGTCTTTAGCAATCTTTGTGGATTCCTCTGCTAGTTTTACTGCGGCCTCAGTTTCTGCTTTAAGTTTATCAATACCAAATAGCTTTTCTATAAAACGTTTCATTAGGTTCCCCACTCATTCTTAAACAACGGCACCTGTAGTCTGTCGCTATACCGTAATCCGTTTTTCATTGCTAGTATTGCTACATTCTTGTTGTTTAGTGCATAGACATTTTCTACACCACCTACTGGCATTAGATAAACGTGTCCTTTAAATCCTGCTGTACGGAATGCGGCAATAGCACACTCTGCATCAGCAAAGTCTTGTTCTGTAGCAATAACAAACTTTAAGTATGCAGTACCGACTTCCTCATATTCGCAAACTACCTCTGGTAGAATTGCTTCATCCCACTTCTCACCACTGCATGGCAGTTTAGCACTTACTGAGAATGTAAGTTCTTTGCCCACTACGCTATTCCACTTTCTCAAGTATTCTTTAAACTCCGGTGTGAGTTTCTGAGTACCATTTGTTTCAAACGTAATCTCTTTCAAGTCACGCATCTTAGGATTATTAAGCAAATCCGGATAAGCACGTTGCCATCCTAGTAACGGCTCGCCACCTGTAATAACTAGATGTTCATCTTGCCACATCTGGAATGGAATAATTTCCATAATACGATCTACAATTGCTTCACTTGTTAGCATCGGTGACAAATCTTTAAAGTCTGGATGCCAACTGGCATAGCTGTCACAGCCTGTACTAACTAAGGGCAAGTCTTCATATTTTGTAAACGGCGTAATCATCTTATGTGTTGCCGCAATGTCAGTGGCTTCATGACTAGATTCGCCGCGCGGCATACCAAATCCTGCACACTTAAAGTTACAACCAAATGTGCGCAGGAACACAGAAGGCACACCCATATAGCGTCCTTCACCTTGTATGCTGTAGAACAGCTCTGCTATTTTAATTTTGCTCATAATATATTATACACTCTTTTCATCAGTTGTGTCAACCTTTTTGAGTAGCCAACTACCATCTTTTTGATCAATCCAATTAAGATTGTCGCCTTCTTTCCAACCTGTTTGTTTTAATAGGTCTGGCGGAAAAGTTAATATGGCATCGCCACTACCATCGTCGGCTTCTTCTACATTAAGTGTCCAGCTTTTCAATTTCAACTCCTAATTAAATAGTGTTCTCATTCTGTTTCTTCCAATCTTGATGTCTACGTTTGCGACATTCTTCTTTGACATCAATGGGAATATCGGGATGCCATTCAGACATGTTACAATCGTACACTCGATACTCTGGCATGTCTACTTGAGAAAGTACAACTATCCAAAGAATACAAGCAACAACAAAACCAATAATGTATTTGATCATATTCTGTCGCTTAACAATATTTTGCACATTACAGCATCGTGTTCGTTATGAAATTTAAATATCATCTGATCTGTCTCTGGATGACTTGTGTATCGATCGCCAGGGAGTCCAAAGTGTTCCAACACCATAGCACAGGTTTCATTCCACCAAAATCCAGTTTGTTCTTTATTCCACGGAACTAGAATTGTTTTTAGATTAGACACAATATTTTACTTATTTTTTGTAATTGCCTTTTTCTGGGATAACATGTCTAACTCCACCACGTGGATCTTCCATGTCTCCTTTGCGTCTTGGGATTAGATGTATGTGCGGGTACATGACTGTTTGCCCTGCTGCCTCACCCCAATTGATTCCAATATTAAATCCGTCCCACTCGCCTTTCTCTACCATGTCTTTGCCGTGTGTTAATGCATCGCTGAAGCAGTCAACAATCACTCCATCTGATGCATATTGTGGCACAAATAACAAATGACCTTCGGATACAGGGTACTTATCTTTAAAGACCTTGACATGGAAGTCTTCCCGGACCAGATCCTTCCACGGTGCAATACCTTCCTTTTCTGCATCTTCTAGTATGTAATCTTCTTTTTTCATTTTGTCCACCACTCTTCAAAAGGGAATTCAACCCATATAGGATTTTCTGCCTTGTTGATCTCTTCCCCAATATAATCCATTCTAACTTTAGACTTACTGGCAAGGTTATCAAATATTGTGGCAAACTTTACGTTTTGATTCCATATTTCATTACGCCATCTTTCATCATCGGGCAAACATCCAGACGGCCAATCAGTCAAAATCCAATTAATAGTTGCACCTGTATCGTTGATGTCATCTACAATCAGTATGTTCTTTTTGCCACTGCCGGACGACATAGGATAACCAAAGGCATCTTCAGCCATCCATAAGTTGCTTTCTGTAGCATGTTCACCGCTGTTGTCTCTGAGACTTACTTTCAGTGTTTCACAGGGAATATTAAAATACTGACTGATCATGACAGCAGGCAATAGCCCTCCTCGGGTAATGCCTACTACGTAATCTGGTCGCCATTTATTAAGAGAAATATCTCTACAAATTTTTGCCACTAGACCTTGACACTCTGCCCAACTTACTTTACGTTTTTGCATGACGCTCCTTGAGATATTGCTCGTGTTGAATCCATTTGTTGTTGACTAGGAATCCCCAATCACGTTTGTGTGGACCAGGCATGAACAGAGTCCAAGCAGTGACTCCGTGTTTTAATTCGATACGATGATAACTGTTTGAACCACATATTCGAAAGTGTCCAGGACCTCGCCAATGTTTAGTTTCTCCGACCAGTTTACCGTATTCAAAATTAGGAGTGTACTCGTAGTAACCACCTTTTAAAATCAATGTTGCATAGGGCCACGGATGATCATGTACATCATCTGGATCGCCTTTTAGAAACTTGTGTAAGAATACGTTAAACGGAAAGTGTGTTCTATCTTTTAAAAACACATAGTAGCGTTCTAGGTAAGGTTCGTTGCAAACACGATCCATGATAATACGCTTACGTCCAATGCGTTCTAAAAAATTAAGTAATGCCTTCATTCTTAATACTCTTTCAAAAGTTGTTTAATGTCTGTATGTTTGACTATTATAGTTGATTTAAACTCTTTGTCAATCTTCATTGGCAGATCTAAATGTATAGTGATTTCCGAATCATCGGTGTAATCAATTGAGCTATCATTACCTATAGTTCCAACAAACGGAATCTCGTTCCATCTACCAAATACACGACTACCTATGACATAGGTTTGATTTCTTATTTTTTCATCCTGATACATGTCCCATAACACTATTCCTATTACGGTTAATACAAGTGATATAAAAAGAATTGTGTCAACTGTCATTTTGTGTAAACGGCCAAGAGTTGCTTGTCTTTGGTCGAGTTTTTAATTTTACGTTCTCTTCAATAACGTCGCCTGTTATTTCATCACATAGACTAACTTGATACGGTGCAATAATATGGACTGCACAATCTTCTTCTGACCAATCATGTTCACCGTCATAGAGCCAACCTGCGCCACCTTCGTAGTATAATTCTTTTAATTCTTGTTGTTCCAGTTCAGAGATGTCATCGCTGAATTCCCATTCAATACTACAGCTATCATCAAACTCACAGCCCCAGCCACAATCAGTTCGAGCATAAGCGACATTGTCACCTTGCCATGGAAGATTGCAATCTAAATCACCTTCCACAAAGCCCTGTCCCCATCGATAAGTTTCATCTATGTTGAACCAACTGATGCTATCATCGGGATTTTTACGATACATTTCTACATGGTAGACAATGCTTTTCTTTTCCAAAGGTTTGATAAGATATACTTGACTCATTTAAATCCCCTTGTAAGCATCAAGAATAAGAACCCCACCAATTGTAAATCCTACGATAGCAAGTCCGTAGTTACCGTTGACTAAAGCACTTAATCCAGATAGTAAGTTTAGGCCGCCAATAGTAAGGCTGATTTCTTTTCTATTGCGACCAACCCATATGAAAAATTTATCTAACATTATTCTTCCTTTACAAAATCGTAAGTGCGTTCAAAAATTGGACCATCGCAGATATACAGCTCGCCGTCGATACCTTTCATTAGATAGTCGCCTGGCTTGCCTTGCTTGTAATTGCCTTCCAGTGTATTCACACGAAAGTCCTCATCAATCTTTTTAGCATGTACTACAATAGGTCTCTTCATGCAAGCGCCCATGTCTTCTACTTGTTCAAATGTGTCAAATGTTTTCATATTATTCCTTATCGTGGTGCAAACTCTTGTTGCAGTTTAATGTTGTCAAAAAACTCTTTCTTTGTGTGAGGGTCATCTTTAAATGATCCTTTTAGTACTGTGGTCTGTGTTAGACTAGAATGTGCCATAATGCCTCGATTCTCACAGCATCCATGAACAGCTTGTACATAGACTGCTACATTCTCGCTATCTGTTGCTTTCATAATTTCTCTTGCAATGTCGTTACAAAGTTCTTCTTGTAGTGTGCCCCGTCTAGCACACCACTGTGCTATTCTGGTATACTTACTGAGACCAATAAGTTTATTAGCGGCAATGATACCGATGTAGGCAACCCCAGATACAGGCTGGTGATGATGAGAACACATACTTCGAAGCTCACTACGTACCACAAGCATACCTTCGTAGCGGTCGGCGCTGTCATTTGGAAAAGCTGTTGCATCTGGTGCTGGTTCATATCTACCTGCCATTACTTCGTTAAAATACATCTTGGCCAGTCGACGGGCTGTGCCTTTTGAGTTAGGATCGTTTTCTCGATCAATTAACAATCGATCTAATACCAATTCAAATGCTTCTGTTGCATCGTTGATAAGATGTTCTTTGTCGCTCTCATGCAAGTAATCACTGATGTTATCACCTGCCCAGAATCTTTTGCCTTCACGTCTCATCCTCATGCGGATTGCACCTGCCAAGGTTCCTTCTTGGTATCCGCCATCGCCTGCCATTGCATCCAAGCCTGTTTCTTTATTTGTCAATTTTGTTTCTCCGAGTTAATGTCGTGGATGACATAAATTATTATTTTAACATCTCTAATAGTTTATTGCAACTAAAAAAGTTTTCTTTCAGTATATCTACCTGTTTATTTAGGCTAGGTATACGAGTTCTATAATTTTCCATGTGTTCTATAATTGTTTTACAGATATCTGGACGATACACAGTATATGCATCATAGCTTTCAGTCCATTTACTGGGATACTTAAATGTATCAAGAGCCATTTCGCTATAGCTTAACCGATCAGGCACCATAGGGATAGCATCTACAATGGCACCTTCATACCAACTGATTCCCAGTGTTTCTTGTAGGTTAGCACTGAACACTAATTTAGCTTCACCTAACAAATTGTGATATTCGTTTTTAGTCAACTGTTGATCTTGACAAACAACAAACTCGTATTGCGGCAACTGATGTTTTAGATCACGGAATATTTCAACCTGCTTCTCTGGAGCAACACGATGCGGGAACAAAATAAGATCACGTTTCTTCATGTTCTTATACATCAGCAAAGTATCCTGCATATACTCCATGGGCCAACCTGTGCGTACAAACTTAGGATACTCTCCGCTTAGGATTTCTTTAAGTTCTTCCTCGTACCAAGGATTTTCTACAGTGTGCCCATTGTTCAATAGTTCTCTATTAAACATTTCTATATGAAAGTCTGTGGCAAAGTAATTGTGATCAAAGGCAGAAAAGAATGATTTCTCTGCATTACGCACCCAAGGCTTATTGCCAACTAGTCTGCCTAAAAAGTCTTGCGGATCATATGATCCAGCATGCCACAATCCGTGTGTAACTACCGGAATGCCCAGCAACTCGCTCATGTACTTTAGGTTTATGATACCAGGATGCCAAGCATCAGTAAACAAAAAATGATCGCCAGGCTTAACTGCTCCGGAGCAAAATAAACGACCCATCTGCTCAACTTGACTAGCCTTGTAGATATTAGTGCCGCCAAAGTTGAGAAATGCGCCAGGAGTGGTAGCACTAGGAATGTCCGTAGGACCTGATATAATGTTGACATTGTGTCCTGCCTTTTTAAGTAAAGCAGGTACATGAGACTTCCATTGTCCCGTGTACCTTGTCTCAACTGCTTCTAGATCAACGAGAAAAATTCTGCTCATTGCGGCGACCGTTATTATCCCAACGAGGCTTAGTGCCTAAGTATGGGCGTCTTGCTGGACGACGACTTGCCAGATAAGACTGATAAGTCACAGAATCTCTCTTATAGAGATCTGCAGGATTAAATGGTTGCAGTTCTAATCTGCACCAATCTAGATATGCATCCAGGTCATCAAAGATCCGAACAACGTCGGGGCGATTTTCAAAATATGCATAATCTTTATAATTACGAGCCATTTTAGTTTTTCCTATTAATACTTAATAAACGAACCATTTTCTCCGTCTTCGGAGACTTCAATCCAAACCTCACGGCCCGGATACTTATTGGAAATCATGTCATATAATTCGTCTGACATCATTTCGCAACTCTTGTGATCTAGCGACAAAATATTTTGTGTGCTAGAATACAGTTGTTCAAGCCACCGCTTGAATTGTATAAATTCCACATCTCTGTCATTGTGGGTGACACTAAGCCATACCCTAAAATGAAAAATATGGCGATGAGGATTAGCCAAAAACGAAACATCATATTGATCTCCTGTTGCTAGATTGGGGTCTGTAGCGGCCGCAGGATAGCAATGAATGCCTTCCTTTTGAAATGTGACCCAAATCATTTTAAGCGGTCGAATGTCTTGTTTGATAATCATAATGACAACAGTCCTTCACACAGTGTTTTAATTTCTTCTCTAGTCATGTGAAAATTGTAGGCACTGGATTCAGTGATATTTTTCTTGGTGTCTAAACATTCTTGAATGATATCTACTGCAAACAGTCCTTGTGGACTTATGCTTTCCCAACTTTCAACACGAACTCTGTATGCATCAGTTTCTTTTATCGTGATTTTTTTTACATCTAGATTAGGATGTTTCATCGTAGTTGCTCCATAGTTATAATTTTTGCTAGTTCTTCGCCGAGATCTTTGTCTTCTGTAACTACGTGTAGACTATGGCGATGCTCATCGCTCTTTCGATCATACTTGGTAGTTTCTACAATAGTACCGCCGCTAGCACCATAAACATTTAATCGAAATCCTTGAGATTGAATCTCTGGTCCGTCACTGTCTTCTGCGTATATTGGTTCGGCGTCGTCGATGTCATTCATCAGCCAGTTTCGAATTCGTTCTTTAAATGTTAATTTCATAGGTTTTTCTTTTGCATACTGTTTTGATCCAATTCTTGGTCTAAAACCCGCTGAGGATTTATTCAGCGAACGTTGTAATCGATGAATAGACTTTGCAGTTGATGCATATGGTCCAATATTACTCATTTGATAATCTCATCTTTGCCATATTGATCCCAACTTGTAAACTGATCTCTACCAAGCAGGTCGTGGAGATTATGACACCATACTCCGGGATTGGTTGCTTTAAAATCTTTGTCGTCAATCTTTATTGTAGCATTATACCCCAGCTGTTGTAAATAGGGCAGTTTTACCGAAATCTGTGGAATGAATTGACGTTTCTCAACAAGACCGCTTTCGAGAAGGCCTTCAACTTGTGTTAGATCTAGATCTAGTGTACACCAAAAGTCATCGTCGGCATCTAGGCAGACGTAGATCATATCTTCCCATAGACGCCACGGCTCTGCATCGTTAACTTCTAATTTAGGAAAACTTTGATTAGCACCAAAATAAATGTGTTGGCATTTGTGTTCGCGAGCAAGATCCATAATAAAGTATGAATCTTGAACACCTGTAACAAACAGTGTCTTCATTCCATATGCAGGAGTTTTTTCAATCTCTACACCTGTGAAGAATGTAATGCTGTCTGCAACACCTGATTCGTAATTTCTTTTCATTCTGCCAACCTTTTTTCTCTTTCTGCTTCGTGAGTATCACATAGTGTGCGAATCCACCCACCGTCTCGGCGCTTTCCAGGAGCACCGCAAGTTTCACAACTATGATCTGCCCATGCCTCTGCCATACTAACTAACCCGCTAATATAGTCATCGCCACCATCGTAATAGAAACGTAGTCCGCCGAACTTTTCTTTAATCTGTGCCACAGTTACTTGTGGAACAACTTCTGACTGCTTGTTCTTCCAATCAATGTGATGTTGAATGTTAGAGCATAGTTTTTCTAGAATCGGCCACCATCCTTCGCCACAGGCAAACCCACCATACTTGCCTTCGAACATTTTAGGATAAGATGTTTCCATCTTGTTTGCAAATGCTTCGTAATCTTCACCCATTACCACGTCTCCACGCCAGATACTTCGATACGAACACTAGCAGGATAGTCTGCTATTTCAGTTTCATAAGTCATTGTTAATACTCTACCAATGCCTGAACTATTTGTTTGCTCAAGAGTAAAATACTCTGTGCCAACGGCTTCGCAGATAGTTTTAATCTTGTTCAATTCAAATATGTTTAGTT
>Ga0209768_10002021_pt1 | contig 12735 bp, 12 predicted proteins | sample LauGreSBDMM110SD_3_FD_187564 | JGI IMG/M metagenome (GOLD analysis project Ga0209768, IMG submission 187564) | Freshwater lake microbial communities from Lake Michigan, USA - Sp13.BD.MM110.SD (SPAdes) (version 2) | ecosystem: Environmental > Aquatic > Freshwater > Lake | place: Lake Michigan... | reverse complement strand
TGGATGTGGACCCGATACACGACCCCGGTGTATTCAGTTTTAGCCAAGCGGTGATGCAAGCCGAGATGCCAACTTAATATTCTTCACCTTGACGACCCTTCGCTTGTCTTGACGAAGAGCACATCCGAGCCATTGAATAGTTTGGGCGAATCTGCTGAAAAAAAAGACTACGGCGACGCAGCTCTATTGAGCTGGTGATCCAGCGCTACAAGGGCATAGTCAGCAAGGCCATGAGAGCGTGTGCATTGACACACCAAAAGACCGAGGCGTGTATCAGTGGGGCTGTACTGAACAACTTGAAAAATATCGGATGCCAGTGCAGGTGAAAATCTAAAAGGTGCTCAAAATAGTGGCGACATAGCCTTTTTTGATTTATTCAACAACGCCGGAAATTTTTGAGCGTTTGACCACGTCGCTCCATTTTTCAATATCCGACTTGATCAGGTTGGCGAACTGTTGGGGCGAGTTGCCGACTACATCACCGCCGAGGGTGTTCATGATCTTGTCCTTGACGAGCGGTTCCGCCAAGATTTTACGGATCGCATCGTTAAGGCGGTTGATGATGACCGGTGGTGTGCCTGCAGGTGCGACCAGGCCATACCAGACCGATGCTTCATATCCCGGCAAATTGCCAGCTTCGGCAACCGTTGGAATATCCGGATAACCGGATAGTCTTTGCGCCGAAGTGACGCCAAGGATGCGCACTTTGCCGGCGCGGGAAAAAGGCAACAAATCATTGCCAAATACCATCTGGATGACTCCTGAGGACAGGTCGGTGTTACGCGTTGATGTTGCCTTGTAAGGGATGTGCACGGTACGGATGCCTGCCATCAAATTGAACAGTTCGCCGGCAAGGTGAGATGAGGTGCCGTTTCCGGATGAGCCGTAATTCAAGACGCCCGGCTTCTGTCTGCTCATTTGTACTAGATCGGTGATTGAGGCCACTGGCAAGTTGATATTGGTTCCCAGGAAAAATGGTGTGGAGGCCACGACAGTGATCGGCGCAAAATCTTTGATGGAATCGTACTTGATGCCTGTCACCAGCGCCGGATTGATGGACAGCGTTGTGACTGTCGCCATCAGCAAGGTATGGCCATCGGCAGGCGCGCGTGCCACCAGTTCTGCGGCCATCATGGTACTTGCGCCTGGACGGTTTTCGACGATAAATTGCTGTCCGAGGCTGCTGCTCAGGCGGTCGGCAATGATGCGGGATAGCGTGTCGGCCGCTCCGCCAGCGGCGTGTGCGGATATCAGGCGCACCGCTTTGTCCGGGTAGCTTTGCGCTAATGCCGTATTCAGGGGCAGGGTAGTAGCGATTATCGCGCACAGGGCGGCGATGCACCGGGCTGTACGCTTTTTGATATGTCCTGGCATGGCAGTCTCCTCGATGTTGGTTTTTTTGTGTCATCCGTTTCGCGTTACTGAACCCCGGCAGCACCTATAGGCGATCCAGAGTGTTGTCCATCGTATTTCGTGGGACATCCCTTGGCAATCAACTTTTACGCAGTCACCTGTTACATTTTTGCACGCTGTCTGCCTGCCTTCGGCTAAGATCACTTTTTTCGCCGAACGGGTTTCTCATGGATCACCGCTCCTCGCCGCTAAACGCCTTGCGAACCTTTGAATCGGTGGCGCGCAATTTGAGTTTCAGTGGTGCGGCCAAAGAACTCGGCGTGACTCATGGTGCAGTTAGCCGGCAAATTGCCGCCCTTGAGGCGATGCTCAACCTGCGCCTGTTCTTGCGCGGCCAACGCGTCGAATTGACCGCAGAAGGCAGCGAGCTGTTCGCCGGCGTGGCCCCTTCACTAGATCGCATCCGCACGACTATGGCCAGCCTGATGCAAACCGGGGACCTGTTGACACTGGCCGTCAACGCGCCGCCAACATTTACCATGAAATGGCTGATTCCACGGCTGTCGGTTTTTCAGCGACGCTACAGTCATGCCGAAATCCGCCTAACGACCGGCACGATCAACATTCGGGCTCTCAAGCTAAGCGACTACAACATAGTGATCCGGCGCCTGATCGAGCCGCTAGCGGATTTGCACTCTACGCCATTTCTGTCGGGGCGGCTGGTGGCGGTCTGTGCGCCGGAGTTACTTGATGCGCAGCCGGTGACGTGTGCTGCGGACATGGCAAAGCATCGTCTGATCGAGGCGGCCACCAATGTTTTCGCATGGGATCACTGGTATGCAAAAGTCCAGTGTCCGAAGCCGCTGCCAGCAAGTTTTCTGCGCTTCGAAGAAATGTTTTTTGTGCTGCAGGCAGCTCTCGAAGGATTGGGGATTGCGCTTGTCCCCTTGTCGCTGGTGGCTGACGACCTTGCCGCTCATAATCTTGTCATAGTACTTGACGGGCCGGATTTAAGTGGCGTTGATTACGCTTGTGTTGTAACTCCGGGAGGGCGTAATCGCGACCTGTGCATGGCCTTCAGCGAATGGCTGATCGAGGAAGGCAAGTCATCGAATCAACTGGGGCGGTCGGTGTTGCGCGCCGAATCACTCCGCATGGAAACCGCGCGTAGCCTGGTTGATGGGACTCGGACCCAAATCGCTTCGGACTAAGTGGCCTCCTCCCCGGGCTCAAGGTAGGGAACTGCAGCCTTACTGGCATTCCATATTGCGCGCGCCGATGGTGAGCGCCGTTCTTCCAGCAAATGCCCGGCGAGACCGCCAGCTCGCGATACAACAGAGTAGCAACGCATAGCGCTTGCCGGCACGCCGATTTCTAGCAACAGCGCGCCGATCGCACCCGTGGCATTGATGGTCAGATGCCGTCCGTGCGCGTCATCGACTTCGACAGACAGGCGCTGCAGCAGTGCCACGTAACGGCTTTTTACGCCGGCCTGTTCGGCCACCTTGAATAGGCGCGCGCTGCGGGGGTCATCCGGCTTGTGGGTCGGATGTCCAAATCCCGGCATGGGTGCCTTACGCCGCGCATGATCCTGCGCCACATCGCGTAGAGCGTTGTTCTGGCCTGCAGCCAAGCGTTTTTCCAGATCGAGCAACAAATGTGCGCATTGCTCGGTTGTGCCTGCAAAAACACTTCCTATGGCCAGCAGGCCGGCGCTGATAGCCACCTGAGGTTCTTCGGGAACACTATCGGCCATCAAGCGCGTAATCACTGCGCTGGGCGTCAGACCGTGCTCCATCAAGGTCACAAGGCAGGCATCCAGAATACGCGTCTGCGCTGATTGCGGCATGGTCCCGCAGGTCAGAAAATAGAGCATTTCGGTATAGCTGTATTCTCCAATTAACTCGTTGATCAGGTCACGCCCACCGACACGGATAGTGTGCGTGGTCGATGTCGCGATGCGCGTCCTTGGTCCTGCCGCCGCTGTCTTGCCGTTGTTCATCTGAGTACTGCAGAGCCGACCAGCGTGGTGCCAAACTGCGAACTGCATTCTGCTTTGCCATTATCGGCAAGTGTCACCCGCAACAGATCGCCAGGGCAGACCGGGGCTACGAATTTGACCGTCAGCTCTCCGCAATAATGCCAGTCTCGGCCATATTTCTTTGCTGCAAGATCGGCCACATAGGCGGTGTACATGAGGCCGTGGCCGAGCGTGCCACGAAAGCCATTTTTTTGCGCAAAGGCATCGTCGTAATGCAAAATGTCATTGTCGCCATTCAGGTGACCATAGTTGTTAAACATTTCCTGCGTTTGGGGAACAGTCTTTTCGATCATGGCGGGTCCTTATTCGGGGAATGCGGAGGTATGCTGGATGGTGGTTAGTTTGACGCCGTCGGTTCGATGGAACTCGACCGTGTAGCAGATGTACTTGCGTCCTTTCTTCTCGTACTTGTCGGTCAGTCTTCCCGAGCCGGTGATTTCCGTCGTTTCGTCGGCCCAGACCGGATGGTGGAAGCTGAAGGTGTTACCGATCATGATGCCACCCTGCTGCGGTGGATACTTGCGGTACATCACAGCCATCATATACACAGCGACCACATTCGGCGGCGACGCTTGGCGACCGTCTACCAGGTAGTTTTCAGGATTTGCGTTGACCACTGACATGTATTCATTGACGATATCCGGCGTGATCGTGAAAGTCAGTTCTGGGAATTCGCTACCAATTTTCCAATCGGCGAATAGTGCAGCAGTTTGCTCGCCCTCCCTGGGCTTGACTTCACTGGGTCGGGTCATGGCTTTGCTCCTTCTGAAAGTACGAGTTGTTGAATCAGGTGATCGATCGTTGCGTCGTCATAGCGGCACACGCGCTTCAGCACGGCTCTTGTGTCGCCGCCCAACGCCGGTGGGTAGGAAAGCGGTCGGGCCGCTGCATACTTGAACGGATTGCCGAGAAATTTCATGCTGCCGCCAGCGCGCGGGTGCTCCACTTCCTCGACCATGTTGCGCAGTTTGGCAAGCGGCTGATCAAGTGCTTCTGCAATGTTGTTGACGGGACCTGCAGGTACGCGTTGGCGGAAAAAATTTTCGCTCCATTCAACTGAGGTCCGCTTACGAAACTCACTGCTGAGGATTGCCGTCAGCGCTTCGACATGCGCGACGCGCCCCTTGGGACTGGCAAAGCGTTCGTCGTTGGCCAGATCGGGTCTGTCGATCGCCGTGCAAAATACCGTCCAGAAGTGTTGTCCGGTAGGTGAAATGGCGATGAACTTGCCGTCCAGACAGGGGTAGATGTCACTCGGTGCGATGACCGGATGGCGCGCCCCATTGGCGTGCGGAATCTCGCCGGAAACAAAGTAGTTTTGTGCTTGCCAGGTTAACAGCGCAAGCTGGCAATCAAGCAGGGAAATCTGCACCAATTCGCCTTGACCGCTCTTGAGCGATTTGAGCATTGCGCCTACGCAAGCCAGCGCTAGATAAAGGCCACCTGCAAGATCGGCTATCTGGTAGCCAACGCGCACCGGCGGGCCATCGCGCTCACCGGTCACGCTCATGATGCCGCTCAAGGCCTGCACCACCAGATCGAAGGCAGGCGCGTCGGCATAAGGCGATGCGTCGTGCAGGCCGATCAGTTGTGCAATGGCGAGACGTGGATTGATGGCATGCAGCGTGTCCTTGTCCAGGCCTAGGCGTGCAGGTACGTCCGGTGCAAAGCCATACAGAACAGCATCACTTTCACGAACCAAATCATGCATCACTTTGCGCCCAGCGTCGCTTTTCAGGTCAATGGCAACACTTGACTTGCCACGATTGACCGACATGAAAAAGCCTGGGTCCCCTTGAAACTCCATACCGTGTCGCGACACTTGACGCGCCAGATCGCCACCGAGAGGTTCTAGTTTGATGACCTCCGCACCCAGTTGTCCAAGCAATTGACCGGCAAAAGGGCCGCCGAGCACCCAGGTGAGGTCCAGAATACGAAACATTGACAGCATGCTCTGCCTTTCGATAGTGCTGTTCGGTAGTCAGGCGCCCGAAACAGTAGTCGCATTATCCCGTTGGGGTGACTCGCTGACAATTGAGTTTTAGGTGCCCCCCTGTTCAAAAAACTCACGGGGTGGGTGTAGCCGGACCATGCGTGTCGACGCCACGGGGTTGGCGCAGGTGCGGTTCAGCGCCTCTGCGCTTTTATGCGTTCAAGGGGCGTTGCTGTTCACGCTTGGGGATGAAGTTGCACACCGGTCCACTTGCTTGATGCGCTGGTTGATCACATGGCGGGCCTGCCGGAGTGGTGGAGTGTGGGCCGGGAAACAACGCTGTAGGCGAGTCGCGTACGTATGGAGCCGTTCCAGATGGCTATGCGTTGGACTTCCACCTCACCGCCCAGCGCGATCTGGCGGCTGCCCGGCGCTTCTTGGAGCGGGGCAGTCAATCGTCACGACGTGCTAGAGAAAATCGCCATCGACAAGAGCAGCGCCAACACTGCGTCTATTGAAAGCGTGAAAGCCGACGTCAGCGTTGATATGCTGATGCGTCAATGAAGTTACCTCAACAACATTGTCGATCTGGACCACCGGGCGATCAAACGGATAAGCTGACCGATTCTGGAGATCAAGTCGTTTTGGAGTACTTGCATCATCATTGCAGGCATCGAGGTGATGCACATGATTCGCAGGTTGCAGCTGGACCATCCCTTACCAGCACTTGCTTAAAGCCGGCGGCACCTTGAATGGGCCATGCGCGTCTGACACCAATCCCGTATTGCGACCGATCCCAGTGTTCTGGTGCCTCTTAATTCAATGAAGGCCAGCGGCACTTCACCGGACTTTTTGTCTGGAATAGCGACCACAGCCACGTTGGCAACATCAGCATGCTCCATGAGCTTGGTTTCTATTTCCGCCGCTGTGACATTTTCGCAGCCAACCTTGATCAGATCCTTGCCCGACCAATCAATTCATATTGACCGTCTTCACGCAGTTTGAGCAGGTCACCTGTAAGAGACCAGCCTCTTGCATCGAACAGTCGACCACGGCCCTGTTTCTTAAAGACCTGCAGCCGCCGGTCAAGCACTTAGAAGGCCTGGCGTTTACCACCGCGCGTGATAGCAGCATCCATCCAACCGGCGATGTCACCGAAGGACGGCGCATCAACGATGGTTCGGCAACGCTCCTGCAGCGTGGCGATGTCGGCGGGCGTGAGCAGTAGCTCCGCCTGAGCGGTATATTTATCAACCAGTTCTTCGTCGGTCATAGGCCGGCCGATGCTGCCACGGCAATCGCTCACCAGTTTGCTACGCGTGCTGCCGTCGCGCAGGTGCAGGGTGAGCTCGCAGGCTTCGCGGGCGATAGCCTCGTTGGGCGCCAAGCTGATGCGCTTGCGCAGCGCCAGCACATCTGGGTTTTGCACTGCAGCGTCCGACCCTTCCTGCAGACCGGCACGGCGGAAAGTCAGGGCTGCGGCCACCCAGTGCTGCACACTGACCGTGGCCTGGCGGCGGTTGGCGGCATGCGGACGGTCACACAGGGCGATTGTTAGCGGATTGACGGCGATGACGATTTTTTCGATGGCAGCTGCGTTGTAACCGGCAGTACGCGCCAGGCCCAGCGCGGCATCCACGGCCGGATGAATGACAAAGCCCGAAGGATACGGCTTGTATGCATTGGCAAGTATTTCCCAGTGTTTGCCCAACTCGCGTACGGCCACTTCTGGCACCGGATTGCTGGCATAGGACACGGCAAAACCCTTGGCGCCTTCTAGCATGGCCGGCGAGATGTTATAGCCGCCTTCGGCCAAGAGGGCCGCCATCATGCCAGCACGCGCGGCGTTGCCTGGCGTAAAGGCGCTACCCATACTGGCGTGGGCCTCGCGCAGGCCGCACACCGAGTTGACGGCTATACCGATGCAACGCACCATGGCTTCTTCATTGAGGCCGATCAGCTTACCCACAGCAATGGCCGCACCGATAGTGCCGGCCAGGCCCTGCATAGACAGGCCGACACCACATTCGGCCGGCGGTTCAACTAGCATCATGCCAATGCGGCATTGCAACTCGTCGCCGAGAACAATCGCCAAGATGGCGTCCTTGCCGCTCACCGGTCGGTGTTCGGCGAAGGCCAGCACTGCGGCGGCCACCGGGCTGGTCGGATGGGCTACCGTCTGGAAGTGCGTGTCGTTGAACGAATGCACCGATGAACTGATGCTGTTGATGAACGAGGCCAGCATAATATCGGTGCGCCGACCAAAGCCGATCACGGTGGCCTGGCCCGGTCCGGAAAACGGCGCCAGTGTGCTCAGGGCACAGGCGGCCGTGCCTTCTTCAATACCCCCGAGTACACAGCCGACCCAGTTAAGAAGCGCGCGACGTCCTTCAGCCTGCACGGCGGCAGGCAGGTCTTCATAGCGACAATCGACGGTAAAACGGGCCAACGCCCGGGTAATCTGGGTCATGATTTACGCTCCAGCGGGAAGTTGTCGTTGGTGTTTAAAGGTTCTTGATCAATGGCCCGAGGCACGTTCAAGCTTGATCCGGAAGACTAGGCGGGTGAGCAGTAGCAGACCGACCATAATGAGCGACTGTAGCAGGCCGACGGCAGCGGCAAACTGGAAGTTGCCCGACTCCATGTAACTCCAGGTCAGTACCGACAGCACCGGGCCGCGCTCGGACGCCAGCAGCGCCGACGCAGACAGCTCTTTGATACTCTGCAGCATGACAAAAAAGAAGATGGCGATCAGCGTTGGTTTGAGAATCGGCATGGTGATCTTGCGCAGCGCCTGCAGCGCCGAGGCACCGCAGGTGCGAGCGCACTCCTCGAGCTCGCGGTTTATCTGCAGGATGCCGGTGCGGCTCACGACAATGGCGTACGGAGTGAACTTGGCCAGATAGGCCAGCAGCAGGATCCAGATAGTGCCGTAAATCGGAGTGCGCAGATAGGTCCAGAGCAGGCCAATGCCGTAGACAATGCCCGGTACCGCCACCGGCAACACACCGATGAAGGCGACGATGGCAGCAAGCCGCGTCTTTCGGCGCAGTTCGACATAGCTGATCAGACCGCCGATCAGTACACACACGGCACCGCTCATCAGGCCGAGCATGAGCGTATTTCCAAGCGCCTCACGCGTGTTCGCCAGACCCCACAGGTCGAAATAATGTTTGGTCGTGAACAGATCGATGGTAAAAATTGTTGAACTGTACTTCATGAAAGAGAATACGGCCAGCGCCGAAAGCGGCAATCCTACCGCGCACAGAATGTAGAGCGCCACCAGCCCAAAGGCCGGCCAGCGCCACCGGCCCAGGGGAATTGGCTTGTTGCGCCAGCCCTTGCCGCCAATGGTGACAAAACGTTCGGCCACGCGTGTCATGCGGCGCTGCAAAACGATACCGCCAACGGTAACCCAGAGCAGCATGGTGCCAGCTGCTGCGGCGTGCGCGCGGTGCAGCGGCGCGACCGTCGAGTCGGCATAAATCTGCCACGGCAACGTGGTGAAGCCGGCGGTCGAACCGACAATACCGGGAATGGTATAGGTCTCGGCCGAAAGCACAAAAATCAACAGGCCGGCGGCAAAGATGCCCGGCAGCATGATCGGCAGGGTGATTTTCATCACTGCCTGCAAGGTCGTGGCGCCATTAATGCGTGCTGCTTCTTCAAGCGAGCCGTCCATGGCGCGCAGGTTGTTGACCGTGAACAGGTACGCATACGGAACATAAAACAGACTCATCACCCAGACCACGCCCGAGTAGGTCCAGACATTGATCCATGGCTCCGACGTTATGCCCAACTTGGCCAGCACGGCAATCAGCGCAACGTTGATTAAACCGGTGCGTTCCGAACCGAGCACCATCCAGGCAATCAGTCCGGTGAATGGCGAGAGGAACATCGGCATGATGACCACCACATCAAGCGTGCCGCTAGCCGGCAGGTCGGTACGACCGATCAGAAAGGCCATAAGCACGCCCATGGTCAGCGCCAAGGTGGTGACCAGCACCGCCAGCAGCAGAGCCGAGCCCAGCATCTGCAGATACCTGGAGGTGGTATACACGTTCAACACTGCCTCGAGACTGCGCTCCTGTGTAAGGCCGAAGGCAGTCTCCTTCAAAAACGCGGTGTCGATCGTATAGAGAAGCGGCACTACTGCGATGGCAAACACAAACAATGCCAGCACCAGCCACAAAACGGTTTCACCGGCGACGCGCAGCGGCGCCTTGACGGCCGCCGCGGCGGTGCTGAGCTCGGGGGCCGAGTCGCCCACATTACCCGAGATTACTCTGCGCATAGCATTCCTTACCGGATCGCCGAATCCTGAATGCTTTGCCAGAGATTCATGTCGAGCTCGTAGTTCTTGCCCCAGCGATCCCAGTCCATGTCGTAACGCTGCTTGATGGGCTTGTACCAGGCTTCCTTGGTGACCTTACGGGTATCTGGCACGCCGCGCAGGGTGGTGCTGCTGCCGTAAACATCCTGCAGGGCAATCGCACCTTCATCGCTGGTCAGCCAGATCTGCAGCAGGCGAGCAGCGTTCGGATGAGGCGCGTATTTAGAGACCGCATTCCAGCTGTTGCCCCATTCGGGCGTTGGCGTTGGACGGATCCAGCGCACCGGTGCGCCCTGCTGCCACTTAGTCACGGCAAGCGCTTCCCAGAGCCAGAACACGAAGTCACGTTCACCGGCGATGATACGGTCCAGCGCGATAGGATTGTCGCTGTACACCAGCGGCTTTTGCGCAGCCACATCACGCAGAAATTTCACGCCGTACTCATTGGCTAATTTAGGATCGGTGAACATGTGCACTCCGGCATAACAGGCGCCGCACTTGCGCTTGACCACCGCAAAACGGCCCTTGAAGCGCGGGTCGAGCACACCCTTCCAGCTCGACTCGAGGATCTTCACTTCCTCGGCCGTCACCTTGTTGGTGTTGTAGACGATGGCGATGTCGGTGGTGTACGGCGAGTAGGCAAAACTGCCGGCGCGGAAAGCCTCGGGAATACGATCGTGCGTCGGCACTTTCCACTCGGCAATGTGATTACGCTTGATCAGGTCTTGCATCAGAGGCTGATCACTCAGGAAAAGGAGGTCGGCAATGTGCTGCTTGGCTTCGGTTTCCTGCATGAAGCGCGCATATTGCTGCGGCCCGGTGATGCGCAGCAACTGGACGGCAATGCCCGGATAACGCGCGTTGAAGCGCTTGGTCAGCGCCTGCATTGGCTCAAGCGGTGCGGCTTCATACCACACTACCTTACCCTCTTTCTTTGCGGCCTCGTAAAGCTTGGCGATGTCCTTCGGGTACTGCTGCGCTGCGGTGCCGCTTGCGGACAGCGCCAATACGCCAGCGGATGCGACCATGGCAAAGACTCTAATCAATGATTTCAATTGCATTTCCTGTCTCCTTTTTTGTATGTTGAATTCAGTCTAAAAATCACTCACTGCTTTATGTTGGCCCGCGCATGGGTCACGCACTATGGCAGGTCAACCAACACTGAAAATCCACTGATGCCCACAGCTGATATTACTTTGTTGAAAACTGCTGATTCACTTGCGCTCGAACAGACACACCGCTTCCACTGGCAACTGCAGCCAGACTGGCGCCCCGTCGACGAACAACATCGGCGGGCTCAGCTGCGCACGAAGCTTGATATTGCCCAAGTCGACATACACATCGGCTGCGTTGCCGAGAAAAAAAGTGTGTCTGACCTTGCCCTGGAATACATTGGTGCCGGCCAGCGCAGTGGTCGACACACGCAGGTTTTCCGGGCGCAACATCAGGTCGACTGCCGTGCCGACTCGCAACTCCTCAACCGCACATTCAATCTCGATGCCGGGGGCCAGTGAGACCTTCGAACCTGCCTTTACACTGCCCGGTAAAATATTAGCCAGCCCAATGAAATCGGCGCCGAACAGCGAGGCCGGGTGATTGTAGATTTCGGCAGGCGCACCAATTTGTTCGATTCGGCCTTCCCGCATCAGCACCACGCGGTCGGCAACCACCATGGCTTCCTGCTGGTCATGGGTCACATACACGGCCGTGATACCTAGCAGTTTTTGAAGCTGGCGCAATTCAAACCGCATGTGCTCTCGCAGTTTGGCATCAAGGTTGGAAAGGGGCTCGTCAAACAGCAACACCCGCGGCTCGAGGACCACGGCACGCGCCAGGGCGACGCGCTGCTGCTGGCCACCGCTCAATTGGCTGATGCCACGCTTGGCGTAATTGGTCAGTCCCACCAGATCGAGCGCGCGATCAACCTTGGCCTTGATGTCTGTGGCCGACATTTTCTTGAGTTGCAGGCCAAAGGCCACGTTCTCCTCGACCGACTTGTGCGGCCAAAGCGCATAGGATTGAAACACCATGCCGATCGATCGCTGTTCAGGGGGCACCGATCGCGCGGACGACGACATCACCTGTGAGCTCATGACGATTTCGCCGCCGGAAACGTCTTCCAATCCGGCGATGCAACGCAGGATCGAAGTCTTGCCACAGCCACTGGGTCCGAGTAGGACTAAAAACTCGCCATCGTCAATGTCGAGGCTGACTTCATTGACTGCGATCTGCTCGCCGTATTTCTTGACGAGCTTACGCAGGGAAATATTGGACACTTGTATCAGCCTTTCACGTCTGTTGTCGTTCATGCGTTATAAATGAATTCTTTACCGTGGTACCTAAATGTCACTGCCAAATACCCATCTTATGAAGGTTTTAAAGAATCGAACGCTTTTTCTAGACTGCCTCCGCTTTCCTGTCAGCTACATGTTTTACACAACCATTACGGGGCTTATACATCTCTCTTGCTTATACGTGCTCTTTCGCATACGAAGATGCTCAGGACTCCGGGGAAGAAATTAAAGTAATCCAACCTTCCCCTGACCCAGAACAGAGCCTTGAAAACAATCACGCAAGTAGCAGAATTTTTTGCAGTTGACCCCTGCAATTAACGTCAGGCATCGTAAGCGAAAACATTTTTACCAGTCCAGCATTAATTGTAGTCAAGCAATTTATATTCGTTATTTTAAGTATCGTTATTTTTCTAAAAATATTCGAGAACTCAATGGCGGCGCATACATGAACTAAGCGTTCGTTAAGAACTTTTGTTTTTCCTCTAGCAGCAGTTGTGTCTTGATGCGATGTACTTTTCCTGTGTCTGTCAGGGGAACTTCATTATCGGTTGCAAATGCAATAAACCGCGGTATTTTGAAAGCTGCTGCATTTATTTTACAAAAAGCTAGTAATTCTTTTGAATCCAATGCTTTTCCAGACTTTAAGACAACCAGTGCTGCGATGATTTCTTCGCGGTCTTTATCTGGCAATCCAACGACGATGGCTTGCTGCACGTGAGGATGAGATAGTAAGACCTCCTCGACATCAACGGGGGCCACATTGATACCTCCAGTTTTAATC
>Ga0209768_10002020_pt1 | contig 12747 bp, 7 predicted proteins | sample LauGreSBDMM110SD_3_FD_187564 | JGI IMG/M metagenome (GOLD analysis project Ga0209768, IMG submission 187564) | Freshwater lake microbial communities from Lake Michigan, USA - Sp13.BD.MM110.SD (SPAdes) (version 2) | ecosystem: Environmental > Aquatic > Freshwater > Lake | place: Lake Michigan... | reverse complement strand
TTTGAAATCGTATTGATGTCGGTGTAAATGCTATTCACTCTATCTTGATAGTAATCAATCCCAGTATTCATTTTCCAAAAAGAGTTAAGGCTTGTAACTATTTCACTCGTAAATGCATATGTGTTTACGGTATCCGCTTCTTTTCTTAAATTAGTTGTATTATTTTTTTGATTGCTTCTTTGTTCAATTGTTTTTTGATTTGACACCGTAATAATTATTTCTTGTCTCCAACAATTGTTTAATTTTAAATTATATCGTAAATAATTTAAACTATGCATTTGTAAATCAACCTGGTTTATTTTGAAATTTTCTAATAGAATTTTATGAAAAATAGGCACATCATACTGAGAAGATTTTTGAGTAGAAAAAGTTAAAGTACTATTTTCACTTGTTTTGAATTTAATTTTTGAATTATAATTAAATTCTGAATACCCGGACTGGTACTGTTTACCTATATTTCCTCCGCCAACGAGGTCTCCGTAATTTTTAAAACTTATACCGCCATCCCAACTCATTATTTTATTAACGTAATTCAATTCTGTCCTATTTGCTCTTTCAATACTTGAGGAAGTAAATCTAGTTAAATTAATAAACTCCCATTTTTGAATTTCATTAAATCCTTTATCCTTACTTAATAGATTAATAACGCCACCCATTGCGTCCGATCCATATGCCACCGCTCCCATTCCTTTTGCCACTTCAATTTTATTAATATTAAATATATCAATGGTGTTCAAATATTGGTTGGGGCCGTATCTAAATGTAGAATTATTTAATCTTATCCCATCCACTAAAATCAAAGTTTGATTGCCTGTTAGTCCTCTTATAAATGCGGACCCACCGCCGTGGTTTGTTTTTTGTATAAAAACGCCACTAGAACCCATAAGCACTTCAGGCAAGGTTCTGTTTTCAATAGAACCAATTTTATTTATGTTTAACTTGGTTAATACAAAAGGACTTAGGCTATCAAATACAGTGATGTGTCTACTAATAACTGTAATAGAATCGATCGTAGTAGAATTATTAAAATAATTTTGAGCAATTGCACTTTTATTTAAAACAGCTAATATTATAAAAATGGTTATTGCTTTTCTCACTCCGCAAATTTAGCTATTACTTTTCATTTTCAATAATTGTACCAGACGTTTTATTATGTTCTGTCCTTTGCTCTTGTTCATTATCCATCTTTGGCCCTTGTTTAATTTTTCTCCAGTCTATATCTTTATTGTATTTTTTCATCGATTTATCCCAATCAAATACTTCTTGACTTGGGAATTCGAAATAGTACGGATCAAAATTGGGCTCATTGGTAAAGAAGTCTGATAATAAGGAAGCTGTGGCATCATATTGATTTACATAAGGAACACCTAATACGTTGTATATTACTTTTAAGATAGATCCAAAATTCGCATGGGTATGGGACACGTAATTCTTCTTAACATAAGGACCAGCCATTAACAATATACTTCTATGTGCATCAATATGGTCAACACCACCTTGAGGATCATCTTCCGTCACTACTACCAACATATCTTTCCAATAGGGTGTTCTGCTTAAAAAATGCATCATTCTGCCTAAGGCTAAATCGTTGTCAGCCATATAAGAATGTATATATGGATAGCCATCTTCTGGTCTAGGCTTTGCAGTATGATCATTTGGTAACATTACAGTTAGTAATCGAGGCAAGCTGTCTTTACCATTTAGCCATTTTTTAGAAAATTCTTCCTCAAATTGGTTCATTCTAAATTGGTCTGGAATATTGGTATTGTAACCTGCAAAATTATGTGATGTGTTTTTCCATACTCCTTTTTGCATAGGAACCATAACAATATGAGCTGCACCGGTTGCTGTGTCATTCCAGTCTTCTCTTACATGTGCAGTTTCATTTGCTTGTCCAAAATTGTAGTAACTTATTTTTTTTCTATCCAATGCTTCCCATAGTCCACCTATTTCGGAATAATCTTCTGGATCCATGCTGCCTGTAGATCCTGGGAATCTTCTGCCTGGTGCTGTTGAAAAATAATCTGCGGACTTTTCAGTACTCGAATTTGCTTCTACCCACTCATTTGGAATAACCCCCATCATCCAGTGATGTCCGTGTATAGAAGCGTCACTATCGCAGTAAAAATTATCACTTAATGAAAATTGTTTTGCAATTTTATGGTGATTAGGAGTAACATTTATATTTTTTACAAATTGATCCTTTGAGTATGCGCTCACTCCAAGTCCAAATCTTGCTAATGTACTATCCCCATTCACATTTTTCATTTGGCCAAATACTTCATCAAAAGTTCTATTTTCCTTGGTAATGAATACTACATGTTTAATTGGACTGGATTTGCTACCTGGATATACTGGAAGTGGGGTATTGTCTTCGTACTCTTTTGTGATGTAGGTATTATCAATGGCTTGTTTAGTATACTTTGCTAAAATGTTTGCGTCTGGGTTAGGTACAGTTTGAAAAGTGCCTAATTGAATGTCACCTATATAAGAGCCTTGTACTGTCATTTTGTAGCCTTTTCCGCCATTGGGGCCAGCGCCGAATCCCCTGCAACTAGTAATATATAAATTTTGATTGTCTTTTGAAAGTTTAACCCTGGTTGTACCCCAGCCGGTTGGGATTAATCCGATTGTTTTTTTGGTGGCAATTTCAATTTTGGCTACAGCGTTAAATCCAAGTAAAGCCACAAACAAGTATTTGTTGTCTTTTGAAATATCAATCCCAAAAGGCAATAATCCTCTATACTTATCAATTTTGTTATCTACTTTAATTGGAATATGAGAGACTATCTTTCCCTTTTTATAATCAATGACAGCAATATTGTCATTCGTAGCATTGGTCACATAAGCGAATTGGTTGTTTATAACAATTGAATTTGGACTCGCGCCACCAATTACCTCGGCATCTTCTACAAGTTCACCAAGCTTCAATCCTGTCTTAAGCTTTGATTTTACTTTATTATTTACTAAATCAATTACATATACACTCATTGATTCGTCAGCATTAGGATCTCCTAAACCAGGAATTTTTTTACCATCTATAACAGTGCCATTGATAGATTCTTTGGTATTATTACCGTATGGGTGCCAATTTATATATTGAGATTGAATATTTTCTTTAGTTGTTCCTTCCACAATTGGATAGGCATACATACCCACATTGGCAACGAGTACGGTTTTTTGATCGGGCGAGATGGCTAAACCAAATGGTTGTCTGCCGGTTTCAATAGAAGCGACCATTTTGTTGGTGGTTAAATTATATCTAACCAATCTAAAATTACCTCTATCTAAAATTATTAATTCATTTGTTTTTTCTAATAAGGCTAAATCACTTGTAAAACTTCCTTCATATTTTTTATTGTTAAATAGGCCATCTAATTTAATAGAATCAATTTTTTTATTTTTCGCATAGTCATATACAATAACTGTACCTTCGTCGCCGCCGCTTAGGTATACAATTTTTTTAGTTGGATGAAACGCAATTCCAAGAAAAGAGCCTTTTTTTAATGGATTTTCTGCATTTTTATTATAATCTGGGATACGTTTTGTTGTATTTTCTTTTAAATCAATAATCGTAAACACGTTTTCGTGCAAACTAATTGCTGTTTCTTGGTCAGGAGAAATGGCTAATCCAAAGGGATCATGGGTAATGCGCATGGTTTTACCAGCGGGTGTGACATATCTACCACTTGGCAAAATGGAGATGCCGCCTGTGTCAATTTTTGAAAGCTCACTATGTCCTGGTACAGTTAAAATTGAAAAACGTTGCTGAGCGTTACTACTTCCTGTTATTAATATTAATATGATCAAAATTGAATATTTCATTTTTTTCATTATTTTTTTATTTTGACAAACCTACTAACTTATGCAATTACATTGGCTTTTTACAAGTATTATCTTAATGTTAATGAAAGGCTTTAATAAATTAAATACGCGTAACATTTAGGTAATGATTAATTCACCTAAGATTAATGTTGTTCTAAATCTTTGTTAAAACTTTGATACTAAGTTTGTGCCTCAAATAATTATCTATGATTTCAACAAAACTAAATTTAAAGTGGGTACTTACTCCCCTTATGTTAGTGTGCTTGAGCATTGCCTCTTTTGCACAAAACATACAAGTAAAAGGAAAAGTGGTAGACGCTGAAACTAAAAAAGTATTAGAATCAGCATCGGTGGTAGTAAAAAATCAAGGTCAAGCTACTAGTTCAGATGTTAATGGTGTTTTTAGCTTTACAAACTTAAAAACAAATACTACAATTGTAATTTCTTACATTGGGTATAGTCCTAAAACGGTTACAATCAATGCGACTAATGAAAACTTAGTCATTGAACTTACTAAAATGGACGAAAGTTTAAACGAAGTAGTAGTAACTGCATTGGGTATTAAAAAAGAGAAGAAAAAATTAGGATACTCTACACAAGAAGTTAAAGGAGCTGATTTAGTGAAAGCTAGAGAATTGAATCCAATTAACAACTTAGTAGGTAAAGTAGCTGGTTTAACAGTAGGTATTAACCAAGAAATGTTAAGATTACCCAATCTTGTATTAAGAGGGGGTCGTGTAAACTTAATTGTGGTGGATGGTGTGCCAATTAACTCTGATACATGGAATATTAGTCCAGACGATATAGAATCTTATAACGTGTTAAAAGGACCAGTTGCCTCTGCCTTGTATGGTTATAGAGGTCAAAATGGTGCGATTATTATAAACACTAAAAAAGGTACAAAAGATAAAAGAGGCTATTCTGTTGAATTCAACAGCAGTACTTCAGTTCAAAGTGGTTTTATTGCTTTGCCTAAAACGCAAGATGAATATGGCCCTGGTGACCACGGTAAATATGCTTTTGTTGATGGCTTAGGTGGTGGAACAAACGATGCGGATTATGATGTTTGGGGACCAAAATTTGAAGGTCAATTGATACCTCAGTACGATAGTCCAGTAGACCCTGTTACTGGTAAGCGTTCTGGTACGCCTTGGATTGCACGTGGTAAAGACAACTTAAAGCGTTTTATCCAACCTGGTATATTAAATACCTCTAGCATTGCAATTGCTTCTTCTACAGAAAAAACGGATCTTCGTTTTTCTTTAGGCAATACTTACAATAAAGGTATCTTACCAAACACCAGCTTAAATACAACGAATTTAAATTTAGCGGGTACATTAAGATTCAACTCTAAATTAACTTTAGATGCGAATATCAATTTCAACAAACAATATTCTGATAATTTCCCAGACGTAAACTACGGTCCTAACTCTGTAATTTACAATATCACTATTTGGGGTGGTGCTGATTGGGATATGGATGATATGAGAAATTACTGGCAGCCAGGTAAAGAAGGTGTACAAAGTATCTATGCAGAATATCAAAGATATCATAACCCTTACTTTATGGCCTATGAGTGGACAAGAGGTCATTACAAAAATGATATCTATGCTTATACTAGTTTAGACTATAAAGTAAACAAGTACATAGATTTATTTGCTAGAACTTCTGCAACTACTTATGATTTAATGCGTAATGAAAAAATGCCTTTTTCTGCGCATCCTTACGGTAGAGAAGAAAATAAAGGAGACTACAGAGAAGATAAAAGATCTTTATTTGAATCGAACTCTGAATTCCGTGCTAATTTCAAAACACCTGAGTTAGCAAATTTCTTTAATATTTCTGGTTTTGCTGGTGCGAACTACAGACAATTTAATTACAATTCTAGTTTTGTCACTACCAACTATTTGAATGTACCTAATGTATATACTTTTGCAAATAGTAGAAATCCAGTAATTGCTTATAATTTTGCATCTGAAATGAGGGTTAAATCATTATTGTATTCAGTAGATATTGAAACTGGTAAATATGCTAATTTAAATATTACTGGTCGTAATGACCAATTGTCTGCATTGAACAAAGAGAATAACTCTTTCTTTTATCCTTCTTTCAACTTGAGCACTGTGTTGAATGATTATATCGACATGCCAACACAAATTAACTTCTTCAAATTAAGAGCTTCTTATGCTAAAGTAAGAGGTGGTGGTAGCTTCGTATCTGATTATATTGGCTCTACACCAAATAACAGTTTTCCAATTGGTTACGGTGAGCAATACGCTTCAACTTATGGTGGACCAACTTATACTTATGCCGATGTATATTCAACAGGTATTGGTTATAACAATACAACACAAGCTGCTTTCACTAATACTTTAGTAGATAATAATGTGCAGCCTGATGACAGATCAAGTCTTGAATTTGGTTTAGAAACAAGATTCATCAATAATCGTTTTGGTTTAGAAGCTAGTTATTTTAGCTATACAGATGGACCTCAAATTTTCTCTAAACCAATTTCTCAAACATCTGGTTTTGGTTCATATGTAATCAATGGTACTAAAACCAAAAGAACCGGTTACGATGTGAGTTTGAATGCGGTGATTTTAAAGAAAGCAAATGGTTTAAATTGGGACGCGACATTCAATATTGGTTCGTTCAAGAACGCTTACACTGAATTACCTGTAGGTGTATCTGCTTTAAATACTTTCTATACCGTTGGTTCTAGAACAGATGCGGTGTATATTAGAAAGTTTGCAAGAACACAAGACGGACAAATTATCAATGATGCTGGTGGTAGACCAGTTATCTTACCAGTTGCACAATTTGCAGGTTATTCTAATCCTGAATTCGTTTGGGGTTTAAATAATAAATTCAACTACAAAGCATTTACTTTAAATATGCAAGTAGATGGTCGTGTAGGCGGCATAATGGAAGATTATGTAAGAAAGAAAACATTCCAAGGTGGTCGTCATATTGAAACAGTTCAAGGTGCAATGGGCGTAGCTAGATACCAAGATTATTTAGGTGTAAAGTCTTATATAGGTGAAGGAGTTCAAGTTGCTTCTGGTACGCCTAAATTTGATGCAGTGACTGGTTTAATTACTAATTATAGTGAATTAACATTCGCTACTAATGGAACTAAAACTTTTATACAAGATTACGTTAGCCGAGTACATGGTATTCCTGAGCCAAACATGATGAGTAAAACATTCTTTAAATTAAGAGAAGTGGTTTTAACTTATGAAATTCCAGCAACATTGGTACAAAAATCATTCTTCAAGAAAGCAACTATTTCTCTTGTGGGAAGAAACTTATTGTACTGGATGCCAGATGCTAAATTTAATGATGTTGATATTGATCAGTACCCTGGTGATTCATCTATAGGATTACAAACTCCAACTACAAGATCTTACGGTATAAATATTAATTTTACATTTTAATTAAAAGAAAAACATAAGACATGAAAAAGATTTTTCAAATACTAAGTTTAGGATTGGTATTGAGTTCAGTGACCTCTTGTAAAAAGTCATTTGATACTTTAGCTTCAGATCCTAATAGGGCCACTTCGGTTCCTGCGAACTTGATTTTAAACAATGTCCTTAGCGAATACAGTGAAGGTGCATTTAATAGTACACAAAGATGGAATCAATATTACGTTTGTAATTATGCTTATTATGGAAACCAAGAGTACAACTGGACTGGTTTTTCATACAATAATTACAATGTATTAAAGAACATCCAAAAGATGGAAGATGAGTCAAAAAAGTCGGTAGCAGCTCCAAATCCATATACAGCGCTTGCTAAGTATTTAAAAGCGTATTTCTTATATGAGTTAACAATGAATTTAGGGGATATACCAGTTTCTGAAGCTTTAAAAGGCTTAAATAATATTACGCCTAAGTACGATACGCAAAAGCAAGTATTCCAACAAATTCTTACTTATTTAGAAGAAGCAAATACAGAAATGGGTAATTTAAAGAATACTAACTATGTATTGGCAAACGATTTCTACTATGGCAACAACTTATCTAAGTGGCAGAAAGCGGTGAATACTTTTAAATTGAGAGTATTGATCCAATTAAGCAACAAAGAAGCAGATACAGACTTAGCCATCAAAACAAAGTTTGCAGATGTAATTAATAATCCTACTAAATATCCTTTATTTACTAGTGATGCAGATAATTTAGCTTTTGTATACAATAGCCAATATAATAAGTATTCTACGAATCCAGATAATTTTGGATTTGATGCAACACGTTACAATACTTCTTCTACTTATTTAGGCAACCTAACAACTTTGAAAGATCCTAGAACTTTCTTTGTTGCTGAGCCAGCTGCTGCCTTAGTAGCTGCAGGAAAAGCGCCTAATTCTTATGATGCGTTTGTGGGTGCTGGTTCTGGAGAAGATTTAGCGACTATGAGTGCGAATGCAAACTTAGGTAAATACTCGTTTATCAACCGTAAGCGTTATTATCAAACGTATACTGCTGAAACAACAACGCAAGTGGGTTACCAAGAAATGTGTTTCAATATTGCAGAAGCAGTTAACAGAGGTTGGATTTCTTCTCAAAATGCTGAAACTTGGTACCAAAATGGCATCAAAGCGTCTCAAAATTTCTATGGCATTAAAGAAGGCGCTAACACGGTTACTTTCCAAAAACCTGGTGGTACTTTAGCGGAGTCTGTAACGTATAGTGTTGATTTTAGCTATGCTACTTATTACGCGCAATCAACAGTTAAATATGCTGGTAACAACACAGACGGATTAAAGCAAATTTTATTGCAAAAGTATTTAGCAATGTATCAAAACAGCGGTCCTGAAGGTTATTACAACTGGAGAAGAACAGGTGTGCCAACATTCAATACAGGAGCAGGTTCTGGTAATAGTAATAGGGTTGCATTGCGTTACCAATATCCAAGTGCAGAGAGAATCAACAACAAAGCTAACTTGGAAGCTGCAATCACTTCACAATTTGGCGGGTCAGATGATATCAACGCTAAAATGTGGATTATAAAATAGGTTTCTTATAATTGTTAGTTTACAATTAAGAAGAGGCGAAAGCCTCTTCTTTTTTTGTGTGAATTAACAATTTAATCATATTAGAGAAGCATATTTCAATATCACTTAGTGTAAGTTTATTTTTTATTAATGTTCATTAATATTTAATTTATATTTTGCGTTTTACAAGTAGCAAGCGTTTGACAACTGTTTATATTGCAGTATTATGCTTCATGAGCTATGCTTGTGTATATGCATTTAGGAAGCCATTTACCATTGGATTGTATAAAGAACAAAATTCATTTTTTGGGGTTGATTATAAAAATATTTTAGTCATTGTACAAGTAATTGGGTATACGATTAGCAAATTTTATGGCATTAAATTTGTTTCCGAACGAAATAAAATTGGTCGTGGCTGGTCAATATTACTTTTGCTAACTTTGTCTTGGCTCCCCTTATTTTTCTTCCCATTAGTTAATGATGAATGGGGCATTGTATTTTTATTTTTAAATGGATTGCCACTAGGCGTATTATGGGGATTAATATTTTCATTTATTGAAGGTAGGAAAGACTCAGATTTTATGGGAGCGACAATGGCTGTAAGCTTTATTGTTTCTTCGGGATTTGTAAAGACAGTTGCTAAATGGTTGCAACTAACTTTCCATATTTCCGAAAAATGGATTCCTTTTTATACTGGAATGATTTTTTTAATTCCTGTAATCATACTAGTTTTTTTACTAGAAAAAACACCCAATCCAACTTCAGATGATATTCAAAATAAATCCGAAAGGCTACCTACGACTAAAAAGGAAAGAATTACATTTTTCCGGCAATTCAAACTTGGCTTAATTGCATTTATTGTCATTTATATTTTGTTAACATTTTTTAGAGATATAAGGGACAATTTTGCTGCAGATATTTGGATAGAACTTGGGTATGGAAATAATGCGTCTATATTTACTACAACAGAACTCCCTATCGCATTTTGTGTATTAATTTTAGTGGCTAGTATGATTTATGTTAAAAACAATAAATTAGCTTTTCAGTATTCACAAATCATTATTTTGGCAGGGTTTATTATTTGTGGTATTTCAACCTTGTTATTTAGCATGCAATTTTTATCGGGCTATTATTGGATAGTACTGGTTGGACTTGGATTATATATGGGGTACATTCCATTTAATTCAATTTTGTTTGATCGGATGATTGCGGCTTTTAAGTTAAAAGGCAATGTTGGCTATTTTATGTATTTAGTAGATTCTTTTGGATATTTGGCAAGTGTATTTATAATTGTGTTTAAAGGAACAATGGGTGTTGGCATTTCCTGGACCCTATTTTACAAAAACGGAGTTTTATTATTATCTGTAATTGGTTCCTTCATAAGCATATTGACCATCCTGTATTTTAATAAAAAGTATAAAACAATAATAAATGAGTAATAAGACAGCAATCGTAGTGGGAGCAGGTATTCTTGGCCTAGCAACCGCAAGGGCCTTGGGTGCAAAAGGTTATGCAGTAACGGTAATTGAAAAAAGTCAATTTTCATTAGGCGCTAGCATAAGAAATTTTGGTATGCTATGGCCAGTGGGGCAACCAGACGGAAAATTGTATAATCGCGCAGTACGTACCAAAGAACTTTGGTTAGAATACCTGAATGCTACCAATATAAAGTATAATTCTTGTGGTAGCCTTCATTTAGCGTATTGTGATGAAGAAATGAGTGTAGTGGAAGAAATTAGTAATTTTTTTAAATCAAGAAATCGTCCTGTTTCTGTAATTGATACAAATACGGTATTGGAAAATTATAATGGTATTAATGCAAACGGGTTATTGGGTGCATTAAGAAGTGAGGATGAAACGATAATTGATCCTAGGGAAGGAATAAAAAAACTACCAGTATATTTAACTGAAAAATATAATGTTCAATTTATATGGGGGGCTGTAGTCACCAGCATATTGCCTAATATCGTAATAACATCTGAAAAAAAGTACAATGCCGACTTAATTTGTGTATGTTCTGGTGCTGATTTTGAAACATTATATCCAGCTTTATTTAAAGAACAGCCTATTACAAAAACAAAATTGCAAATGATGCGTTTCAAACATAAAGACCCTAATTATGAATTAGGTGCTTCCATATGCGGGGGGTTGTCATTATTGCATTACAAGAGTTTTAGGGCATCTCCGGCATTAACAAAACTCAGAATAAAATTAGTAGCTGAAATGCCTGAATATTTTAAATATGGAATACATGTGATGGTTTCTCAAAATGCACAAGGGGAGTTAACGGTAGGAGATTCACACGAATATGCTTTAGATTTTGACCCATTTGATAAAGTTGAAATAAACGAAATGATTTTAAAATATTTAAAACAATTGGTTCATATTGAAGACTGGAAAATGACACAAAGCTGGAATGGAGTTTATCCAATTATGACTAATGGAGACACCGATTTGTTTTTAAAAGCAGATGATGGCGTTTATATATTAAATGGCATTGGAGGACACGGTATGACGATGTCCTTTGGGTATGCCGAAGAAATAATTAATAATTTATAATCTTTATTTTATGATCCAACCTATTACAAAGGAAATTTTAAATTTATTTGAAACCAATGGAGGTTCAATGTATGGAGGAGAAACGGTAACGCAGTTGGAGCATGCATTACAATGCGCTGAACTAGCTAGACAACACAATGCTTCCAATGAATTAATAACTGCTTCTTTACTACATGATATTGGGCACTTGTTACATGACCTTCCGGATGATGCTAGTGACAATGGCATAGACGATATGCATGAATTACTAGGGAACAAATATCTTCAAAACTACTTTAAATTAGCTGCTGTTGAACCTGTAAAGCTACATGTGCAAGCAAAAAGGTATTTATGTGCTGTTGAGCAAGGTTATTATGAAACACTTTCTGAGCCATCTAAAATAAGTTTGCAGTTTCAAGGTGGTATTATGACCGAAGATGAAGTTGTGCTTTTTGAGCAAAATGAATTTTATAAAGAAGCGGTTAATTTAAGAAGATGGGATGACTTGGCAAAAGATGATAATATAGTAAGCCCTGCTATAGATACTTTTGTAAACGCAATTGAAAACTCTTTAAAATAATTTTATGCATATTTCAATGGTTGTATTTGATATGGCTGGAACTACTGTAGATGAAGGCAACGTTGTGTATCGTACATTACACAAAGCAATTGAAAAATTTTGTCCAGCTATAAGTTTTGAAGATGTTTTACTATGGGGTGCGGGTAAAGAAAAATTACAAGCAATTAAGGAAACATTGCTGGGCACCAATAATAATTTGAGTGATGAAAATATTCAAATTATTTTTCAGGATTTTTTACAGTTACTAGAAAAAGAGTATGAGCATTTAATGGTGATACCTACTAGTAATACCGAGCGATTATTCAGTGAATTAAGAAAAATGGGCGTTTTAGTAGTCTTGAATACAGGATACAATCAAGTAACTGCATATTCGTTAATTAAAAAATTGAATTGGCAAGAAGGGGTGCATTATGATTTATTGGTAACAGCCTCTGATGTTAAAAAGAATAGACCGAACCCTGACATGATTTTGTATGCAATGGATAAATTGAATATTCAAGATGCTGATACTGTAATTAAAGTAGGGGACTCTACCATTGACATTGAAGAAGGTAGAAATGCTGGTTGTAAGTATAATATTGGAGTGACTACAGGTGCGCATACCAAAGCCCAATTAAAGACAGTTAATCCTAATTTCATCTTTGACAATATTTACGATCTAATGTTAATCATACATTAAGAGGGGGTCGCACATTTCGTAGCATTAATAGGAGCCAGTTTGGATGAATTTGCAGTTGATGTTAGGGCGATCTTAGATACCAAGCTTAAGAACCGCTAAAAGCAAAAACCGACCCAATTGGGTCGGTTT
>Ga0209768_10002019_pt1 | contig 12748 bp, 9 predicted proteins | sample LauGreSBDMM110SD_3_FD_187564 | JGI IMG/M metagenome (GOLD analysis project Ga0209768, IMG submission 187564) | Freshwater lake microbial communities from Lake Michigan, USA - Sp13.BD.MM110.SD (SPAdes) (version 2) | ecosystem: Environmental > Aquatic > Freshwater > Lake | place: Lake Michigan... | reverse complement strand
CTCTATTGTTTCTTGAACAGTTTTAGATGTGTCAATCACATCCAAATTATTGGTAATACTGTTTCCCTCAGTAGCACCAAGCGTTGAGTCTGAGTTGACATCAAATCTCATTGTGGCTGAACTTGAACAACTTAATGTTGGTGCGTAAGTTATTTTGTTAGATGCCGCTCCCGATGCCAAATCCCAATCAGTCGCAGTCGCAGATAACTTTATAGATTGATACTGAAAGTTATTCCCTGGTACATGGCTGTTACGCGGTCCCGCCCAATTGCAGATCATTCCCTTGAGATTTGTCGACCCAGTGGTTGTGTCAGTCATGGCACCGGAAAATCCGAAAAATGCTTTTGCACTCAACTCATCTGTTGTGCTATCTCTTGACACGACCATTGCGAGCATTCTGGACCTATCATCCCCAATACCAGCTTGCCATGCATACTTATAGTTACCAACCAGCGTAGATGGATCGTAAGTGGCAGCATATCGGTTAAAGCCAGACCCCTCCTGGGTCCAACCTTTGACGTTGGCGGTTTCAATAACAGCTGGATCAATCTCATTGTCAGCTGTCAGAGCCACATAGTTGGAAAATGTGCTTGTGACATTGTCTCGGGTACCCGCCACACACACATTTGAAGATCGTGCAGACAACCTTGTCTCAGTAGAACTCACTTTGATGTATCTCACAGTACCAACGCTTGTCTTAACACCACTGGCGCTGCCATTGGCTTGCGTACATGAATCACCTCCAGTGGATGCAAATGTTAAGCGTCCCGTGTAATTTGTTGAAGTGCCATCATGCACCATTTGGATCACAATTTTTTTATTCTTGCTAGATCCTGTCGCCAAGGCAATGTATGTGTATGTATAAACGCCGGATGCGTTACTCACAGTGGCGGACGAAACCGACCCTGTTGTTGCTGTAGGTAACAACGCTTGGTAGAGGGTATCCATTCCTGTCGTCACATCCACAGTTGCACCAGAGGCTGGCAGTCCGCCTGCAGCAATGGCCAAGGCCCGCATGCGTGCTGACAGCATCATTGAACCATTGATTCTTTGCTTTATCGGATTAATTAAAGCATCCAACTGTGCCGCAGAACATGGTCTGCCAGTTGTCTGATCTCCATTGCGAGACAGCCAAATACCAACGTCATCAGATGGAAGGTTGCCCGCCGCTGCCTTACCTCCCATCGCTTCACCCGTTGCACTCCAGTTATCGTGCGCCGCATATGAAACCTGTGGGCCAAAGCAATCTGCCCTGGTGTAAGACTTAAAGAATGATTCAAAACCCATATTTGCCATGGTAGGGGTCTTGGTTCCTGCCGCAATTTCAGAAATATACGCAGCGATCAAGCGACCTTCAGGGATTTTGGTGGGCGCTGCTATGGCTTGTCCAAATGGCAAGGCAGCTTGCAGTGTGCGTAAAAATTGCGCACCATTGCGTTCACTGATTGACCTACTCAGGGCATCAAGCCAATCAGTGAATTTTCGATGCGGTGGCATGTCTGCCGACGCTGTGATCGTTGTTGAACTGGCATCTGCAACTGCAGTGGGCGAACTGCCTGACACCCCTTCTGGGTAACTTGCAGTGATTGATGATGAAGAAGTTGATGCAGTTGAACTTGAAGAGCCGCCGCCACATGCACCAAGTAGCAGTACGAGGGACCCAAAAATTATTTGTATTACGAATTTCATGGCAACTCCTATATAAGCTTTTAATATAATTAATTTTAACTTTTATGCAAAGTTAACCAAAATTTAATATTAGGTAATAATTTTATTTAAAATAATTTTCTTTAATTAATTGTTTTATTTTAAAAATTATTAATTTCTAATTTTTTTCCTCTTCAAGGATCCTGGCTTGGGCGCTCACCTGACAATCAACCGTCCCGTTGCTGGACGATCAAGTACATGTCCTATCGAAGGACAAATTGAACACTGGGTACTGTTGATGTGTCGTGTAAAAAGACACCTCGACATCCCTATCTAACCGCCCCCCAAACACCGTTACCTGATCTCGACCGTACCGTTGCTGGACGGTGTAGACCTCTACAACCGAGAACCCCAGTAGCGACCTGTCGGTTCAACCCGACACTTTGAGGCCAGGGGCTGAGCATGAATCGGTCTCACCAACCCACCTGCTCCTAAACACTCAACTGCGGTGTAACCCAACACCCAATCAAAGCCAATCACGCTGGCCCCCAACGGCCACGCCCAATAGGGTTTGATCAGTGACCAGCTTGGCAAACAGTCGCTATAATTTGCGGCTCGGCGCTTTAGCTCAGTCGGTTAGAGCGATGGAATCATAATCCACAGGTCCGCGGTTCGAATCCGTGAAGCGCCACCAAAATTTATTGGCACTCATAAAAGTTAAGGTCTATAGCTTCGGCGATTTAAGAGCTAATCCAAGCTTTCGCTGGGACTAAAGTTCAACTCCACCTTGGCGCCACTGGGATCTAAACAAAACAACTGCCAAGGACCTTGGGGTCTATGCTGCAATTTATACGGGTATCCCATCGCGTCAAAAGTGGCTTTAACTGTTTTCAAGTCCCTTGCCGTGAATGCCATGTGGTCTATAACACCAGCGGGTGGATCGGGAATGGGACGCTCAAAATACAAATGAAGCACCGCAGTGTCACCCGCATATAACCACGCACCAGGAAAACCCAAGTCCGGCCTAGGGCCCACCTTTAAACCAATCAGGCGCTCATAGAAATCCAGCGTTGCAGTTGGGTCTTTCGCAATTGCAGTGAAATGGTTCATCCCAAGAATCATGGCGAGGGGCTTTCTTTAGTTCAAGTTGGTGTGGTGTGTTGGGCCAAAATGGCTATTTTGCAACCTCTTGTGCCTCCATGTCTAACTACGACACAACCCCCGATAACTTGCCTGTTCCCTTAGACGATGGCGCTGCCAAGCATTTGTTAGGTATGCCCCTGCCTGCTGTTATCTTGATAGGCACCCACGCAGTTGAAGTGGATGTTTCGCTTTTGACGGGATGGGTGGTGATTTACTGTTATCCCATGACGGGTGTGCCCGGCGTGGCCTTGCCCCCAGGATGGGACCACATTGCAGGCGCTCGTGGTTGCACCCCCCAATCCAATGCTTATAAGCAAGCCCATCCTTCTTTCAAAGCTTTGGGGGCGCAAGTCTTTGGCCTGAGTACCCAAGACACGGCATACCAACAAGAAATGGTCGAGCGTTTGCAGTTGCCATTTCCTGTTCTGAGTGATGAGCATTTACATTTTCAGAAAAGTTTAAATTTACCCACTTTCGAATCTTTGGGTCAGACCTTGCTTAAGCGATTAACCGTCGTCGCGCATCATGGCGTGATTCAAAATGTGCACTACCCTATTTTTCCAAGTGATTCTGATGCAGCATGGGTGCTGGACCATTTAAAGGCTGCTTCATAATGCAAGCCATAATTTGTATTTAATTGCGTTTTTTTTGAAGTGACCTAAAGGGCCTTGTTGTATGGCATTTGATATTGTTGGAACCGCCCTTAAGCGACCCTACACATTTGTGGTGATGGCCCTGCTAATATTGGTGCTGGGTCCTTTAGCCGCCCTCAAAACCCCAACAGATATTTTTCCTGAAATTCGTATTCCGGTGATCGCTGTGGCTTGGGCCTATACAGGTTTACCGCCCGACCAAATGGCTGGACGCATCACCACCCTGTATCAGCGTGTGTTATCCACGACGGTCAACGACATTGAGCACATAGAGGCCAACTCCTATGCAGGTGTTGGCATTGTGAAAATCTTTTTCCACCCCGGGGTCAACATCGCTGTTGCCAATGCCCAAGTCACGGCAATCTCGCAATTGATGGTTCGCCAAATGCCGCCTGGCGCATTACCGCCTTTGATCGTCAACTACAACGCCTCCACCGTCCCTATTTTGCAACTGGCTCTCTCGGGCCAAGGACTGTCCGAACAAAACTTGGCTGATATCGGTCTCACACAAGTACGAACGCCACTGGTCACGGTGGCAGGTGCGGCCATTCCCTTTCCTTATGGCGGCAAATCGCGTTTGGTTCAAATAGATTTGAAACTGCCGGAATTGCAAGCCCGAGGACTGAGTGCACAAGATGTGGCCAGCGCTTTGGCTGCGCAAAACATTGTCACGCCAGTAGGAACGCAAAAAATCGGCAGCTTTGAATACACCATCAACTTAAACAATGCCGCGGCTGAAATCAAAGACCTGGCAAATTTACCCGTCAAGTCGGTCAATGGCGCCATGATTTATTTGCGTGATGTGGCCGATGTGCATGACGGCAATTCGCCGCAAACCAATATCGTCCATGTCGATGGCAATCGCTCTGTGTTGATGTCTGTTTTGAAAAACGGCAGCACCTCAACTTTGGCTATCGTGGATGGTGTGCGCGAAAAACTTGAGAGCATCAAGTCGTCTTTGCCGCCCACTTTGGTCGTCAAGCCCATCAACGATCAATCCATTTTTGTGCGAGCCGCCATCAGCGCAGTGGCGATGGAAGCCGCCATTGCAGCTGCATTAACCAGTTTTTTGGTATTCCTCTTTCTGGGCAGTTGGCGCTCAACCGTCATCATCGCCATCTCTATTCCCTTGTCTATATTGGGCGCCCTGATTGGCTTGGCAGCCCTGGGTGAAACCCTCAACCTCATGACCTTGGGCGGCTTGGCTTTGGCGGTGGGTATTTTGGTTGACGACGCCACCGTCACCATTGAAAACATCAACTGGCACCTTGAGCAAGGCAAGGAAGTTGAAACCGCCATTTTGGATGGCGCGGCGCAAATCGTCACACCTGCCTTTATTTCTCTGCTGTGTATTTGTATTGTGTTTGTGCCCATGTTCTTTTTGGACGGCGTATCGCGCTTTTTGTTTGTTCCCATGGCTGAAGCTGTGATGCTTGCCATGGCTTTCTCATTTTTGCTGTCGCGCACCTTGGTTCCCACCATGGCCAATTACCTGCTTAAACCACATGCCCCATTGCCTCCCAGTCGCAATCCCTTGGTATTGTTTCAACGCAGCTTTGAAGCTGGTTTTGAGCAGTTCCGCGAGGGCTATAAAAATATCCTGCATTTGGCCTTGCTCAACCGAAGCAAAGTGGTGGTGGTGTTCATGAGCTTTGTCTTGGGCTCTTTTGCCTTGCTGCCCTATTTGGGCAGCAATTTCTTTCCTGATGTGGATGGCGGACAAATTCTGATCCATGCGCGAGTGCCCATTGGCACCAGGGTCGAAGAGACTGCATCGCGTTTTGCCATGATTGAAAAGTCTATAAAAAAGGTCATACCCGCAGAAGAAATATCCAGCTTGGTTGACAACATAGGTCTACCCCCTAGCTGGATTAATTTGATTTACAACAATACCGGTGTCATTGGCTCCCAAGATGGCGATATACAAATCGCTTTGCGTAAAGGCCATTTACCCACAGCCGACTATGTGCGTGAGTTGCGCGAAACCTTGCCGCGTGAATTCCCCGACACAGTGTTTTCTTTCCCACCCGCTGATATCGTCAGTCAAATCTTGAATTTTGGCGCGCCCGCACCCATCGATATACAAATACGCGGTGCCAATTTGGCAGACAACTTCGACTATGCCAATAAGTTGCTGAAAGAAATACGCATGATTCCCGGTGTGGCGGATGCACGCATACAGCAGTCTTCCAAGAGTCCTGCCATTGATGTGACCATGGACCGCGCTCAAGCCCAAGACTTGGGTATCACCCCCAAAGACGTGACCAACAACATGGTGGTCAACCTGGCCGGCAGCAGCCAAGTTGCACCCACCTTTTGGCTCAATCCTGCCAACGGCATCTCTTACAGCGTGGTCATGCAAGCACCCCAGTACAACTTAGATTCGCTCAACGACTTGGCCAACATTCCCGTGTCCTCTGGCAGCAACAACCATCAGCAGTTATTGGGTGGGATTGCCAGTTTTAGCCGCAGCACACGAAATGCCGTGGTGAGTCAGTACGACATGCAACCCATGGTGCAAATCAATGCCACCACACAAGACACTGATTTAGGCACTGTTGCCAAAGAGGTTCGTCGCCTCATCGCTGAGACTCAAGCCGATCTGCCCAAAGGAAGCAAAGTGGTTTTGCTAGGGCAGGTACGCACCATGGAAAAAGCCTTTTCTGGTTTGTTGTGGGGATTGCTGGCCGCCGTGGTGCTGATTTATTTCTTGATCGTGGTCAACTTTCAGTCTTGGCGAGATCCCCTTGTGATCATCAGTGCCTTGCCCAGTGCGCTAGCGGGTATTGTCTGGATACTGTTTGCCACGCGAACCACACTGTCGGTGCCCGCGCTCACGGGTGCCATCATGTGCATGGGTGTGGCCACCGCCAACAGTGTGTTGGTGATCACCTTTGCGCGCGAGCGTCTCGAAGAATGGGGAGACCCACTGGCCGCAGCTTTGGATGCAGGCTTTGTGCGTTTCAGACCCGTGCTGATGACGGCTTTGGCCATGATCATTGGCATGATTCCCATGGCCTTGGGGCTGGGTGAAGGCGGCGAACAAAATGCGCCACTGGGCAAAGCCGTGATTGGCGGCCTGTGTTTCGCGACTGTCGCTACCCTGGTCATTGTTCCCCTTATTTTCAGTATGGTTCATTCAAAGCGTAGTTCATCACTCGCCACCCCCTCGTCATTCGGAGTCAGTCATGTTTGAGTCATCAAGCCCTAAGGTGTCACGCGGTCTTTTATGGACCACACTGGTGTTGGCTGCTGCAATAGCTATTTATGTGGTTTTCAGCGGCATGGGGGCTCGCCAGTCTGATGCGGTCCGTCTCAATGATCGCGCTCAAGCGCAAGCTGTGATGACGGTGAGCGTGATTGCGCCCTCTATCGCCACGGGCTCTGCCAGTTTGGAGTTACCCGGTCGAATCGAAGCTTTTTCCAAAGCGTCCATCCATTCCCGTATCAGCGGTTACTTAAAAAGTTGGAAAGCCGATATAGGCACCCCTGTGAAAGCAGGTCAACTTTTAGCCGAGATTGATACGCCCGACCTGGATCAACAAATCCTTCAGGCAAAAGCTGAGTTGGCCAGCACCCAAGCCAATGCCGCACTTTCTGAAAACACCGCCAAGCGCTGGCAGTCATTGCTGGCCACCAACTTTGTGTCTTCTCAGGCAGTCGAAGAAAAACTCGGTGACTACAAAGTCAAACAAGCCATCGTGGCGGCCTCCCAAGCCAATGTCAACCGCATTGAAGCATTGAAGAATTTCAGCCGCATCGTTGCACCCTTTTCCGGTGTGGTCACCGCACGCAATACCGATGTGGGCGCACTCATCAATATCGCTGGGAGCGCGGGTAGCGAATTGTTTGTTGTCTCTGATATCAAACGTCTGCGTTTGTATGTCAATTTACCGCAAGCTTATGTGGCACAAATCCATAAAGGAACTGTCGCTAAATTCACTGTGCCGGGCAAGTCTGGCAAGACCTTCACCGCAACCGTGATGTCTTTGTCGCAGACCATCAATACCGGCTCTGGCAGCATGTTGATTCAGTTGGCCGCGGACAACCCCAACTCCGAGCTTCTACCGGGAGAGTTTGCCAATGTGAGCTTTGAATTAGCCGGCACATCAGCAGGGCTGAGCTTGCCACCCAGCGCCTTGATTTTCACTAAAACAGGTTTGCGTGTGGCCACTGTTTCAGCTGAAAACAAAGTGGTCCTTAAAACTGTCGTGATTGGGCGTGATTACGGAAATAAAGTGGAGTTGTCTTCAGGCTTGGATGCGACTGATCGTGTGATTGAGAGCCCACCCGATGGCGTCACCGATGGCGATTTGGTGAAAGTAGCGCTTGCAGAACCGAAAAAATAATTGAAATCATCTAAAAAAACAAAAAAGCAATTCTTGACGCAAGATGTCAAATACGTTGATAATTATTATTGTTTTCGTTATGTGTTCACTACATAAGGATTTTTGGTTTAAATCATGTTGAAAAATGTTGATTTCAAACCTACCGAAACCTGATGACACTTGTAATTTTTTGTCCTTTTCGCAGTTTGAAGTTCACACCATGTATCCCTCGGAGTTGATGCGTGCTGTTTGACCACTGCGCCGAATGCCAGCGTTGCTGCAACGTTGAGTCGGGCTATCCCCCCCTCGAAATCACTCTGACTCAGCAAGAAGAAAAAAAGCTTGGCAGTATTTGTATACAAATTAAGTGCGACCACCTCGGCAGCAATGGCTGCATGCTTGGCGACGACAAACCTTTTGGTTGCACTCTCTATCCTTTGAGCTACAACCCACAAAAACAAAATTTCTATTTTGATGCTGATTGCCCTTTGATGGATGTGTATATCCAAGGCTTGGCAGACAGCCAAAGCGAGGCCTCCGCGCATTTGGCCAAAGTTTCTGCCGGTGTCGCGAAACTTGAACTGAGCGACCCTGTTTTTTTGCAGCAAAACTTCGAGGTGGACAAGTCGTATTTCGACTTGAAAAAAATCACACCCACAAAAAACAAAACTAAACCTAAAAAATCATCACAAAAGGCAACACTATGAATGGCACGCTTTATCAGTTCAAACCTGCAAACCTATTTTCTACTGCGCCGCGTGTGCGGCATGTGGGTTACCAAAGTTGGACCGAAGACAACTTATTGGTTGCAAGCGACCATAACGACATTCTTTACTACACCACCCGTTGGGATGCGCTTTGCCCCTACATCAACGTTTCAGATGAAATGCTGTCCTTTGCGCCACGTCCTTTTGTGGTGTACGCCTTGCCACCCGACAGCCCTTATGGCGTACCCATCAACGATAAATACGGCTTGGTCGATACTTTCGCCGATGACTTTTGGAGCCAAGAGCGTCGCGAGAGAAAATTTCGTGAACTTGATAAGCAATACAAACATTTCACCTACACCGAAACACTTATTCCTGGCAGCCAATTGACTGTCGACGAGATGTTTGAAATGGGTGGCGAGCACTTTGCCAACTATTGCATCGATGACCGGGAAGTAGAAGGCTTTGTCGACTATGTGCGCGACCTTGAAGTGTTGGTGCTGAAAGTTCACGACACAGAAGGCGAATTGGTGCTCACCGATGTGTCTATTTTGTTGCCCAAATACAACCAGCTGTATGGCAGTTTCTGCCAATGGAACCGCGCACATAAAAATCGCTCGCCCGGCATCTATGCATGCTTACAGGCTTGTCGCTGGGCAGCCAAAAATGGCTTGCGCTATTACAACCTAGGGCCGGTGGATGACTATGGTTACAAGGCCTTGTTCGTCACCGACTTTGAACCTATTTATGCCATGGCGCTGATAGACCCAGCTCACCCCTTGGCCACAGACCCCACCTCACCATTGGTGACCGACTTCAAACCCCACCAATTCAACCAAATCTTGCGCGACCTGCCTGTTTCTGCTCAAGTGGAAGAACCCATGGTCATGGCCATGGCGGGCTGATCTGACATCAGAAAAAGTGCTTTTCACCAAAGCTGATGTCGTAATCGATAAACAATTCTTCGCCCTCGCCAATGGCTTTGAGGCTGATTAAAACACCCGCCTTCTTAAACTTCAAATTGGGTTTTTTGGAATGGTTGAGGTAGACCGCCAAATCAAACGAGTTGAGCCCCATGGTGGGTACGGATACTTTGTTCTTGTCGTAAAAGCAAAAGGTATCGATTTGTTGGCGCACCCCTTTGGGTAAATCTTTGATCAACTTCTTGCTGATATCTAACTCTTTAACGCGCAAATAACTTTTCAGCGGGTTGATGCCTTTGGGGATGGGGCGAATCGCAAATACACCGATGCCATGAATGGGTGAAACCCCCAACTTGCAGTAGACCTCTTCATGCAAATGCTCAAGTAGTTTTTTTTCTGAGATGGGCATTTTTACTCCAATGCTTGATAGACCAATTGCTTGACCATGCGGCGATAGTATTGCCTTATGGGTCCTGGGGTTTGAGCCATCAATACACCAATGAGTTGCTCTTTGGGGTCTACCCAAAAGAAGGTGCCACCCGCGCCTGCCCATGCATAGTCGCCCTCTGAGCCCGGAACACTGGCCATGCCCGCCCCTTGGCGCACCATGAATCCCAAACCAAAGGTATAGCCTTGCACGCCCATCAGCAGTTCACCTGGTTGAAGTGGCGTGGCGACTTTGGCGCCTAAGTGATCGGCAGTCATCAAGGCCACAGTGGTTCTACCAAGGTAGCGTCGGCCATCTAGACTGCCGCCGTTGAGCAGCATTTGGCAAAACCGCAGATAGTCGTCAGCCGTGGTGGTCATGCCCGCGCCGCCAGACTCATTGCCTTGGGGCTGGGTAACGTCGAGCATTTTGGCCATGGGCGCTTGGGTTAAGGGGTCGATGGCCAAGGCTTGCGCGAGCCGATCAATTTTGTTGGCAGGCACCACAAAATGCGTGTCCTTCATGCCCAAAGGCTTGATCAGCTTTTCATCGAGCAACATGCTTAATGGTTTTTTGCCCACCACCTCGAGCACCCGTCCCAGCATGTCGGTAGACAAACTGTATTCCCAGGTACTGCCTGGTTGCCACTGCAAAGGCGCTTTGGCAAAGGCGGCGATTTGTTGCTCGGGCGTGAGGGTGATCCACAGGGAAGGTATCTCAGGTGAGAACAGGCCGGCTTGCTGGTAAGCACTCTTCATGCTGGGGGAACGGGTGAATTCCGCATAGGTCAAACCCGAGGTGTGGCGCAATAAATCATGCACCGTGATTTGACGAACAGACGGCACAGTGACACCTGAGGCATCAGCCGGGTTGGCCATGACTTGCAAATTACTCAGGCTTGGTAAAAATTTACCCACGGGGTCAGCCAGCTGAAGTTGGCCTTCCTCGACCATCATCATGGTCAACACAGACACCAAGGGTTTGGTCATAGAGTAAGCGCGAAACAAGCTGTCGCGCTTAAGAGCTTTACCGCTGGCAGGGTCTTGCAAACCCATGGCCTCGGCATGCACCACCGCCCCTTTGCGGGCAATCAACACCACCGCGCCTGGCATGCGCTTGGCGTCAATTTCCGCTTGAATCACAGGGCGTATGCGAGACAAACGCTCGCTCACCATGCCCTTGGATGCAGGCGTTGCTGCGGCAATGTCGGCGGCCACTGCGGCCCAAGGCAGCGTCAACGCCAGACTTGCCAGACACAATAAACGAAGGGGTAAAGACAAGTGGTTCATGGATACTCCAGCAAAATGGGGGGTTGAGCGCTCGGCGAGTCTAGGCTTTATTTCAGTCCAAAGGGTCCCAGTCCTGCAACCATTGCACAAAATGTTCCAAGCCTTTGTCCAACGGGGTTTCGCGCCAACTGCCCAACATCCCCAACAGACGGTCCTCGCTGGCACAGGTCAAGGCGACATCGGCCACCTGCATAGGTGCATATTCAATGATGGGTTGACGCTTCAAATGCCCAGCCAGCAAATCGATAAAGGCATTCACCTCCACAGGACGCTGGTGTCCCATATTGACAATATCTGCGCCAGCCACCAGCGAGGGGTGCGCCACCAAACCAGTGATGGCTTCCACAATATCTTCTATATAAGTAAAGTCGCGGCGCAGTTTGCCTTCGCCAAACACCTTGATGGGCAAACCACGGCGAATGTTTTGGGCAAACATAAAGGGGGCCATATCGGTGCGGCCCCAAGGTCCATAGACGGTGAAAAAACGCATGCCCAGCGAGGCCATGCCGTACTGGGAATGGTAGGCATAGGCCATCAACTCATTGGCCATTTTGGTTGCCGCATAAAAGGACTGAGGTTGGTCGGTGCGGTCACTTTCCACAAAAGGCACTTGGCTGCGCATGCCATAGACGCTGGAGGAGCTGGCGTACAACAGCCTAGGTACTTGCAAGCGATGGCAAGCATCGAGCACATGGGAAAAGCCCACCAAATTGGGTGTGACAAAATCCATAGGCGCTTGCATGGAATGCCTGACACCTGCTTGGGCTGCCAAGTGAACCACTGTGTCGGGTTGCCACTGCGCCACCACTGAAGCAAAGGCATCGGCTTGCCCTATATCTGTTTGAAAATACTTCACACCCAAGCGGGTGACACATGCCTGCAGTCGGTCTTTGCGCAAGCGCGCCAAGAACGGGTCAGCCGGGTCAGCAGCGCCCGCCAACCCGCTGTGTGGGTCGACCTTGTCGCAAGCGGCCACTGCATAGCCCAAGGCATGCAAACTTTTCACCAGATGTGAACCAATGAAACCGGCCACCCCCGTTACCAATACTTTTTTGCTCATCTTATTCAGCCGTTCGAATTGTTTGTGCCTGTTGTTGGAAAGTAAAAATGCGGTCGCTGTTTAGTTCTGCGCCTCGCTTGTCTTTGCGCGCCCAGTCGTTTTTGCTGGTCTTTGCCACTTTGCTGCTGCTTTTTGCTTGGGGAGTATGGCACTCGGACTTGAACCGCGAATGGCTGTTGGCTGTGCATGCCTCCCACATGGGGCCAGCCGAGTTGTGGATTTTTCTCACCCAAGGCGGCGACGCAGCGGTGGTTTTGCTGCTGCTGCTGGTCTTGGGTAGATCGAGTCGGCAAGGCGCTGCACTGGCCCTTAAGGGGTTTTTGATTGGCTCTGTGGTGTCGCCGCTTTTGAAAATGTGGTGGGCGGTGCCTAGGCCTTTGATGGCCATTGAACCTGCTTTGCTCAATCCCATGGGCAACCCACCAGCCTCGGCCAATGCCATGCCCTCGGGACATGCTTTGGCAGTGTCTACCTTGGTGTGCCTGATCGTGCTCATGTACCCCTCACTTTTGCGCCGAAAGGCTTTGTTGCTGCCCTTTATTTTAGTTGGCTTGGTGGTGGCTTTCTCGCG
>Ga0209768_10002018_pt1 | contig 12750 bp, 12 predicted proteins | sample LauGreSBDMM110SD_3_FD_187564 | JGI IMG/M metagenome (GOLD analysis project Ga0209768, IMG submission 187564) | Freshwater lake microbial communities from Lake Michigan, USA - Sp13.BD.MM110.SD (SPAdes) (version 2) | ecosystem: Environmental > Aquatic > Freshwater > Lake | place: Lake Michigan... | reverse complement strand
CCTTGCCAATTTCTTGAGAAGAATAAATTCGCTGATTCTGATTACGGATATCTCCTTGAATGCAGATACCGTTCAGATGCAGCGATTTTGTTTCGCCCTCACCTTCGCTCTCCAAGACAATCTTTGCCTGGTCAAAACTCAATTGTTCACTGAGATTAGTTTTCACCATTACGTCCTATTATCTACGACCACGGAAAAGGCTTGCTTTATCAACTGAACCGGAAGAACCACCTGTGCCGCTGAATTTGCCTTCAGCTTCACCTTTCTTCTCTGCACCATGACCTGGCTCTTTCGTTGAGAAAGCACCACCTGCCTTGCCGCCTGGAACATTGATATTACCTGCATTATCTTCTTTGGCTGTGCCTTTGAATAGGCTAGATCCGCCTAGTTGGCCACCGCCTGAACCCACATACTTGGCTGCTTCTTCTTTGCTGCCTAGAATGTTGGCTGTTGTACCGCCCATGCTGTTTTTCATGTTCATGTTGTCAATGATTGACTTGGCATTGGTGCTAGAACCTTGGCTGAGTTTGCCTGTGCCTGACAGTGCTCCTTCGCCTTGACCTTTCTTTTCTGCGCCGTGGCCGCCTGGAACTTTTTCAACATACTCACGCACTGTGGCTAGGTCAAAATCGTCTTTCATTTTATCGCCACCCATGCCGTCCATGCCGTCCATGCCGCCTTCTTCACCGCCGCCTAGCTTGTCAAAACGTGCTTGTAGTTCGTCTACAATGCTGTCTAGGTCTTGGAATAATTCTTCTTCGCTGTTTGCACTTAGGTCGTCGTCTTCTTCAGGACCCATTTCGCCAGCTAGGTCGTCGCCTGGGTCGCCTGATGGACCGCCAACTTCGTCGTCACCTTCGTAGGCAACTTCTTCAAATTCTTCGTCTAAATCGTTCTCTTCATCAACTTCTGATTCTTCTTTGACATCGGCCTCTTCATCATCAGCTGTCATTTCAGCTTCGATTAGATTTTCGTAGATCTCACGAGACTTTCCAACTACATACTCGTGGAATAATTCTTCTGCTTTAGCTTGATCGTCATTGACCAAACGCTCGAGCATCTGCTCAAGTAGTGATTTTTCTGCCATGTTATATTCTCCTTCAAGATTGTTAGGCTGTGTTTTATTTAACACTCTGATTACAAAAGTGTGTTAAATGGTAGTTTTTTGAACAGTTTCTGCTGTATAAGTACAGCCAGGAAAACGACTGTTGAAGTCGTCATAGGTGATGTGCTTGATGTTTTTGACCTGTATACCCAGTTGATCGGGCACAAAGTCTCCTGGATTGATCACACGATAATATTGAGTGTGTCGAAAATCTTTGATAGTTCTTTCAGTCTGACTTAACCAATTGCCGTGGAAGGTGGCAGTATCGCTGGTTTTTTTGTAGTTATAGGTATCTGCGTACACATTGTTGAATCTACCCTGTAGACCTTGAAAATCAAATCCAAAAATATAAATGTCTCTATGTCCTTGCTCACTGGCAAACCAAAGAGCTGTGGGTCCACTGCTCCAACCCTTGTGTGGATTGAATAGATTGAGATGATGTTTGGTACTGATGCCTTTGTTGGGATTGGTCCATACAGCATGTGTTTTATTCCAGCCAGATGCCACTATTTCATTGACCATTTTGACATCCACAGCTATGAGATAGTGCGGTTCAAATTCTCTGTACATGGCATTACAGGCATAGACTATGCCCTTGTCCAGTAAGCTGTGATGATTTAAACTGAGTCTGCTGGTTCCGTTGCCTAGAACGAATGCCGCATTATGCTGCTGGTTGCTCTGCTTCACCTGCTGGTGCTCCATACATCTGTCTTACAAATTCCAATTCAGAATCACGCTCATAGTCGTGTGCTTCTGCCTGCATGCGCAGTCTATTGATCTGTCTCAGTGTTAGACGAGTTTTTCTTGTGTCACTTCTTTTGAGCACAGAGCTGTCTTTGTTGTTTTCATAACGACGATCAACTGCAAAGTCGTTGTTGTTGTCATTGAAATAAAGGAATTCTAGTAGGAGCATATGATATTTATCACTGGGCCGGTGCTTCTGCTGGTGCTGCTTCGCCTTCTGCGCCAGTAGACGCTGGTGCTTCTTGTGGTGCTTCTGCTGCTTGGCCTGCTAGATCTGCTTGAGTTGCTGCTGGAGTAATGCCTACTGAACGCATCTGTCCAGCAGCATCCAACACTGGTTTGAGATTGCCGCCTTGCTCTTCTCTCCACATGCGTTCGTTTTCTGTAATCTCTTCTTGAGTCATGCCCAAGAAGCGTTTCATGGCAAAGCGTTTGCTGAGATGTGGAATTTCCTGTAGCTGTGCAAAGGTGGCTGCACGAGCTGTATCCAGCTCACTTTGACGGTAGTTTGCGGAGGATTAAACTTCAATTCAAATAGACTTGGATCAATGTTTACACCATTTGATTCCATCCATAACTTGAATTCCAAGTCAAATGTTTCTACAATACTGTTTTGTAGGCGCTCGCAATACTTGTTGAAACGCAGCTCTTGAATGTAAGCTGTGCCCACTTTTCCGTCAGCTACAGTGTTTGAAGCTTCCTCAATACCTGTGGGCAAATAGGCAGCAGGAATTCTCAAAGCACGGAACAACTTGTTGGTAAAAAAGCGTAGGTCTGTGATCTCACCAAGGTTTGTACCGCCTGCTAGTGTATCAACTTTTGATCCACGTCCTTCAGCAGTCTGTGGAAAGAAGTAGTCTTCACTTGCACTTAGTGGGTTATAGCTGGCATCAATCACATTGTTGCCACCACCTGTGGATGAAGGAATACGTCTTTGTTGAATTTCGTTTTTGACACGTTCAACAAAGCTCATGGCCATGTGTGCGGGCATATTTCCCACGTCAATATAGAATATACGTCTTTCCGGAGCACGTTGCACACGATAGATAATAATAGCATCTTCAAGCAATTCTTTCTGCTTGTATACTTTGAATACTGATTCTAGCAGTGAATTTCCGAAAGGATAGTTAGCATCTAAGCCTTCACTCAAACTGATATGTACAACATTTTTTGCATCAACTGTGACTTCATTTGTTTGATTGTGAAATCTAGTGCCCGGAGGTTGGCTAACATTGCCAACCATGCCTCTACCTTGACTACCACCTGAATAACTTGTTGATGTTCCGCTTGGACTGGTATTTGTTGTACCGTGTGGAGTGACTGCAATTAAATTTTTAAAATTGAAATTGATGTCTTTGACCACATATTGTTCAGGAATTTTACCTTCACTTTCGTTTACAATAATTTTAGTAACTTTGGCTGCATCCACAAACAACCATTTTTTAGTTTCAGGATCGCGGATAAAAAATACGTCGCCGTACTTGAAAGCGTTTCTAACTATGCGAAAAATTCTGGTTTCAAATTGTTGTTGTTTAGTCCACTTCTGAAGACTTTCTTTTATGAGTTTGACTTCGGTTGAAGTGGGATTACCTCTATAGAAAGTCTGAAAGGGAGTGGCATTTTCTTTGTCTTTCTGTGTGCAAAACTCTGCTAGAATATCTAGAGCAGCATTGACTTCTGAATCCATATCCATGGTATCATACTGCATGTACCTTTCAATGCGATTGGGTGTGCCTGCATAGACATCAGGGAGATAGCTGGAATAATTGGCACGAGCAGGACCTGGGCGGCCGCCACCAGAGATTGGACTGGTCGAACCCATTTGTCCATCTAGCTTAACTGGTGTGAAATACTTTTTCCAACTCATTGTTTATCTTCCTTTAAGCGGCTGCATATAAGTCGCCGCCCTGAGCGATGCCTTTCTGAACTGATAACTGGCGTTCATTTGTGTCTTTCAATGAACGATTTATTGCAATCAATTGATCCATCTTAGTATTTAAGCTGGCAAGCAGGCTTTCAGGTGTTTCTTGGCGTGCGCCTGCTACAGCAGTTTGGGGACGATCAGTTCTTCTTGGGTCAGTCGCGGCTGTTTGAGTTCTAACAGCTTCTGCTTGTTGTGTAGTTGCTCCTGCTGCAGGTGTTGGAGTCACTGCCGTTTGTACTGCTGTCGTAGTAGGTAGATTACTAGGCATTGATGCCATACGAGCTTCTGCATACAGTCGGTCCTTTTCTGCTTGAGCTTTAGTTGGCGGTTTGCTGGCCTGCATTGATAGCAATGCTTGTTTCCTTTGTTCTTCGGTACCATACAGCGCCATATTTTGGTCAACACCTGATGGCAATTTGCCGTCCGGAATCTTAGCAGAAGCCAATGTTGTTGATTTCTCTGCCTCTTTGCCGTCCGGAATCTTAGCAGAAGCCAATGTTGTTGATTTCTCTGCCTCTTTGCCTGCTGGAATCTTAGCAGAAGCCAATGTAGGTAAGTTTGCTCCACCTATTGCCGCAACATCACTGCTTAACGCTTTGCCTCCATATTTCCCTGATGCAACGGCACTTTCAGCGCCTTTAACTTTTTTGTCCATTAAGTCATAGACTTCTTGTACAGAACGTTCTTTACCTTCTTTACTATAATAAATGTTTTTATTTGCGGCAGCTGCTTTAGGATCAAGTGCTGCTGCACTTTGATTTGCATTTTGGTCTTTGGCTTTTAAAAACTTGGTTGCTCCACCGGCACCTAAGAAATGACTCATGTACATGTCTGTATTGTTTGTTTCTCTGCCGACGCCTTTTTCTAATTGTTTTTGTTGTTTGCTACTAAAATATGCTGCAACTTCTGTGGCTTTCTGAGGATCAAATCGATCATTTAATGAGTACTCTTTGCCCATTTCTTTTGCCATCTGCTTCCATGTTCCTTCAGTAAATTGAAACATACCGGAAGCAGAACTAGTTCCCGCTTTAGCATTAGTATTGCCGCCTGATTCAATAAGAGCAATGGATTGCAAATATTTTTTCATATCAGGACTAGATGATTGCGCACCAGGACTAGATGGTTGCGCACCAGCACTGCTTCCGGAAGCTGGTGTATCTTTGTTAACTGCTGTTGCACCTGGTTGATTGGTTGCACCTGCTGTTTCACCTTTTTGTCTTCTTACCATGCTATCATACATGGCTTGTGGACTAGATAAATTTACTCCAGGTACTGATGTTGTAGAGGCCTTTCCTGCGTCTGCCTCTTTTTCTTTGGCTTTGCTGACTGCGTCGCTTGCTTCTGCCTCTTTTTCTTTTGCTCTAGCAGCTTTTCTACCAGCAACAGTTTCTAATTCTTCTTTAGCATCTGCAGCAGCTCTAGCTGATTTATTCGCTTCTCGTTGAGCATCTCTAGCTTTTTCTTTTTCTTTTAGTGCTTGTCTTTCAACTTCAACACCTTTTTGAGCTTCTTTAATTTTTTTATTTGCATCAGAAGAGTTTGGAGTGAGTTTCTCTATTAACCAAAGGAATCCGTCTGCAATAGTAAGTAACACACTTTTGAAATTATCTCCGATAGCTTCAAATATTGTGCCAAGATCCCAACCTGCGTTATACAACTCAGAGAATCCCTTTTTAACCAAAAGAAACGCACCGACCAGGGCTCCAATCACAAGTGTAATTTTTATAAACGGTAGACTCATAATTGTTGCCGCTATTCCCGCTTTGGCCATTCCCACTGTGGCTCCAGTGGTGGCCACTGTATTTGCTCCTGCGGCTAACGCAGCCTTGGTTGCTGCCAGCGTTTGCGCAGCCAATTGCAGATTGGCATAAAATATAACGCCTTTCAATGCTAGGAAGGCGGCATATACTCCTCCTACTACCAAAGCAATTGTTCCAAAATGGTCTGCAACAAATTGAAATGCTGGCATCACAACCAGTTGTACAACGTCTACCAAGGTGGCAAATGCTTCCATCATGATATCTAACATGCCGCTGTTTGCTAGAAATTTAGTAAATTCATTGCTGGTCTCTGCAATTTTATTTTTGTATGCTTCCATACTTGCAGGATCAAGACCTTTGTCTTTTAATTCACCTTCTTTCTTTTTGCGTTCTTCGGCGGCTTTTTGTTGTTCTGATGTAATTTGAGCAAGATTTTTTTCTCTGGCTGCTGCATCTGATGCTCCGATAAAGAATCTTTTGCTGGCTTCGTCGCCATACAGCGCCATATTTTCAGCAACACCGGATTTAACAAACGCTTGAGTTTCTCGTTGATAAGCGGCATTCATTTGGTTAGCTTGGTCAGCACCCAGTTTACCAGTAGTTCGAATCTGTTGATTAAGACTCATCATATTCTTGGCACTGTCAGGCAAGAATGCCAGAGCTTTCTTACCAGCTTCACTGGTTGCTGTACCTGTGGCAATAATTTCTTTCATGCCTTCTTGATGTTCGGCCGGGATAGAATCCATTAAATTTTGTAAATTCTTTTGACTTTCTACATCCATCTTGCTCATGATAAGACGGAATTGCGCATCTTTTAATCTAGCGTTTCTTTCACCTTCTAGCTCACTTTTATTTTTTCCAGTTAACTTGGTTAAGGCGTCAAGGTCTTTTAGATATGCTCCAGTACCAGCTACCAGCTGTGCATCACTCATGCCTTGCAGCGCACCTGTCTTAGCCAACTGACCGGCATAACTGGCCATACCTTCATTGATTGCTTCAGTTGAATAACCTAATCGATTAAGATCCGCAGCCAGTGTGGTACCTTTAATCTGTTTGCCAAGTACCCCGAGTCTTCTTGCACCTGCTTCACTATCACCACCTAGCAGTGCTAGGTCTTTTCCAGTCTTGGCAATAATTCCACTAAACTCATCAAAGGTCAATCCTGCACCTGTAGCAGAATCTATCATCTCTGTCATACTGCCGCCAAAGTTTGCACCAACACTGGCAGATTTTTTAAATGCTTCGTAGGTCTTTTCCGCTGCACCTGCTACCGCACCAAACATAGAACTGAGTACACCACCTACCACAGGTATCTGCCCAAATACCGCTGCTGTTGATGTGAGACTGTTTCCTAAATTTGCCAGCGAACTCAACATACCAGTCATACCAGTAGCAACTCCAGACACTGCATTTCCCAGTCCAGCCATTGCCCCTTGCATCACATTTAACTTAGCAATATATTCTTGCTGTGCTTTTAGAGCTCTTGCATCTGCATCGGCTTTTTTCTTTTTTGCATCGGTATCTTTTTTGGTAGCTTCTGTAGCTTTTTCAGTTTCTTTGGTTAATTTGTCCTGTTCAGTAGTTTGTTTTTTAGCAGCATCTGCCAGTTTCTTTAGTTCTCTTTCTAATTCTTTTTGTGTTTTTACCTGTGCAGCTTTGTCTTTGCCTGTGTTGTTGGCAATAACTGTCATGGCCGCAAGAAGCTGACGCAATGTAGCCTCCGTGGCTGCATTGTTTAATTGTATTGGTTGACCGCCGAGGTCGCCAGTTACTTCTGCCATTTAGTTTAGACCTTGAAAACTGCGCATATAAATATACGACTAGATAAAGTATTTATCGGAGATAAAAATGTCAGATCAAACTATTCCACAAGCTGTAAAAAAAGCCAATCCTCTTGCCAATTATTTTAGACAACCAAAAATGTACATGCGGTTACCCAGCCACGGACAGTTTTACCCAGAGGGTGCATTAGATAGCAGTGAAATTGACGAATACCCAGTGTATGCAATGACTGCTAAAGATGAACTGATGTTCAAAACTCCTGATGCTTTAATGAATGGACAGGCCACTGTAGAGGTTATTAAAAGCTGCATCCCTGCTATTAAAAATCCTTGGCAGATGCCCAGTTTGGATCTAGATGCTGTGTTGATTGCCATACGAATTGCAACCTACGGTGAGCAAATGGATATGAATGCCTCTTGTCCAGCCTGCCAACATTTTAACGATTTTACTTTAAATCTAGTGCATTATCTCGACACAATTGCTCAAACAAATTATAACACTGAGGTAAGTGTACCGCCATTGCTTGTGCATATAAGACCTTACAGTTATAAAGAAATTAGTAGGACGGCTATGAAGAGTCTGGAGCAACAAAAAATATTCAGTGTGGTCAACAACGAAGACATGCCTGACGAAGAAAAAATTGAAAAATTTGGAGAAAGTTTTGTTAAACTAACTCAATTAACAGTGGATGTAGTTGCAGGATGTATTACACAGATTGATACACCTGAAGGTACCGTAACGGATCTTGACGCAATCAAAGAGTTTGTAGAAAATGCACCCAGTGATGTATTCAATGCCATTAATTCTCGAGTACTAGATCTAAAAGAACAAATGACTTTGAAGGCTCAAGATGTTGGGTGTTCCGAATGCCAACATAAATGGACTGTTGAGGTAACAATGGATCAGACAAATTTTTTCGGCAAAGGGTCTTAACACTGCCTCAGGCTGAGATCCTAGAATATGTTAAGTCTTTAGAAAAAGAGGCAGTGGCAATTAAAAAAGATGCACTAAAGATCTGTTGGTACATGAGAGGCATGAGTTTTGAAGAAGCAATGACTCTCAGCTATGAAGAACGAACGCTTGTCGGAGAGATAATCAAAGACAATTTAGAAACTACTAAGAAAAGCGGATTACCGTTCTTCTAATGTAAAAAGGACTCCTAGGAGTCCTTTTTGTTTGTTAACGCTTTCTAAACAGACTGAAACTTTCTGCCATCATTGGCCTAGATCTAATAACACTGTCGTTAGTCACGCCCATTATTTTTGCACGATCAGCAGCAATCTTCTTTTTCTTTTTGGCTTCACGTTCTTTGGCTTCTTTAATACCTTTGTCAGCCGCAGTTTTTATAGCCAACTTATCAGCAGAAGTTTGTTGGAATCCTGGTTTAGCTCTAGCGGCAGCAGCAGCCGCTTTTATCGCAGCATCCTCGGCTGATTTTGCTGCATTAGCATCAGCAGTGGCTTTCATCTGTTGTGATGCAGCCTGTTGGTCTGCTTGACCCTTCGCCAGTTTGTCTGCTGCTGCTTTGGCAGGATCATATGTGGTGCCTGCTGCTGCCGGAGGCGCTGCTGGATCTGCTGCCGGAGGCGCTGCTGGATCTGCTGCCGGAGGCGCTGCTGGATCTGCTGCCGGAGGCGCTGCTGGATCTGTCTTGCCAGGTGCTGGAGCAGCATTTGGTTTGCCAGTTTCCTCGTCATACCCTTGTGGTGCAGCATCAATTCTTGCTTGTGCTTCTGGATCTGGTTTTTTTGGCTTAGCATCCATTGCAGCTTTAACTTTAGGATCAGCCTGCAACATGGTTACAATTTCTTTTTTCTGTTCAGGTTGTAAACCAGCAATTGCTTTCTGTGCCTGTGCATACGCTGTGTCTGCTTTAGGATCAGCTTCTGCCGGCGCACCTCCACCTGCTGCTGGTGTTGTGCCACCTGCTGCTGGCGTTGTAGTTGCTGCTGGTGTTGTGCCACCTGCTGCTGGCGTTGTAGTTGCTGCTGGTGTTGTGCCACCTGCTGCTGGCGTTGTAGTTGCTGCTGGTGCGCCTCCACCTGCTGCTGGCTCTTCGCCATCGCCGGCGCCGCCTACAGTGGCTTTACCTGCTTGGAATCCTTTTTTCACTGCTGAGCCAATGCCGGCAATTCCTCCTGCAACTGCGCCAACACCTTTAGCTAGTGTTCCAACACCTTTGCCCACAGCAGAGCTAATTTTATTTAGAAGAGGACCTTCTTGTAATTGTGATTCTGTAATTATTTCATGTATTTTCATTTGAAGTCCTTATGACATTGTTGGTTCAGGTTGACCAGGGGCATCAGTCTTGGTTTTTTCACCTTTCTCTAAAGATTTTAACAGTCTTACTTTTCTATCAGTAGGCAGTGTTGCGATCATCTTTTTAATTGCTTCAATGTCTACTGCCGGAGCGTCAGCAGCAGATCCCGGTGCGGGCAGTTTCATTGATCCGTATACTTGATTAACAACATCTGTACCTACACCTTGTTTTTCTAAAAACTTGGCTAGCTCATTGCTGTCAGTAGGAGATCCGGCTTTCTGCCAAGCTGAGTTTAGTTTGTCGGCAGTGACTGTTGTTGTTAAATTTTTACCAACAGTTTTAACCTTATTCATGGCTTTCCCTGCTAGGCCTTTGATAGCATCCATTGGGCTTTCAGACAGCATTGAGTTGTTTAATGTACACACTCTGTTGAATACTAGATACGCTTGACCTTCACTTAATTTTTTACCTGTGGTAGTAAAACTTTCTTTTGGTGCTGCTGGCTTCTCTCCGGCAGCTCCAGCCGCTTGCCCTGCTGCCGCTCCACCAACAGTTTGGGCTGCTTGAGTTAAACCTTTAATCCATTGTAACAGACTGTCGTTGTTATACGCAACGTCTTTGGCAAGTCCTGCAAGATCTTTCATTCGCGCTTTGTAATCTGCAGAATGAATCAATCGGCCAATCTCTTGAAGTTGAGTAAATGCAGAACTATCTCCATTCTGCATGGCATTCACCGCTGATCTAACTGCAGATGCAGCATCTGCATCAACAACAACATCAAACCCTTGAGTCATTTCTTCCATTTCCATACCAAACGAACTCAACTTCCTTGTTGCTTTATAACTTATTTCTTCAAGTCCACTGTCACCGATTGGTATTGATTTTTCACGCAGGCCGGCGGCCCACTTACCGATACCAGCCATTGCGGCTGCTGAGATGCCTGCAACGATACCTGCTGTTGCTCCACGTCCGATAGCTGTTGATGCTTTTTGACCTTGCAGCAAACGGTCAGCAATATTAACAATGCCTACAGCAATTGCAGTTCCTGTGCCAATGGCCAACACGCTTGCACCTATTCCGCCTGCTACTGCAACACCTAATGCTGCTGCAACAGATCCTGCAATGCCCAGTAAGAATTTATGTAACTTGGGATTATCCTTGGCAAATGCACCGTACTTGGCCAACTTAGCTGCTAACTCTGGATTCTCAGCAGCAATCTTTGATTTAATATCTTCAAACTTTTGATCAAATGCTTTGACTGGACTACTGGATTGGAGCATGCCCCCAAACTTGTTAAACCAAGCATCACTGATTTTACCAGGAGCATCTAGAACTTTACCTAAAGCAGTTCGTCCTGACCCTTTTTCAATGGTCGTGAATAGCTGTTGTATTTGATCAGGTGATACAGCAACTTCACAAAGGATGGGATATATTTCTTTTTCCCATCGTGTGAAGTAGGTATCACCGTGTCCAATACTTTCAAAGATACTTTTATGAGAAGTATTCTTAATAGTATCTAATTCAGATAGTATATTATTTTCTGTTAGATTTTTAAGTCGCATACATGATCCATTATTTGATTGTTTATTTATTGTAAAAACGAGCTTACGCTCGTTTGCTTTTTCGCTTACGCTCAAAGCATTTTCTTCTATTTAATTGTATCTCAAGTGATGTATTAGTGATGCGAAGCATTTAAGTATTATGCAGATTGTTTAGTCAGACGGAACCTTTCTACGGTTCCATCTTGTCTGCATTATGCGAGTTGCATTAGCCGAGACATTAGAAATAGGTAATTTATTATACACCGTATTGCTAAAGGACTCTGTGCTTTTCCTTCCTACCACGATACGCTAATGCGCTCTAAACCTCGTTCCTAGTGTTTAGATGTTTATAGCACGGTGTTGTCGTATGCTAACATTCATACTATATCAATGCGTCGGTTATCTTTGTTTTCAACCTCAAACCCACTTCCAATTTTTCAGGATAGACGTATTCCACGTCGGGGGTGCCTCAATATGTCACGTGTCCGGTTTATGCCCCGGTTTTTCCACAGCGGTATTACGATCTGGCCCGCTAACCTTAGGTGTTAGAGTTAAAATAGCCTTTTGGTAGCCACATGATAAACTTATCTCCGCAAGTTTTACATATTGCTTTGCCTTCGTGAGGGCCTGAATTCACCTTAATTGCCTGCCAGTCGTGTGTTAGATGAGTACCTAAGCCTATATTCAGCTTCTTTTTTTGAGTATGCCACGCACTATCGAATCCTTTTTTGGGATTCGTATAGTATTCTGAGTCAAGAACACTGCTTTGCGGAGTTCGATTCCAATTTAGTTTAGTCATACTCTGAATTTATTTGGTGATTAAATGCCTAGATTTATTGAGTCTGCGGGCGCCTTGCGGCAATGATGTTTCTTAGATTTTGGATTTTTTGAGGATATGTGAGCCGTGAACTCGAACCTGTATGTGACCGTTGTACCAGTCAGTTGATTCTAGAACTTTGTGTTTGAATTGTTCTCTTGCCTCGATGTAGCTGCATTCTGATTTGTTTTTGCAGTAGAATAGTATTTCTCTGGTGAAGTTATCTTTGCCTAAAGTTGCAATGTCTGCTGTTAGCGTATCGCTAGAACCATAATAGTCCTTCCAGTCGCTTTCAATCTTGCCTCTAATCTTCTTTTTCTTTTTTTTGCCGTTCTTCAAAGTCACTGTTTTATAAGTGGTCTTTGCAAACTTGGCTAGTTTTTTGCCTATATACTTGCGCCCAGAGACAATATTGGTAATAAGATATACGAAACCGATGTAATCTTCGGAGATTTCAACAACTTCTTTCTTCTTATAGTACCATGTCATCAGGTACTTATTTTCTTGGGCCTTCCTATCATGCCTTTTCTGGCTTGTTTACGTTCTTCACGCTTTGCCTGTATTTCTATGCGCCTAGTACTTGCTTCATTGCGTATTTCTGAAAGCCAATATCGTGCCTTAATGCCTGCTTCGTCTGAGCCTTTGTATTCAAATCGATCCTGCCACTTAAAATATTCCTGAAAAGCAGCAATCATTTTATCGTGGCTTTCTGAACTCAAGCAACAATCTCCACATCGTTTGAATAGCTGGTGAATCCGTTTTCTTTGATCACCTTGAGCACATGATTAACACGGCTGGACAAATCATCTCTATGACT